>Ga0302324_100003220_pt1 | contig 36925 bp, 34 predicted proteins | sample Palsa_T0_1_FD_201949 | JGI IMG/M metagenome (GOLD analysis project Ga0302324, IMG submission 201949) | Peat permafrost microbial communities from Stordalen Mire near Abisko, Sweden - Palsa_T0_1 | ecosystem: Environmental > Terrestrial > Soil > Palsa > Peat permafrost | place: Sweden: Abisko... | reverse complement strand
TGGCCGGCCCGCCCGGGGGCCCAGGCTGGCCACGATGGAACGAACGATGGAGAGCGCATGGGCGTCGTCGTCAGCCAGATAGTCGGTGACGCCCGAGGTGTGGGCGTGCAGCAGGGCGCCGCCGAGCTCCTCGTCGGTGACGACCTCGCCGGTGGCCGCCTTCACCAGCGGCGGCCCACCCAAGAAGATGGTCCCCTGGTTGCGGACGATCACCGCCTCGTCGGCCATGGCGGGGACATAGGCGCCCCCCGCGGTGCACGAGCCGAGGACCGCGGCGATCTGGGCGATGCCCCGCGCGCTCATGGTGGCCTGATTGAAGAAGATCCGGCCGAAGCTCTCCCGGTCGGGGAAGATCTCGTCCTGCAGGGGGAGGAAGGCACCGCCCGAGTCGACCAGGTACACGCAGGGCAGGTGGTTCTGCAGGGCCACCTCCTGGGCGCGCAGGTGCTTCTTGACCGTGAGGGGGAAGTAGGTGCCACCCTTGACCGTGGCGTCATTGGCCACCACGACGCACTCGCGACCGCTCACTCTCCCGATCCCGGTGATGATCCCGGCTCCGGGGGCCTCGTCCTCGTACATGCCGAACGCGGCCAGCGGCGACAGCTCCAAAAAGGGGCTCCCGCGGTCGAGCAGGACGTCGACCCTCTCACGCGGCAGCAGCTTGCCGCGCGCCACGTGGCGAACGCGGGCCGCCTCGGGTCCGCGGGACGACGACGCCAGCCGGTCGCGCAGCTGGTCCACCGCGGCACGCTGAACCACCTCGTTCCGCTGGAAGGAGTCGCTGTGGCAGTCGACAAGGCTGCGCAACTGCTCCACGAGATCACCCTCTCCGTATCTCAGTTAATCATCCCTAACTGAGATACGGTAACATGCGACCCACCGGCCGTCCACCGACCCGGGCCGGGATAACCGGGCCACGCGGCCGGGCCCAACCGAGCCGGGCCCAACCGGACCCGATCCACGCGAGCGAACAGAGCGCCATGAGAGAGCAGACACAACGCAGCCGGCGCAAGGCGGAGCGACGCCAGCAGCTTCTCGACGCCTCCGCGCAGCTCTTCGCCGATCGTGGCTTTTACTCGGTGTCGATCGAGGACCTGGGCGCCACGGTTGGCATCAGCGGGCCGGCGGTGTATCGCTATTTCCCCAGCAAGGAGGCCCTCTTGGCAGAGCTGCTGGTAGGGGCGAGCCAGCGGTTGTTCGACGGGGGCCAGGCCGAGGTGCATGCCGGTCGGTCCGGCGAGGACGTCCTGCGACGGCTGGTCGCCTTCCACACCGACTTCGCCATCAGGGACACCAGCCTGATCCGGGTGCAGGACAGGGACTTGGCGAGTCTCCCCCCGCACGAGGCAGGCAGGGTGCGCCGGCTCCAGCGGGCGTACGTCGAGCTGTGGGTGAGTGCGCTGAGAAGGGTGGACCCGTATGCGCCCGCCGGCGTGGCGCGGACCAAGGCCCACGCCGTCTTCGGGCTCCTCAACTCCACGCCCCACATCGCCACGAACCAGCCGGCGGACGGCACCCGACGGGTCCTCGAGACGATGGCCATGCGCGCCCTCCTCGGCACGAGCGATCCCGTTTCCTCCGAGGGGTCACCGGCAGGGAGGTAGGCTCGTCGCCCGACGCCGGATACCCACGGGAGGACTGCACGCAGTGATCACCAAAGCAGGCTTGCGACTGAGCAGTGTCGTCTGCGACACCGAGGTCATCGTCATCAAGGCGCCGCCGGACGATCTGGACCTGCGCTGTGGCGGCCAACCGATGGTCGAGCTGGGAGACGCCACCCGCAGCGGGGAGCCCGTAGCCCCCTTCGACACCGGCACGCTCATCGGCAAGCGCTACGCCACCGATGATCCGCCCGTCGAAGTGCTGTGCACCAAGCCGGGCAGCGGCTCCCTCTCCATCGGAGAGGTTCCCCTGCCGGTCAAGTCCGCCGCGCCGCTCCCCTCCTCGGACTGACGCCGGAGCTGGCCCGGTCTGACGCCGGAGCTGGCCCGGTCTGACGCCGGAGCTGGCTCAGCCTGACGCCGGAGGTGGCTCGGGCTGAGGCCGGGGACCGGTCGGGTCGCACCACGCGGCGTGCGATGCAATAGTGTCGGGCGGCACACGAACGGAAGCAAAGGGGGAACATTGACGGAAGCGGAAGAAGAGAAGGCCCGCGCGCCGTTCAAGATGCATGTCGAGCTGGGGAAGATCCGCGAATTCGCCCGGGCCACGAAATCGAAGAACCCCGAGTACCTGGAGGACGAGAGCCCCACCGCGCCGACGACCTTCCTCTGCACCGCCGGTTTCTGGATGCCCGAGGTGGTGACCCCGGCCGGCGAGGACGGATCGGGTTACGAACGCATCTTGCACGGGGGGACGGAGTACACCTTCTACGGCCCACCGCCGAAGGCCGGAGCGGTGCTGTACGTATCGTCCAAGCCGGGGCCGGCGTGGGAGAAGACCGGACGCCGCGGCGGCGCCATGAAGTTCCGCGACAGCATCATGGAGTACCACGACGAGGCGGGCACCCTGGTGGCCGAGACGCGCAACACCGTCATTGAGACCGAGCAGGCTCCGACGACGGGGGCGGGCGCATGACGCCCCCCCGCACCGAGGAGCTCGAGCTGGTCGAGGGAGCCGAGCTGACCCCCTTCGTCGACAAGCCGCTCACCGTGACCGACTTCGTCCGCTACCAGGGCGCCTCGGGCGACATGAACCCCGCCCACCACGACACCGAGTTCGCACAGCGCGCCGGCTTCCCCACCCCGTTCGCCGTCGGAATGCTCCAGGCGGGTGTCCTGGCCACCTACCTCACCGACCACTTCGGCGCGTCGGCGATCCGGCACTTCAAGGTCCAGTGGAGGGAGCAGGCGTGGCCCGGCGACGTCCTGACCTACGCGGCCAAGATCGTCGCCGTGCGTGAGGAGGAGGGACAGCGCTTCGTCGACCTGGAGGCCACGGTCACCCGGCAGACCGGCGGCGTTCACCTGCTGGGCTGGGCCACCTTCGTCATTTAGGGATTCCGATAGGTACGGCAGGTACGGCAGGTACGCCGAATGGTGCGGCGTACCGCTCAACGTGGCTGACTGTCCTCCAGGGTCCTCACCCGTTTGCGTAGCGCGCTCACCTCACTGAGCAGGGCACCTACCAGCTCGTCGTTTGACAGCTTGTAGATCTTCCCGTTCTCCCACTCGTCCCAGTCGAAGACCTCAGGTTCAGCCATGCGCCCACCATACGCGCCTCGAGCTGGTGACCAGGTCCCGCGTGGACCGAGGCCCGCCGGGCCCGGGCGTTTCAGCCGCGCACCAGCCCGCGCGCCTCAGGCGCGCACCAGCCCGCGCGCCGCGGCGGCGATGTGATCGGCGTCTATGCCGGCCCACGCGATGAGCTCCGCCCCGGTGCCCGAGCCGGGCATGCCCCTGACCGCCAGGTGCGCGATGTGGAGGCTCGTTCGCCCCTGCGCCAACAGGCATTCGGTCACGGCCGATCCCAGCCCGCCTTCGGGATGGTGGTCCTCGGCCACGACGATCCGTCCGGTGGTGACGGCCGCCGCGTGGGACAGGGTGGCCGCGTCAATCGGTTTGACCGAGTAGCAGTCGACGACCCGAGCCTGTATCCCCTCGGCCGCGAGCAGCTCCGCCGCCTTCACGCACTCGTGGAGCGTCACGCCCGCTCCCACGAGCGTGACGTCGTCTTGCTCGGTGGAGCGCAGGACCTTCGAGCCGCCGATCGCAAACGTCTCTCGCGCCTCGTAAAGCCCGGGATAGGCGCCACGCGTGGTGCGGATGTAGCTGATCCCCGGGGTGCGCGCCATCGCCGCCACCAGCGCGGCCGTGCTCGTGGCGTCGCTCGGGTACAAGACGCTGGACCCGTGAACCGAGCGCATCATGGCCAGGTCCTCGAGACCCATCTGCGAGGGCCCGTCCGCGCCGATCTCGACCCCACAGTGCGATCCCGACAGGCGCAGACCGACACCCGAGATGGCGCCCATGCGCACGAAGTCGAACGCCCGGGTGAAGAAGGCGGCGAAAGTGGAGGCGAACGTCGTGTAGCCACGCACGTTCAAGCCCGTGGCGGCGGCGACCAGCTGCTGCTCGGAGATGAACATCTCGAAGTAGCGATCCGGGAACCGGTCCTTGAACTCGTCGGCGAAGGTGGAGTTGCTCACCTCGGCGTCCAACACGACGATACGTGGGTCGGCGGCCCCGAGGGCGACCAACGCGTCGCCGTAGGCCTTGCGGGTGGCGACCGGGTCGCCGACGTCGTAGCGGGGGAGCTCGAGCGTGGCCGTGGTCGTCGCGGACGACTCGGGCCCGTCCAGGACCTTCTCGGGGAGCGGGCCACGAACGACCAGGTGCCGCTCACCCCCGAGCTCTTTGATGGCGCGCGCCGCCATGTCGGGTGGCAGAGGCTTGCCGTGCCACCCTTCTTTGTTCTCGACCTCGGAGAAGCCGCGGCCCTTGATGGTCTTGGCCACGATGACCGTGGGCCGGTCCCCATCCGTCTTCTCTGCCTCGGCACACGCGCCGTCGATGGCTGCGAGGTCGTGTCCGTCGATGACCAGGGTCCGGGCGCCGAAGGCTTCGAAGCGCCCTTGATAGTCATCGACGTCCCAACCGAGATCGGTCGGGCCGCGCTGACCCAGTCGGTTGATGTCCGCCATGACCACGAGGTTGGACAGTCGGTAGTACGAGGCCTTGTCGATGGCCTCCCAGATCGAGCCCTCGGCGAGCTCGCTGTCGCCGCAGAGCACCCAGACCCGGAAGGGAAGGTGTTCGAGGTACCTCCCGGAGAGCGCAATGCCCACGCCGTCGGGCAGGCCCTGACCGAGAGAGCCGGTCGCCACGTCCACCCAGGGCAGCACCGGGGTCGGATGCCCTTCGAGACGCTGCCCGAAACGGCGGTAGCCGGTCATCAGCTCCTCGTCGCTCACCACCCCGGCCGCCTTGAACAACGAGTAGAGAAGGGGCGAGGCGTGGCCCTTGGAGAAGACGAGATGGTCGTTGGCGGCGGCGTGGGGGTCGTCCCAGTCGTAGCGCAGGTGACGCGCCGCCAGCACCGCGATCAGGTCAGCCGCCGACATGCTCGAGGTGGGGTGACCCGAGCCGGCGCTGGTCGAGGAGCGGATCGAGTCGACCCGGAGCTGCGCCGCCAGCTCGGCGATGGTGTCGAGGCCCGTCGACTCGGTCACGGTTTCGGTCGTCATGGCGGCTCCTTTCGGGTCTGTTCTCCCCTAGCCTAAAGCCCCGGCCCTGACCCGCTCCCGAGCGGCGCCCCGGCCACCCGACGCCCCCGGGTTCGTCGCCCGCGGAGGGCCCATCAGGCGTCCAGTGGCACGTCAGACGTCCACTGAATGAGCCAGAGTGGCAATCGCCCGGAAGTAGTCGAGCCCGAGCGTTTCGTCCTCGGGGAAGGAGACGAACACCAGGGGCAGGTTGTCCGGATCCCGTCCGCGTAGGAGCTCGGCTGCGCCCTCGGCAAATGATTGACGGGAGGTAAAGAGATCACGGGCTCGCAGTACGGACTCGATCCGATCCAGCTCGTCCATCGAGCCGACGTTGAAGGTGATCGACCGGAGACCCAGAGCCTGCTGGCCACGGCGAGCAAAGATGCTGCGCGCTTCCCGGAGGATCAGGACGACGGATGCGGGCGATACATCACCGAGTACTGCGACTGCGTCCTCGCGCACGATCTCCTCGAATGGCCCGAGTTCCTGGTAGAAGGCGACCGATCGCTGGAGGTCGGATACAGCGACCAGCGTGGAACGCAGAGCCCATGGGTGTGCGACGTGCTCAGTGGGCATGGTGTCCTCCTCTATCTGCCGGGTGCCGGCCCTCTGTCGAGGGCTCACCTCATCAATGGATTTCCGCTTCAAGGCGGGATGGGCCGGGCAGCGACGCTCTTGCCTCTCGCCGACCCGCTCGCGACGTGTCAGGGAGTGACCTCGATGCGCTCCTCCACCAACCTTGAGCGATTCACCTTACCGGCACTCGTTCGTGGCATCTCTGCGATGACCTCGAACGACTTCGGAACCTTCGGAGCGGTGAGGCGAGCTTTGCAGAACGCCCGAAGATTCTCCTCGCTGGGGGGATCGGTGGCCAGGCGCGGCTCGACGATGGCGTGCACTCGGTGACCCCACTCCGGATCGGGCAAGCCGATCACGACGACGTCGGCGACGTCTGGGTGCTCGGAAAGAGCACTCTCGACCTCGGCGGGATATACGTTGACGCCGCCGCTGATGATCATGTCCTGACGACGGTCAGCAATATACAGATAGCCGTCGTCGTCCAGCCAGCCCAAGTCACCGAATGTGAGGTACCCGCCCAGAATCGGTTCAGGCGTCGGCATACCGACGTATTCGGTGGCCCTTTCGCCATGCGAACGCAGCCAAATTTCACCTATCTCACCGACTCCGAGCGGTCGATGCTCCGAGTCGAGGATCAGGACGTCCGCACCGACGGGAATTCCAACGGTGCCAGGGCGCTCTAGCCACTCCGCGCCGGTGCACATGACGAGCCCTAGCTGTTCACTGCCGTTGTACGTTATGTAGAAACGCTCGGGCTTCACCAGCTGCAGCCATGCGCGTGCTGCCCATTCTGGAAGAACGGCCGCTCCGTACACGACGCACCGGAGGCTCTCGAATTGTCGTGGGCTCACGTCATCGAGCCGGGCGATCCGCTGGAGCATGGTGGGCACGAGGACCGCCGTCGTGATGTGATACTGCTCTATGAGCTCGACGGCGCGCGCGGCGTCGAAGCTCTCCATCAACACGACTTGGGCACCCTCGAGCAACGGTGAGAAGCACGAGAACGTACCGTTGCCGTGGTAGAGGGGGGAAGCACCGAGCGCCACGTCGTCGGGCATTGGCATGAGCTTGGAAGGGTACTCATTTTCGACATGGAGGCCCGGGTGCATGCTGGCGACGATTTTCGGTGTGCCGGTGGAACCGCCCGTTCCAATCATGACCGAGTGCTTTGGCACACGATGTCCGGGAATCGGAGACGTATCGAGGGCGCGACTTCCTTCGAGATCCTCGCGAGAGAGAACCGGCAGATCGGTGTCGGTCCAGTCGGCGACGACGAGACGGAAGACACCAATTCCAAGAATCCGCTCCCGTTCCCACCTCGGAAGATCCTTGCGCAGCGGGAGAACGGACGCTCCGACCTTCCAACCGGCGAATGTCGCTGCAACCTGATCCGGTGTATTCCCCAGAGCGACGACAACGACGTCGCCGTCGGCTACTCCGGAGCGCTCCATCAACCGTGCGATCTGGTTCGCTCGAGACTCCAGGTTGATCCAGGAGAACGTTTGATGGTGACCCACTCGGGCCGCGAAGACAAGCGCAGTGCCGTGCGGGTTCTTCGTCGCCAGCTGAGTGAGCCTCCGCCCGTATGGCACGGGCGCCGCAGCCGTCGACATTACCGGACCTCCGTCTCCGTCAGAATATAACCGGACCCCAATGTGGGTACTCGTTCGTCCAATGGGGACGACGAGATGGGCGGCTGATGCCGACTCATGGGAACGAGGTCACCGGGATGGGACCCGGCCACGCTGCGACTGTGGGCATGATCCCCTCGCGGATAGCCAGCTGCCGCATGCTCTCAAGTTGGCGTGTGTAGGTGAGCGGTTGATGCAACATCCAGACCAGGCCTTCGGCAGCGGCCTCCGTCGTGATCCAGTCACTGAGATCCTCACCCGGCAAGTGCGCCTGGGCACCTTCAGATGCGATCGGAGTGTCCACCCGGAAGCAGTTGACTGCGATCCTGTCCTCGGCGAGCTGCCGCGCGAGGTCTACGGTCAATCGTTCCAGGCCGATCTTGGCGATGCCGTACGACATCGACCCCGTCGTGCCGCGGAAGGACCGCAGGGCGAAGAGTGACGAGATGTTCAAGATTTGACCGCCGCCTGCGGCACGGAGGTACGGCACCGCATGACGCGAGGCGATAAAGGGGGCGTCCAAGTTCACCGCCATGATGGCGTCGTGCTCCGACAGCGGAATGTCCAATCCACCGGTCGTCCCATTCGCCGCGTTGTTCACCAAGACGTCCAGTCGACCGAACTCTGAAACGGTCCGCTCCACCATCGCTGCCACGTCTGCCCGGTCGGCGAGATCAACCGGGACACCGATCGCGGTCCCACCGGCGCCTTGTATCCGCTCGACCACGTCGTCAAGCGTCCCGGGCACCGGCTGTGGATTTTCCCGCGTTGCACGTGCAGCGCATGCGACGGCGTATCCGTCTTTCGCCAGAATCTGTGCCAGCGCGGCACCAAGACCCCGGCTCGCCCCCGTGACGATCGCCACCCTCTGGTCAGGATGCATGCGTTGCCTCGACCTGCATCAGGCGCGCCAGGTTCCCACCCATGACCTTCCGGACCGAGTCCTCGGCCAGACCCTCAAGCTCGTTCACATAGCTCGCTGGGTCGGCGAGCCCTTCGGGGTGCGGGTAGTCCGAACCGAACAGGACGTGATCGACGCCGATGAGCTCAATTACGGCCCCGATATCTTCCTCCCAAAACGGGCTGATGTAGATGTTGCGTCGGACCATTTCAACAGGATCGTTCAGGAATAGGTGTGGCATCTTTTTGTACGTGTCGGCGAGACGCTCCAGCAGCATTCCCAACCAGACGGCGCCATTCTCCACGACAGCCACCTTCAAAGCGGGGAAGCGCTCGAGAGCGCCAAGGCAAACCAGCGCTGACACCGCGTCCTGGGCCGGCCGCCACCACCACAGCTGTCGAAAGGGATCGGGATCGTATGGCAACATCTCCCGATCCGAGCCAAGCCACTCGTTGAAGTACCGGTCGTAGCCGCTATCGGATGAGTGAAGAACGATCAAGGTTCCATGCTCTATGACCCGTTCCCAAAACGGGTCGAACTCCGGCAGGCCGAACGAACGCGGACCCCGATAGCCCGGAACCGGCGCTGGCCGAATGATAACTGCCTTTGCCCCCCTCTCAACCACCCACTCCAATTCCTCGATGGCTCGGTCAACGATCGTCAGGCTGATCATGGGTGTCGAGAAGATGCGGTTCTCGTAGTTGAATTGCCACGTCTCGTACAACCATTGGTTGAACGCGTGAACCACGGCGAGGGTCAGCTCCGGATCGTCCTTCATCCGTTCTTCGACCAAGCTGGCCAGCGTCGGATACATCATCGTGGCGTCGACGCCCTGCTCCCCCATCAGCTCAAGTCGAGGTCCGGGCTGGCTGAACGCGGAGAGTGCCTGCATCTGCTCGCCAAAAATGGCCCGAAGATCCTTACCCTCAGGGTTTCCGTGGCGGAAGTAATCCTCTTGGACGCCCGGACGTGCGACCACTTCAAAGGTCGGGTTCGGTATATAGGTGGAGATCTGCCCTCGTACGGCGATCCTCGTGCGGCCTCTCACTTCCACGTAGTCGATCGCATCGGCGTAGCGGCGCGGTAGGAACTTTTTCAAGGCATCCTTCGTCTCGTACAGGTGGCTATCGGCATCGAAGATCGGAAAGCTGCGAACCGTAGACATTATCTCCTTCTTTTGTTCGTCACTGCGTTCCGAATGGGGTGTGCTTCTCCGAGCGGACAACGGCTACGCGGTGCCGTTCCGGCACCCACCAGTCGATGGCCACGGCTAAGAAGAGCATTGTGCTTGGGCGATAGACGCGCTCCGGTGAGGCCCTTAGGCACTGGTGCCTGTGACCTTGGCGGGAGCCTTAGCGAGTGCGAGTGGCAGGTTGTAGCATTTGATGGCATTGTTGCGTCCAATCGCCATCTGATCCTCAGGCGGAACCCCGTCGAACTGTCGTTCCAACACCGCGGTCGAGTTGGGCCATGCTCCATCGAAGTGGGGGAAGTCCGCTCCCCACATCAGGTTCTCGCGACCGATGATCTCCCGATTGAGGATCGCGGTACGGTCCCGCATGAACGTGCATGCGACGTGGTCGTGAAAGATCTCGCTCGGTTTCCGGCCCGAAGTGATCTCAGCTCGTTGCCCCATGATCGGGGCCCACAGTTCGTCATGGGTCCAACGGTCGTCCATTCTTTCGAGGACCGCAAGCGGCCAGGCGGCATCGTTCTCCACCGACAAGACCTTGAGCTTCGGGTGTCGGTCGAACAGGCCCGAGAAGATCATCGAAGTGACCGCGTACATTGTCGGGGTAAACACACATGAGAAGTCCACGAACATGCTCCCCGTGCTCGTCCAGCTGGTCTCGGTTGCCGCGACGTGGAGGCTGATAGGCACTTCAAGAGACTCTGCCGCGGACCAGAACTTCTCGAACCTGGCGTCGCCGTAGCTCTCGCCGGACTGCTGTCCAATGGTGATCATGGCCCCCCGTAGACCCATGTCGACACAGCGTTCCAGCTCCGCGACGCCGCGGTCTACGTCGTCGGTCGCGATCATGGCCACCCCGAATAGCTGCTTCGGAGCGCCCGAGCAGTGTTCGGCGAGCCAATCGTTGAAAGCGCGGAAACAAGCGTAGCGAAACTCGTGATCCTCGAGCGAATAGAGCGTGAGTCCCATGGTGGTGTAGAGCAGCTCGGCCTCGATTCCCTCTCGGTCAAGCTCCTTCGCCCGAGCCGCGGGGTCGTACGCTCCTTCAGGCACGTCTGCCCAACGCCCTTGAACGCCAAAACGTGCGTCGGGATTCGCGTACTTCGCCTTGGTCGCAATGAGCCCCACCAGACTTCCAGCGTTGAGCACCCCATCAATGACGTAGGCATCTCCTTCGTCTTCACTAATCATCCGAGGAGCGCGATCACGGAACTTACGGTCGATGCGGGTCGTCCACAGATCCGGGGGCTCGGCTATATGTGAATCCGCCGATACCAGTTTAAATGGAAGCGTCATATCGGTTTCCCTCCCTTTGTTTGGTTTTAGGTATCTGTCAAGGCTGAACGCGCATCCTCGAACCGTTGTGAGGGGTACTTGAGAATGTCATTCGTTTGAAGCCGCCATTTGGCGCACGCGAGCACCACGTCGGTGTCGGGCCGTAGTTCGACACACCAGCCACTTCGCTCCGATCCCTCGTCCGATCCCTTGGTCCGGTCCCTGTCCCCGGTCCTTTGGTCCGGTCCTTGTCCTGTCCGCGGTACATCATGGCGTACCGTGCTCCTCGACCGGGGACCGAGTGGCGGAGGGGCAGCTGTTAGTGCAGAAACGGGGCGAACCGTCGGCGGTAGCTACCGAACCGGCTCTCCAGGGCATCTTCGGTGATGCCGAAATCGGCTCCGTCGTAGTCGTGTCGGCCGTGTTTGTCCTTCGGGTTGTCCGCTCGCCAGGCCAGCATCCCCTCGACGATCGTTTCCGGCAGGTCGTCGCCGAGCCACCGGTAGAGCTCTTGTATGGCACAGATCGGGTCGGACTGAAACTGGGTGAATCCGATGTCGAAGAACCGCTCGTCCCTTGCCGGATCGCTCCGGAAGGCGAGGCAGCGGTCCAGGGCGAGGCCCCACTGCTCCATGTTGAGCTCCCCTACGTAGGAGGGATCGGTGTCAGGGTTCCCGGTCTGCAGCATTGTGAAGTAGAGGTCGGACACCGAGGGGAGAACCTTCGACACGTCGCGATGGGTCTGCACGAATCGGGCATCGGGGAAGACCTTCTCGTAGGCCTCGAGGAACAGGGTGTGGGTGGGGCTCTTGAGCCGCCACCGCTTCTGTGGTGTCTTCCACTGGAGAAGCTTGAGGACCCGCTTCTCGTAGCGATAGGTGGGTTCCATGTCGCAGTGGGCGAACCAGTCGGCGTAGGACGGGATGTGTGCTGAGACCAGGAAGAACTGAGCCTTGAATTCCAGGGCCATCAGGTCATGATCCTCCATGGGGCCGGTGGCCGACTGGGGCAGCATCGACCTGAATTTCTCGGCCATGTAGGTCTGCCCCATGGTCACCATCTCCTCGGCCGCCGAGATGCGCCGCTGATCGTCTTCGGCCGAGTGGCCGGGGGGAGGGCAGGGGGTCACCTCCTCCCACATCCGCAGGTTCCGAAATCTGAGGTCCTCCCCGAGCATGTGCGCCAGCGCGGTCGACCCCGTCCGGGGGAATCCCACACCCAGGAACTCGATCTCCACATCCTGGTCATCGATCTCGGGGTGCCGCGCGTACCAGTCCTCTATCCGGAGCCGATTGGCGAGAGGCTGGACGAGCGAGGAGTAGAACGCCTGCTCGCCGTAGTCGTTGAACCGAGCCTCTGCCTGCGCGGAGCGGACCAGGACCTCGAGCCCTTCTCGCCAGGTGTCGCCGCCGAACTGCGACAGCCCGGTGGCCACCTTGGCTTCATCGACCAGTTCGTCGATACGGGCCTTGACCGTGAGCGCACCACCCCCGCCGTTCATCAGCGTTCGATCAGGCCGCCACGGGTGGACCGCTCCATCATCCCGTTGGCCGTCTGCCCGTCCCACGTGTAGCGCACGACGGCCTGCTGAAGCACGGGGAAGTCGGGATGGTCACCCACCCCGCCCATGACCATGAAGTTCGACACGACCGACACCCCGTGGATCTCGGTCGTGCCGTCCGCCGTCTCGAGCACGACCGAGACGTCCTCGTCGCTCGGTCTGAGCCGCCGCAACCATGGCGCCTCGACGACCCACGCCGGGATGAGCTCTCCGTCGCCGTCGAAGGTGTAGCCCTCGTTGTAGGTGGGCAGGTCATCCTCGCGGGGCGGATAGACGATGTAGCCGAAGCCCCTCCCGTCTGGAAACAGAGCGGACTGCCAGGCATGGCCACGGAAGGTGCCCAGCCGGCGGACGCCCTGGCGGCGCACCCGAAGGGCGCCACCGTCAATGGTGAACTCACGCTCCCCGATCCGGACTGTTCCCGTCGCCCGCGACAACTGCTCGAAGCGTGGGCCGCCCATCAGGGCACCCTCGTCCTGCTCGTCGAGCACCCGCTTGGCCTCGGGCAACAGGGCCCCGTTCTCCCAGGGTGGTACCGCTCCGGTGATGTCGATCTCGGCCGCCACGGGCACGGATCGCTGCTCGGTCGGCGGAACGCCCGATATCTGTTGCGCAACCGTGTTCTCGAGCAGTTCGCCGTCCAAGCGCATCTTCCAGTGCTCGAAGGGCTTGATCAGCTCGAAGGACAGCGGGCCGGCGCCGAGGACCCGCGGCCGGCCGTCGGGGCCGAAGGGGTCGTGGACCTTGCCCGGGGCAACCGCGTTGAAGACCCGTCCATCGGCGGTGATGATGTTGACCTGAATATCGTGGGTCTGCCACTGATCGGCAACGGCCTCCACGCCGATCCGGGGCAGTCCGATCTCGGTCCCGCTGTCCCAGATCCAGGCGTTCACCGACTCCCGCATCTCCGGGTCCTCAGGCTGAGCCCCGAACACGAACTCGCGGTCCTCACCCAAACCACCCGTCAGATCGGTAGCCACATTCGCCTCCCCCGTGCGTGCAGGGCACGCCCACTCGGCGCAGTCTAGGCAGGGATGGCGGGTGCGACAACGCCGGTCGAGGGGGCGAGGACCACGCGCTTGCCGGGGCGAGGACGAGCCCGGTTAGGAGGAGGATCCCGGTGATTCCGAGGCGCGCACGGCGTCTGACAAGCTCGTGCCCGACAAAGCAGCCACAGCCGTCGGCACCGAATAGGAGGTCCAGTGGATATCTCTCGCAAACCGCCCACCGCCAAGGGGCCCAGCGAAACGTTCACGGGGGACGTGTGGATCGATTCGATCACGCGGGGGCTGCCACCCTCACAACTCAACGTGGCCGCCGTGCACTTCAGCCCGGGCGCTCGCAGCGCCTGGCACTCCCACCATGGAGGTCAGACCCTCTACGTGACCGAGGGACGTGGCCGGGTCCAGGTGCGCGGCATGGACATCGTCGAACTCACCCCCGGCGAAGTCGTCTTCGCTCCGGACGGCGAAGAACACTGGCACGGAGCGGACCCCGACCACTTCATGACCCACCTGTCGATCACCGAGGGTGCTCCCCACTGGGGGCCGCACGTGACGGACGACGAGTATCTCGGCACGGCACGAGAGGAGATCACGTGACCCTGCACCGAGTCTCGCCCACAACGAACCAGTGGTGACCGATCGACGAATCAGCTCGGAAAGGAAAGCCATGCACCACATCCACCTGGGGACTCTCGATGTCGCACGCATCGGTCTCGGCACCATGGGCATGTCCAGCGCCTACACCGGCGCGGGCAGCGACGACGCCGAGTCCATCCGCACCATCCACCGGGCGCTCGACCTGGGCGTCACCCTCATCGACACCGCCGAGATCTACGGCCCCTTCACGAACGAGGAGCTCGTTGGCCGGGCGATCAAGGACCGTCGCGACGACGTGGTCTTGGCGACGAAGTTCGGTCTCGTCTCACACGGCGGCGACGGCTCGTGGAACCTCGATAGCAGCCCGGCCAACATCCGCACCGCGCTCGAGGGTTCCCTCAAGCGGCTTGCCACCGATCACGTCGACCTGTACTACCAGCACCGCGTCGACCCGAAGACCCCCATCGAAGACACCGTGGGCGCGCTGGCTGCACTGGTCGCCGAGGGCAAGATCCGCCACATCGGCCTCTCCGAGGCGGGGCCCGACACGATCCGCCGAGCCCACGCCGTCCATCCGGTCACCGCCGTGCAGTCGGAGTACTCCCTCTGGACCCGCGACCCCGAGGCAAAGGTGTTGCCGCTCCTGGGCGAGCTGGGCATCGGGTTCGTGGCCTACTCCCCCCTCGGCCGCGGCTTTCTCACCGGAGGGATCCTTTCCACCGACGACTTCGCGGACAGCGACTCGCGCAAGACCAACCCGCGCTTCATGGCCGAGAACTTTCAGCGCAACCTGCAGGCGGTCGGTGAAGTCAGGGCGATCGCGGCCGAGGTCGGCGCCACCCCCGCCCAGGTCGCCCTGGCGTGGGTCCTCGCCCAGGGAGACAACATCGCCCCGATCCCCGGGACCAAGCGGGTTGTCCGCGTCGAGGAGAACGTCGCCGCCGACGGCATCGTGCTGAGCCCCGGGCAGCTCGACAAGCTGACCAATCTGACCCCCGCGGCCGGCGATCACCACAGCGAACAACAGATGCGGATGATCGAGCGCTGATCCGCTGCGCGCCGCCTTGTCGGGTTCATAGGTTGATCAGGTTCAGGGGTTTATCGGGAAGCGGGCGACCTTGGTCCTAGTCCGTATCGCGATTTGGACCGTCCAGCCGATACAGCCAGGCCCGTGTGGCCAGCTCAGAACGAGCGCAGCGTCAACCCAGGTCTTTGCGGCGCCTTGCTGACTAATCCGTCGAAATAGATCTTTGCCTGCCTCCGGGCAGCTGATCTCCAGTCGGGAACGTGTGGGAGCGGCTGGGCCAAGAGCGCGCCAAAGACGATGATGTCGAATGCCGTTACGTCGGGTCGGATAGTGCCGTCTTTTCGTCCTCGGCGTAAGACCTTTTCAATGGTGGCGTGTACCTCGGACCTGAGGGTGACAGTCTCGTCGTCGAGGGGTACGGGGCCGCCGTGCATGGGTAACACGAGCTCGGGACCGTGTTCAATGGTCTGCTCGATGAAGCGACGGAGGGCGACGATCCCTGAATCGCTGCAGTCCGCAGCGCTCTGGGCTGCGTCGAGAACAAGGCGGAACGATTGGAGCGTGAGCGCGGCAAGCAGGGCTTCACGCGAGGGATAGCGACGGTAGAGGGTGCCGACACCCACCCCGGCGTCCGCCGCGATGGTCGCAATGGGCACGCCGGCTCCTTCGCGCCTGATTGCTGCCGCGGCAGCGGCGAGCACACGGTCTCGGTTCGCCGCCGCGTCGCGTCGAAGGTCACGTCGCCCGGAACTCTTTGGCTCCGCTGCCCCACGGCATTCGCCCACAGGGTTGATGATGGCCGCCCTTGACGTGCTCACAGAGCTACGTTACCTTATAAGTGGATGATTTCGTCCACTTAGAGTTCGCTCGGCTCCTGTGTGCACCCGTTCGAGTGTGGCGACGGCCATACACCCCAATTGGGGTCGTGGATCCGATCAAGGAGATCCCAATTGGCGTTCACACTCGACCCCGAGGTGGCCAAAGCCCTCGAGCCGATGGCGGTCGCCATGGCCGAGCAGACGACATGTACCCAAAGTGAGGAGCAGACCATGACAGAGTCCTCGGCTAGTCCACCTGAAGGGTCCGTACCACCCGATGATCCGCAGCGACACCTCACCGTCGCTCGACCAAACGAAGACCAAAGCCTTCCTCACTTCGGTCTCGTCGGGGACACCTATACCGTCCTTGTGACGGGCGATGACACCGCCGGCAAATACACACTCATCGATATGCATGTCCCACCCGGCGGCGGCCCCCCTCCCCACCGTCATGACTTCGAGGAGATGTTCACCGTGCTCGACGGTGAGGTCGAGCTCAGCTTTCGAGGCCAGCAGCTGGTGGCGAAGGCCGGGGAGACTGTCAACGTGCCAGCCAACGCCCCTCACGGCTTCCGAAACGCCTCATCTGAGGCAGTTCGCCTCCTCTGTCTCTGCGCACCGTCCGGACAAGAGGAGTTCTTCGCCGAAGTCGGTCAACCCGTGACGTCACGGACTGAGCCGCCTCCCGCTCTGGACGAGGCAGCCCAAGCTGCCTTCATCACCAAATCGAAGGCACTCGCGCCGGAGTACCACACAGAACTCCTCCTGCCGTAGAGCGCCCGAGACCCGAGGCATCCCGGAACCGCCGCTAGCCCTGCGGCGCCATCGCGCGGCCAGAGGCTAGCCCTGCGGCGCCATCTCGCGGCCCGGCGGTCTCGAGGGCGCCGTGTTGTGGCGGACCTCGTCGAAGGGCCGATCCTTGTCCGCGGCGTACTCACGGGGCATCCCGAGGACCCGCTCGCTGATGATGTTGCGCTGCATCTCGTTGCTGCCTCCGCCCAGGCTGCCCCCCTGGCGCATGAGGAACTCGATCCCCTTCTGCCCCGCCAGGTCGCCTTCCTCCCACACCGTCGCCCCCGCCCCGGCGATCTCCAGGGCGATGTCGGTGAGACGCTCGCCGCTGGTGGCGCCGTAGAGGCGCATCAGCGAACCGGCGGGGGCCGGGTAGCGGCCGGCGGCGATCCCCTTGGTGACCCGGCCGATGAGCTGACCGTTGACCACGTCGCTCACCCGCGCCTCGGCCAACAGCTGGCGGACACGGGGATCACCGGTCCGCCCGGTGGCCTGGGCCAGTGTGACCAGGTCGCTCCGGCCTATCCCGCGGTCCCCCCGACCCCCATGGATGCCGCTGGTGTAGGGCGAGCCGCCCCCGACGGCGTCGCGCTCGTGTTGCAACAGACGGGTGGCCACCGTCCAGCCGTCGTCGACCTGACCGAGCACGTTCTCGGCCGGGATGGCCACGTCGTCGAAGAACTCCTGACAGAACTCGTTCGCCCCGTTGACCATCTTGATCTGCTGCACCTCGATGCCGGGCTGGTGCACCTTCACGATGAAGCAGGTGAGGCCGCGGTGCTTCGGCACGTGCCACTCGGTGCGGGCCAGGCACAGGGCGTAGTCGGCCCGGAACGCACCCGAGCTCCAGATCTTCGACCCGTTCAGTATGAAGACGTCGCCGTCACGGGTGGCCCGGGTGACCAGGCCGGCCAGGTCCGAGCCCCCAGAGGGCTCGGAGAGGAACTGCACCCACAGCTCCTCACCGGTGAGCATCTTGGGGATGTGCGCCCGCTTCTGCTCCTCGGTCCCGAAGTCGAGCAGGGTGGCCGCCAGGATGGAGAAGGTGGGGGTGTTGAACACCACCGGCATCTCATAGGGCACCGACTCCTGGGTGAACGCCACCTGGTAGGGCAGGCTCAGACCCAGTCCCCCGTACTCCTTGGGGAAGCAGATCCCGGCGAAGCCGCCGTCGGAGAGCGTCCGCTGCAGCTCGCGGGCCCGGATGCCCATCTCGTCGAGGGCCATGAGCTGGGAGTTGGTCCGCCCATTGAGGCGGGGCAGGTTCTCGGCCAGCCAGGTGCGGGCGCGGAGCCGGAACTCCTCGACGCTCTCCACCTGTCCCGCGGCGGTGTCATCGACCATTGGTCTCCTCCAGTCCAAGCGTGCCGGCGATGCGTTCCCGGTGTTCGTGCGGCGTCCCGAAGAGGGCGCGGTCCTGCACGGCGCGCCGGATGTAGAGGTGCAGGTCGTGGTCCCAGGTGACCCCGATGCCACCGTGTAGCTGGACGCAGTCCTGAAGGATCGCCGTCGCCCGGTCCCCGATGTAGGACTTGGCCACGCTCACCAGCTCGAACGAGTCCCCCGAGCGGCTGTCGACCGCCCGGGCGGCGGCCGCGGCCGTGGCCAGCGAGGCCTCGGTCCACATCTTCATGTCGGCGAAGCGGTGCTTGAGGGCCTGGTACGAGGCGAGCGGGCGCCCGAAGGAGTAGCGGTCGAACGAGTACTCAAGCGTGAAGGCGAGGACGCGGTCGACGACCCCGGCCATGGAGGCGCACTGGAGGGCGACGGCCAGCTCGAAGAGGCGTTCGATCTGTCCCGCCGCTCCACCGACCTGGCCCAGCACCGAGTCGGGCGGGAGGACGACGCCCTCGAAGGCCACCGTGGCGAACCGCCGCACCAGGTCGATGCTCTCGACTCGTGACACGGTCACCCCCGGGGCATCCGCCGGGACGATGAACTGGGTGGGCTCGCCGTCCACCAAGGCGGCGACGACGAACACGTCGGCCTCGGCCGCCGCCTCGGCCGCCCCCTTGCGGCCCGAGAGCTCGAACTCCCCGCCCCGACGGGTCGCTTCGAGGGTGACGGCACCGGGCAGGGCCGAGGCGCCCGGCTCACCGAGACACCAGGTGGCGATGGACGCACCGCTGAGGAGGCCGGGCAGGTAGGTCGCCCGCTGGGCGTCGGTCCCGAACTCGGCCAGCGCGGCGGCCACCACGTTGGTGGGCAGCAGGGGGCCGGGCGACACCCACCTCCCCATCTCCTCGGCGACCAGGGTCAGGTCCACCAGGCCGCGGCCCGACACGCTGCCGCCCCCGTCCTCCTCGGGCACCAGCAACGAGGTCCACCCGAGCTCGGCGCCCTGCCGCCACCACGCCGCCGGAAAGCCGGCGGGCTCCTTCTCGGCCCACTCGCGGACCGTCGGCAGAGGGCTGGTCCGCTCCAAGAACTTGGCCGTCGTCTCGACGAACAGCTCCTGGTCCTCTGTCAGCTCTATCTCCACTCGTTGTCCTTTCCGGCGGTCGGCACCCCCCTTACGCCTACCACCTGAGGGGCAGGGTGTCGATCTGGCGCAGCCCGAACATGAAGTTGAGCTCGGTCCCCGACACGATCTCGTAGTCGGGAATCCGGCGGTGCCACTCCCGCAACGTGGTCCGCAGCTCCAGACGGGCCAGGTGCGAGCCGAGGCATCGGTGCACCCCGGCGCCGAACGCCAGGTGCTTGGTGTTGCGCGTGAGGATGACCTCGTCGGCGTCGTCGAGCTCCTGCTCGTCGGTGTTGGCCGACCCGATGCTGATGCCGACATGCTCGCCCTTGTGCATCGGGCACCCGCCCAGCTCGACGTCCTGGGCGGCCACCCGGGCCACCCCGGTGACCGGGGTCTCCCAGCGCAGGAGCTCCTCGACGGCCGTGGGGATGATGGCCGGGTCCCGCACGATCAGCGCGCGCTGGTCGGGATGCTGGGCCAGGTAGGCGAAGAAGCACTCCAACGTGTCGGTCACCGTATCGAGGCCGGCCAGGAGGAAGAGGAAGCAGATGCCGAGGATCTCGTCGTCGGTCAACCGGTCGCCCCCGACCTCGACAGCGGCGAACATGCTGAGCAGGTCGTCCTGGGGCTTCTTGCGCCGCTCGGCCAGGGTCTCGCCGAAGAAGCGCTCGATCTCCGCCGCGTTGACCTGCTGCGCCGCCCGTATCTCGTCCAAGTCGGCGCCGGCGGGACGCAGGATGCCGTCCTTCATCCCCAGGAACATCTGCAGGTCCGAGACGGGCAGCCCGAGCAGGCGCAGGAACACCGAGGAGGGCAGGGGCTCGGCCAGCGCCGTCGTGAACTCGCAGGACCCCTCGTCGATGAACCGGTCGATGAGCTCGTTGACCAGCTCGGCGATGTCCGGCTCAATGAGGTTCATCCGCTTGGGGGCAAAGATCGGGTCGAGCAGCTTGCGGTACTTGGAGTGCTCGGGCGGGTCCACCTGCAGCGGGATGAGCGGCACCGTCTGCCCGAGATCGACCGCCTCCATGGCCGAGGAGAAGATCTCGGGATGCTGGAGGGCGAACTCCACCTCGCGCCGGCCCACGATCGTGCGACCGCCGAAGGGACTCGGGACGACCGCCCCCGCCGCCCGGGCCACCTTGTAGAAGGCCTGCGGGTTCCGCCCCGTCTCGGGGTCGGTGAAGAGGTCCGGGTCGAAGGGCTGTTGCGCCAGATCCTGCACGTCCACTGTGGCCCCCTGTTCGCTGTGTGACCGCTCCGGCCCCATGGTCCAAGGCGACGGACGAGCGGTGATTTCAAGGTAGCACGTCGGTTCTCGGCGCTGACCGGCGTGCCAGTGGCACGGCGCCGACCGGCGCGCCAGTGGCACGGCGCCGACCGGCGCGCCAGTGGCACGGTGCCGAGCGGCGCGCAATGGCACGGTGCCGAGCGGCGATGCCAGACTGACCGGGACCGCAGGGGGGAACGCCATGACTGACCAACCGACCACCGTCGTGGTGCTGCCGGAGCTCACCGATGGCAACCGCCACTTCTGGCAAGGGGGGCGGACGGGGCAGCTCGTCCTGCTCCGCTGCCAGGACTGCGGCTACTACCTCCATCCCCCCATCCCGGTCTGTCCCCGCGACGGGTCCAAGAACCTGGCGCCCGAGGCGGTCAGCGGGCGGGCCACCGTGGCCACCTACAGCGTCAACTACCACCCGTGGATCCCCGGACTCGAGCTGCCCTACGTCGTGGCCCTGGTCGAGATCGTGGAGCAGCCCGAGCTCCGCTTGACCACCAACCTGGTCGGCTGCGCACTCGAGGAGATCCGCATCGGCATGGCGGTCAGGGTGGTCTTCCGGCAGATTGAGGACTCGCGCGGCGACGTGTGGCTGCCGCTGTTCGAACCCGATCGGGACGCGCAGTGAGCGCGGGTGAGAGGAACCGGGCGGAGAGGCAGTGCGCCATCTCGGGCATCGGGCAGTCCGACGTCGGGCGCCGGCTCGGCCGAGATCCGCTCGAGCTGACCCTCGATGCCTGTTACGCCGCCATCGGCGACGCCGGTCTGTCGTCTTCGGACATCGACGGCCTCTCGACCTATCCGGGCATGATGTTCGGGCCCAAGGGGTTCACCGGTGCGGGGGCCAACGAGGTGATCGACGCCATGCGCCTGCAGGTCAACTGGTTCGACAGCGGGGTCGAGACCTCGGGCCAGCTGGGATCGGTGATGAAGGCGATCATGGCGATCGCCGCCGGCATGGCCGACCACGTCCTGTGCTTCCGCTCGGTGTGGGAAGGCAGCGCGCAGGGCGCCGGCGGTCGGGCCAGCCTCGGCCCAGGCGGCGGTGCGGGCGGTCCGGTCGGTGGCGGCGGCGGGCGCGTCACGATCTACTCGCCGGCCTTCCAGCAGTGGCAGCTGCCGTTCGGCTCGGCCGCGGCGCCCATCTGGATCGCCCTCTACGCCCAGGCCCACATGGACCGCTACGGGGTGACCCCCGAGCAGCTGGCCCAGATCGCCCTCAACGGCCGGCGCAACGCCGGTCTCAACCCCAAGGCGATCTACCGGGACCCCATCACGCTCGACGACTACTTCAACTCGCGGATGATCACCACCCCCCTGCGCATCTTCGACTGCGACGTGCCCTGTGACGGCGCCACGGCAGTCGTCGTATCTCGGCGCGCGCTGGCCGAGGAGCTGGCCAAGCCGCCGGTCTACATAGAGGCCATGGGGGCGGCCATCCACGACCGGACGAACTGGGACCAGCTCCGGGACCTGACCCGCACCGTCGGCGCCGACGCCGCCGCCCAGATGTGGGCCCGGACCAGCCTCACCCCGGCCGACGTCGACATGGCCCAGCTCTACGACGGCTTCAGCTACCTGACCTTGTTGTGGCTCGAGGCGCTCGGGCTCTGCGGCCCGGGCGAGAGCGGGGCGTTCATCGAGGGCGGCACGCGCATCGGCCGCGACGGGTCACTCCCCCTCAACACCGCCGGAGGGCAGCTCTCGGGGGGCCGCCTGCACGGCTACGGCTTCCTGCACGAGGCCTGCGTCCAGCTGCGGGGCGAGGGCGGTGAGCGCCAGGTGGACCCCTGGCCCGGGGTGGTGGCCGTCGGGGCCGGGGGCGGGAACACCTGCGGCTGCCTGCTGGTCACCAACGTCGACTGAGCCCCACCGGTCGCTGCCCGCTGGGGGCAAGCTCAAAAGCGCGAGCGCTCCCCTTCCTTGGGCCGCTGGGCCTCGGGGAAGTCGCGGATCATGTTGTCCTGCACGAACGAGGCCACCACCTGGCCGTCGGCGCTGAAGATGTTGGCCCGTCCGTAGGAGCGGCCGCGGCCGGCGTACGGGCTCTCTTGCGCCAGCAGGTGCCATTGGGCGGCGTCCACCGGCTCGTGGAAGGTCAGGGTGTGGCTGAGCACACTGGTCGAGATCGACACGTGGGAGAGCGCCTGGCCGACCCCCTCGTGGGGGCGCATGGCGGTGCCGATGAGGAACCCGTCGGTGGCGTAGGCCAGCAGGGCCTGTCCCACCACCCCCTGGGCCTCGGCCCCGGGGAAGCGGACCCAGACGAAGAGCTCGGGTGGACCCACGGCAGCCGGGTCGGAGATGTCGACCTCGCCCACCACCCTGACCTCCCAGAAGCTGCCCTCGGGCGAGCTGCGCGGCGTCTCCTCGGGGTCACCCACCGGCGGGACGTCGACGCCATGGCGGATCAGGTCCGGCTCCACGGCGCTCAGCAGCACCAGGGATCTCGTGCAGAGGCGCTCGCCCTGCCTGACGGTCACCGCCGCGCTGGCCAGGGCCCGCCCGGTGTGCATCGCCTCGACCTCTATGTCGAGCGGCTTGCTCAGGTCGCCCCCCCGGGCGAACACCGTGTGGATCGACTTGACCTCCTTGGTGAGGTCAATGGTGCCGCCGGCCACGATGGACTGGGCCAGGAGCTGACCGCCGAAGATGACGCCGCCCGGTCCCTCGGAGAAGTTCTGCGCCCGGAAGCGGCCCTCCCCGACCGGTTCGAGGTCCAGGACCTCCAGCAATTCCTTCAGCTCTGCCACGTCGCCTCCCTCGTCCAAGGGGTCCGACCCGATCGGGGACCTTCCCCCCGCCGAGCCCCTCCCCCGTGGGCGGGAAGGTCCCCGGGGGATCATGCCACAGGCGAGCGCCGGCGATCCTCCTGAGCGGCGCGGCCGGGGCCTACGCTCGTCGGGTGACCCGCATCTTCGATGGGAGCACGCCCCAGAGGCACCGGACGATCGGGCAGGCGGTCGCTGACCGCCAGGATCTCCTGCTCGTCGGCGACGCCGCGGCCACGCTGGTGGACCTGCCGCCCGCCACCGTGCAGACCGTCGTGACCTCACCGCCCTACTGGTCCCTCCGGGACTACACCACGGACGGCCAGATCGGCATGGACGAACCGCTCCCGGCCTTCCTCAAGGCCCTCGTCGGCATCTTCGCCGAGGTCGGGCGGGTGCTCGCCGACGACGGGACGGTGTGGGTCAACCTCGGGGACTCGTACACGTCGGGCAACCGGCGCTGGAGGGCACCGGACCCGAAGAACCCGGCGCGGGCCATGCGGTCCCGGCCCCCGACGCCCGAGGGGCTGAAGGACAAGGACCTGATCGGGGTTCCCTGGCGGTTCGCCCTGGCCATGCAGGAGGCCGGATGGTGGCTGCGGGCGGACATCGTCTGGTACAAGCCGAACTGCCAGCCCGAATCGGTCCGGGACCGCCCGACCCGGTCGCACGAGCACATCTTCCTCTTCTCCAAGTCGGAGAACTACCACTACGACGTGGACGCGGTGCGCGGCCCCAACGGCCGGCGCCTGCGCGACGTGTGGGAGATCAACACGGTCGCCTACCCCGGTGCGCACTTCGCCACCTTCCCTCCCGAGCTGGTCCGTCGATGCGTCCTCATCGGTTCCCGCCAGGACGACTACGTGCTCGATCCGTTCCTCGGGTCGGGCACGACGGCCATCGTCGCCCGGCAGCAGGCGCGTAGATTCATCGGCTGTGAAGTGAACCCGGACTATGCAGAGCTGGCGAGGGGGCGCCTGGATGGGGGAAACCTATGATGAGGCCGTGGGGGGGATGCGGTTGTGGTGGGGGGGATGAGGCCGTGGTGAGCGGCGGACGCCGATGACCCTCGAGGGCCTGCGCGTCGTGGACCTGACCCACGCCCTCGCCGGGGCGTACTGCACCAAGATGCTGGCCGACGCGGGCGCCGACGTCGTGGTGGTCGAGTCCGCCGGCGGCGAAGGGCGTTGGCCCGAGACACCCGGGCTCTTCGACTACCTGCACACCTCCAAGCGGTCGGTGCGCCCGGGCCACGAGGAGCTGGCCGTGCGCTCGGCCGACATCGTCGTCGCCGGAGGGGAGTTCGCCGTGTCCGACGCCCTGCGGTCGGCGCCGAGCCAGGTCGTCGTGACGATCAGCGCCTTCGGGACGGACGGGCCGTGGGTGGACCGCCCGGCGACGGAGTTCACGCTACAGGCGGCGTGCGGTTCGACCGGCGGTCGGGGGCTGCCCGACGAGACACCGCTGGCCGCCGGGGGTCGATTGGGCGAGTGGCTGACCGGCACCTACGCCGCCGTCGGCGCATTGGCGGGCTGGTGGCGCGCCCAGACCGCCGGTGTGGGGACCCACGTCGACGTGGCCATCCTGGACTGCATGGGCATCGGCATGAGCGCCTTCCCCTCGGTGTTCGCCGATTTCGCCGCCACCTGCGGCCGGCCACCGCGCGGGACGCAGTCACGCCGGATCGAGGTGCCATCCATAGAGCCGACCGCCGACGGATGGGTGAACTTCACGACCAACAGCGCCCAGCAGTTCGCCGACTTCGCGCTGCTCATCGGACATCCCGAACTGCGCGACGACGAGCGGTTCGCCCTGGCGGGCGCCCGCTTCACCAATCGGGAAGAGTTCTGGAAGATGACCAGGGCCTACACCCGGCCGCGCACGTCGGTGACGGTCCTGGAGGAGGCGGGCCTGTTACGGATCCCGGTGGCCCCGGTGCTCGACGCCACGACGGTGCGCCAGTTCGAGCAGTTCGTGACCCGGAGGGTCTTCGTGGAGCACCCCTCCGGACGGTTCCACCAACCCCGCGTTCCCTACCGCCTGCACGGCCTGGTCCCGCGCCCCTTCGGCCCGGTGCCCGAACCGGGCGAGCACGACGAGGCCATCGACTGGGAGCCCCGCCGTCCGCCGGAGCCCGACGCCGCCGGGACGCTCCCCCTCGACGGGATCAGGGTCATCGACCTCACGGCGTGGTGGGCCGGGCCGTCGGCCAGCCACGCCCTGGGCTGTCTCGGCGCGGACGTGATCAAGGTGGAGTCGATCAAGCGTCCCGACCTCATGCGCTTCTCCAGTGCGCTGGCGCCGGGCGATGCGCAGTGGTGGGAGTGGGGGCCCCTGTTCCATGCGGTCAACACCAACAAGCGGGGGATCACGCTCGATCTGACCCAACCCGCCGGCCGCGACGTGGCCCTTCGCCTGCTGGCCACCGCCGACCTGGTCTTCGAGAACTACACGCCGAGGGTGATGGAACAGTTCGGGCTGGACTGGGACCGGCTGCACCAGGTCAATCCCCGCGTGAACCTGGTGCGCATGCCGGCCTTCGGCCTGGACGGCCCCTGGCGCGATCGTCCCGGCTTCGCCCAGACGATGGAGTCGCTGACCGGCATGGCCTCCCTCACCGGCTGGCCGGGCGGCTCTCCGGTTCTGGCCGGCGGGGTGGGTGACCCGATCGCCGGCCTGCACGCCACCTTCGCCGGCCTCGTCGCCCTGCGCGCCCGCGCCCGGAGCGGGCACGGCTACCTGACCGAGGCCACCATGGTCGAAGCCGCCCTCAACGCCGCGGCGGCGGCGACCATCACCCACCAGCTCACCGGCGAGGTCCCCGGGCGTCTCGGCAACCGCAGCGCCACGGGATCGGTGCCCCGAGGGGTGTACCCCTGCGCCGGGTCCGACCAGTGGGTGGCCCTGGAAATAGAGAACGACCGCCAGTGGGTGCAGCTCTGCGCTGTCGTCGGGGCGCCCCCGTCGGCCGGCGCCGACCAGGACGAGCTGGCGAGCGCCGATCTGGGCTCGAGCCCGGCACGACACGCCCATCTGGACGCCCTCGACCGGTGGCTGACGGCGGCGACCCGGGGGTGGGACGCCGGTGAGCTGACCGAGCGGCTGGCCGGCGCCGGGGTCCCGGCCGCCGTCGTCATTCCCCCACCGGGGGTGGCCGACAACCCACAGATTCGTCATCGCGGCCTCTTCGAGGCCGAGGAGCACCCGGTCACCGGCCGGCAGCGCATGCCGGGGCTTCCCTTCGCCATGTCGGGCGTCGGGCCCTGGATACGAACGCCCGCACCGTTGCTCGGCCAGCATAACGACGAGGTCCTGGACGACCTCGGCCTCGGCGCGACCGAGCGGGCCGCCCTGCGTGCGCAGGGCATCATCGGCGAGCAACTGGTCGGAGCATGAGCATGGAGGGGCGGAGGACGCTGTGACCAGCCATCCGCTGCGCGACGCGGCCATCGTGGGGGTGTGCAACTCTCGGCAGGCCCGCCTGCTGGAGGAGGACAACAGCGAGACCATCGCCCTGCGGGCCGCCCTGGGGGCGGTCGCCGACGCCGGGCTCACGCCGCGGGACATCGACGGGGTGATCGGGACCGGGGGCGCCACGGACTTCATCTACCAGAACCGGATCGGGCCCGTGTGGCGGTCGATGTCCGGCGCCGGCATCCCGGCGGTGCTCGAAGCCGCATCGGCCATCGCCGCCGGCTTCGCCACGACCGTCCTCATCGCCGCGGGCACCGCCGGCGCCTACACCGAGCGGGCCGCCACCGCCCCGTGGACCCGGCCGTCCCACGAGTTCGTCGCCGCCTTCGGGATGTTCACCGCGGCGGAGTTCGCCCTCGTGGCCCGTCGGCACATGGAGGTCTACGGCACCACGACCGAGTCGCTGGCCACCGTGGCCGCCACCATCCGCAACAACGGCCACGTGAACCCCGAGGCCGTCTACCACGGGAGGGGGCCGTTCACACCCCAGGACATCCTCGACAGCCGCATGATCGCCGACCCCTTCCATCTGCTCGACTGCGCCATGACGTCGGAGGGCGGGTGCGCGCTGGTGCTGGCCCGCGCCGAGGTCGCCGGTGATCTGGCCAATCCGCCGGTGTTCGTCCTCGGTGGGAGTACCGACCACTACGGCCCGGCCTACAAGAACCCACCCAGCTTCGACCTGCCCGGGCGAGGCGACCCCCGCCTGGTCAACGGGTGGGCCGGACGCGCCGCCGCGCAGAGGTCCTTCGCCATGTGCGGGCTCGGACCGGCGGACGTCGACGTCTGCGAGTTCTACGACCCCTTCAGCTTCGAGATCATCCGCCAGTTCGAGGCGTTCGGCTTCTGCGCGGAGGGCGAGGGGGGAGAGTTCGTGCTCGGCGGGACGATCGGCGAAGGGGGTCGGTACCCCGTCACCACCGACGGTGGCCTCATGTCGTTCAGCCACGCCGGCGCCCAGGCGCAGATGCTCCAACGACCACTGCGCGCCGTCCAACAGCTACGCGGGGAGTGCCCCACCCGCCAGGTCGAGGGGGCCGAGGTGGCCATGTGCTCGGGAGGCGGCGCCGGGGCGCTGTTCACCGACGTGATGATCCTCGGCACGGAGCGGCCGTGACCCTGCTCGAGCCCCAACACGGCGCCATACCCCACCCCTATCCCTCGCCGATCTCCCGGCCCTTCTGGGACGGCCAGGCCCGGGGCGAGCTCCTCTACCAACGGTGCGAGGTGTGCGGGCTGAGCACCCACACCCCGGCCCTGGTCTGCGCCCACTGCGGCTCGCCGGAGCTCACCTGGGTGCCGAGCACCGGGCGGGGCACCGTCTACAGCTGGACCGTCGTGTGGCGGCCCCAGACCCCCGCCTTCACCGTTCCCTACGCGCCGATCATCGTCGAGCTGGAAGAGGGCTGGCAGATGCTGTCCAACCTGGTCGGCTGCGAGCACGACGCGGTCCACGTCGGCCTGCCCGTCGAGGTCGTGTTCCACCCCCTGGCCGACGGTGTGACGCTGCCCTACTTCCAGCCCCGCGCGCTGGCCGATGAGTGACGGCCCGCGGAACACGGCGCGTGCCGTCCCGCGGGATGCGGCTCGGAACGCCCCGCGGGACGCGGCCAGCGTTCTCAACCGGGCGTTGGTCGAACGACCCGACGCCGACGCTGTGGTGGCCCGCAGCGGACGGTTGCGCTACCGCGACCTCGATGCGCTGGCCGATCGCCATCTGCGCGCCCTGATCGCCGCCGGCGTCCGGCCCGGTGACCGGTTGGCAGTCTCGCTGATCAACGATCTCCCACTCGTCGTGCTCTTCCACGCCGCCATGCGCCTGGGCGCCATCTGGGTCGGCGTGAACCGCGCGCTCGCCCCACCCGAGAAGGCCTACCTGCTCGCCGACAGCGGAGCCGCCTTCTTTGCCGGCGACGAGGAGATGGTGGAAGAGGTCCGGACCGAGCGCGGACACCACCAGGTGACCCGCCTGCTCAGCGTCGACCTCACTCCCGGGTCGGAGTGGAGCGGGCTCTTGGACGAGGAACCCGCATGGTCACCCCCGACCCCCGACCCCCTCGCACCGGCGGCCATCGCGTATACCAGCGGGACCACGGGATATCCCAAGGGGGCGGTGCACTCCCAACACAACCTCATGGTCCCGGGCATGATGGTCAACCGGGCACGCCACTTCGGACCGGAGCTGCGCAAGGCGGACTGCTTTCCACTCACCATCTTGAACCTGCAGATCCTCTCCACGCTCCTCGTCGCCCAGTGCGGGGGGACGGCCATCGTCATGGACCGGGTGGATCCGGTCGGGATCGCCGAGTGGATCGACCGGGAACGAGCGACGATGTGGAACGGCGCGCCGGCCATGCTGTACGGACTGGCGAGCAACGACGACGTCCCGGCGACCTCCCTGCGCACGCTGCGAGAGGTGTGGAGCGGCGGCAGCTTCTGCCCGCAGGCCACCAAGGACCGCTTCCAAGAGAAGTTCGGCCTGCCGGTGTCCTCGACCTACGGCCTGACCGAAGTCCCGACGTTGGCGACCATCGTCCCCCTCGGAGTGGAGGTGGAGGCCACGGCGAGCGGGTTGCCGCTCCCCCATCTGGCCGTGCACATCGTCGGTGACGACGGCGAGCCCGCGCCGAGTGGCGGCAGCGGGGAGATCTGCCTGGGCCCCACGGACGACCCGGAGCTCGCCTCGCTCTACCGCTTCATGCTGGGGTACTGGCACAATCCCGAGGCAAGCGCCCGGACCGTCCGCGGGGATCTCTTGCACACCGGGGACGTGGGATTCCTCGACGCCGACGGGTACCTCCACGTGCAGGACCGCCACGAGTCGCTGATCCTGAGAGGCGGCGCCAACGTCTACCCCGCTGAGGTCGAGAGGGTGATCAACGACTTCCCCGGCATCGCCGCCAGCTGCGTCGTCGGGGTGCCCGACGACCGGCTCGGCGCCCGCGTGGCCGCCGTGATCGAGCTCGAGGGAACCGCACCCGCGGGCGAAGCATACGAGGGAGACGCACCCGACGATCACCGCATCGATATTGACGCACTGCGCGCCCACTGCCGCGCCAACCTCGCCCGGTACAAAGTCCCCGAGGCGTTCGTCGTCCGTTCGCTGCCCCGTAACGCCATGGGCAAGGTCAGCCTGGCCGACGTCCGACGTTCGCTCCAGGACCTCGATCTCGACGCCTGAGCGAACTCCCGCCACCTGACCGAACTCTCGACGCCGGGCCGAACTCTCGACGCCGGGCCGAAGAGGAACTCGTCGAGGCGCCGACTCGACCCATGTCCTACGCTGCACGCATGGCGGGGGCGCCGGAGAACGACGGGCTGAGAATCGGTTTCATCGGGCTGGGCAACATCGGCAGCGGCATGTGCGCCAACCTGCTCGCCGACGGTCACCCCGTCACCGCCTTCGACGTCGACCCGGTCCGCCTCGCCGCCCAGGTCGACGCCGGGGCGTACCCCGGTCACGACACGCGCGACGTGGCGGAGCAGGCAGAGATCACCTTCCTCTCGCTGCCGACGCCCGACATCATGGCCGCGGTGTCCGAGGAGTGGCTGACCGGCGCGGCACCGGGCTCGCTGCTGGTCGATCTCACCACCAACTCTCCGGCGACGGTGCGGGACGTCGGCCGACGTCTGGAGGCCGGAGGCTGCCATCTGGTCGAGGCCCCCCTCACCGGCGGAGCGATCGGCTCCCGCAACCGCCAGCTGGTCTTCATCGTCGGGGGCGACCCGGACCAGGTCGCCCGGGTGGCACCCCTGTTCGACTCCCTCGGGCGCGCCACCTTCCACCTGGGTGGCCTCGGAACGGGGAACGTCGGCAAGCTGGTCAACTCGCTCATGGCCTTCACCACCATGTGGGTCTCGCTCGAGGGACTGGCCCTGGCGGCCAGCAACGACATCGATCTCCGCCAACTCGTGCAGATGGTCCGCACCTCGGGAGGGGCGAGCTCCTACCTCGATCGTCGCGTGGACGAGATCGGGACGAGAGGGCGCCCGGCCGATTTCGCCATTGAGCTCGCCGCCAAGGACGCCGGGCTCATGCTCGAAGTGGGTCGCCAGTCGGCGGTGCCCCTCCCGGTGGCCTCAGCGGTACACCAGATGCTCGTCTACGCCAAGGCGCAGGGTCTGGGGAACCACGACATCAGTGACCTCGTCGAGGTGATGGAGCGAGCGGCGGGGATCCCGCTGGTCTTGGGTCCCGCCGAGGAGTAGAGCGGCGCATGCCGGACGACTCCCCCGCCTCTCACTCGGTGCCGAGCACCGGGGCCGCCGTGGTGAGGGCGGCGACGCCCATGGGCACGCCGGCGTAGACGCCGGCCTGCATCAGCACCTCGATCAGCTCTTCCCGGGTGATCCCCACGTTCAACGCACCGCGCAGGTGCCCGGCCAGCTCCTCCTGGCGACCCAGCGCGGCCAGCATGGCCACCGTGATCAACGAGCGGTCCCGCAGGGCGAGGTTGGGGCGGTTCCAGAACATCCCGAAGCAGAACTGGCGGACCAGGGCGAAGTAGTCCGGTGCCAGCTGCGCGGCGGGTAAGGCGGGGGCCGACGTGCCGCCCACCCGCTCGCCCCACAGCAAACGCTGGATCGCCGCGCCGGCCTCGTCGTAGTCGATCTGTGTGTCGTCGATCTCTGCGTCCATGTCAACGTTCCTCCACGGTGAGCGGTCCAATGTCGGGCAGGTCGTACAGCTTGGCGTAGTTGTCCCACAGCAGCTTCTTCTTGGTGCCGTCCCCGAAGGGAAGCTCGAGGAGGGCCTTCGTGGCGTGGGGGAACTTGGAGTCGGCGTGGGGATAGTCGGTGGAGAAGACCACGTTGTCGTCGCCGAAATCCTCGAAGTAGTGGACGGCCGCCGCCTCGTCCGCTTCGCAGGACAGGTAGCAGTTGCGCACCAGGTACTCCGACGGCTTCAGCCGCACCTCGGGCGCCTCGAACCTGCCGGTCCACTCCCAGTGCTCGTCGAGCCGGTACATCATGAAGGGAGCCCACGAGCAGTTGCCTTCGAGCAGCCCGACCCGCAGGCTGGGGAAACGTTCGAGGATGCCGCCCGAGGTGAAGCAGGTGGCGACGAACATGATGCCCAGCGGCTGATTGAACGAGTGCCACAGCATGAGCTTGTCGAGATGCTCGCTGAAGGCGAAGTCGGGCTTGAGCGACGTCACGCCTCCCCCGTGGAAGCAGATCGGGACGCCGAGACGCTCGGCCTCCCGCCACAGCGGGTCGTACTTCTGATCGTGCCACGGCTTGTTGTCGACGAGGCCGGGCGCCACGAAGGCAGCCACAAAGCCTCGCTCGACATTGCGCGCCAGCTCGTCGACGGCGCTCGACACGTCGTGCGGGGCCAGCATGGCGGCCCCGAAGACCCGGCCGGGTCGCCGGCAGTCCGAGACGAAGTCGGCCATCCAGTCGTTGTAGCCCCGGGCGATGGCCGCCGCCAGCTCCGGCTCGAGCCCGTTGGGCCCGATGTGCTCGGCGCTCTGCATCGCCAGGACGAAGAGACCGCGACTGGGGAAGAACACGGCGGAGTCGAGGTGTTCCATCTCCATGGCCATCACCTGTGAGGCGGCGTCCCAGTGGTGCGCCTCGGCGTGGACGAAGGCGGAGTCCTGCGCCGGCTTCCAGGCGCGGCCGGCTGCCTGCGGCCGCATCGGCCCCAGACGCAGCAAGACCTCGTTCTTCACCTTGACCCGCATGTCGCGTTCGAGCTCTTCGAGCCCGACGGGTATGGCGTGTCCCCAGCGCGGATCCATGTAGCGCTGCCAGAGGTCCGCCGGTTCCATGACGTGCATATCGCTGTCGGCGGCCAACCACCCGTTCACTGCCATGATGAACCTCCCTCATTCCGGCCTGGCGCGGTGCGGGACCACGCCCCCCAACCTGCGTGAGATCTCCGACGTCACGCCCGACGGGCCCTAATCGAAGAGGAACCCGTCGATCGCCCGGTGGTAGTTCCAGATCGTCATCTCCTGCTTGGTGTTCAGCCGGTGCCCGTCGTAGTGGCGCGAGTGCAGGCCGGCCGTCACCTCGGACATGTTCGAGAAGTCCTGGGTCAGGACCTCGCCCACGTCGCCGGCGCGCCAGTCCTCGAAGAACTGGGGCAGCGCCGTCGGGAGCCCCGCCGTCGGCGGGAGCTCGAGCCCCTGCACGTCGAAGATGCAGCTGTCGGGGTCGTTGCCGTTGGGCCTGGCCCGGTAGGTGAGGCAGCACCCCATGTCCAGCAAGAAGACCGTGTTCGGGAAGACGTGCCAGTCGTACATGCCGTACTTGAGCTGGTCGCCGGTGAGGTCGGGGCAGTCGATGCCGGCCGCCCGGGCATGCTTCTTGCGCAGCTGTTGGTAGATGGCGTTCCCCGACGGCCCGTCGGCGCCTTCGGTTCCCTGCAGCTCCTCGGCCGCCCCCAGGTCGGTCTTGAGGTAGAGGGCGCGGAGCTCGCGCAGGTTGTAGTCGACGTTGGTGTAGATGGCTCTCGGGTCGACACCGTAGGTCGCCCGCAGCTTCGTGGTGTCGCCGTCGGGCCCGTAGCGGAAGGTGTCGGCGTGGCGCGAGTGGTAGCGGAACAGCTCGTTGAACGTCGCGCCGTACTGCTCGGACTCGGCGATGGTCGGCGGGGTGTGGTGCTTGTCGGGGCGCAGTAGCTGGGGGTGGGTCCCGGGCACGTGCCAGCTCTCGACGAAGGCGTCGATCGAGGTCTTCCAGTTCGCCGGGAGGACGACCGTCTTGTACCAGGCGATCCGCATGTCCTCGAGCTTGAAGCCGTCCAACCGCTCCGGAAGGGGCGACAGGTAGTCCGCCAGGGGTTCGGCCCGGCCATCCATGTTGATGAACACCCATCCGCCCCAGGTGTCCACCCGGCACTCGGGCAGCCAGAGCTCGTCGGGCGGCCGGGGATCGAAGTTGCCGGCGTCCGCCTGGAACTTGAGGGACCCGTCGAGGTTCCAACGCCAGGCGTGGAACGGGCAACGGAATTCCCCGATCCGACCCTGGCCCTGCACCAGACGGGTGCCCCGGTGCCGGCAGGCGTTGAAGTAGGCGCGCAGGCCTTCCTCGGTGCGCACCACGACGACCGACTCGCCGCCGATCTCGAAGTTGACGTACTGTCCCACCCGCTCCACCTCATCGACGCGGCAGGCGTTCAGCCAGGTGCGCGGGAAGAGGCGCTCGAGCTCCAGGGCGAGAAAGTCGGGATCGATGTACCGGCCTCGCGGTACGAACGCCTCAGAGAGACGCCACTGCGGGGGGACCTCCAGCGCGCCGGCCTCGCCCTCCTCCCACGACTCCAGTTTCAGGCTGCTCATCAGCCAACCACCTCCCCGTCCGATCGGTCAGAGCCTCCCGGAGATCACGTCGTGACCTGTCCCCCGGCCGAGCACCGTCGACGCTGCGAGCTTACCGGCAGGCCCCGCCGCCGAGGTGGGTGGGGGGAAACCGCCTGTCCTCGTCGTCATCGGGCATCGTCATCGCCCCTCGGTCCTCACCGGGCCTCGGTCCTCACCGGGCCTCGGTCCTCACCGCGCCTCGGCCCGCCGCAGCGCGTCGTTGGCCGCGATGTGCGAGAAGACCATGGAGGCGGCGATGCTCGCTCCCGCCCCCGGGTAGGTCCGGCCCATCACCGAGGCGGTCGAGTTGCCCGAGGCGTACAGGCCGGCGATGGCGCGGCCCTCGGTGTCGAGGACCCGGGAGTGCTCGTCGCAGAGCAGTCCGCCGCTCGTGCCGACGTCGCCGGGATACAGGGCGACGGCGTAGAAGGGCGGCGCGTCGATCGGTCCGAGGGAGGGGTTGGGCTTGTTGGAGGGGTCGCCGTACCAACGCTCGTGGTCACCCTCGCCCCGGTGGAAGTCGTCGTCGGCGCCCCGAGCGGCGAACCCGTTGAACCGCTGCAGGGTGGCGTCGAGGACGCTCTCGGTCAGACCGCACGCCTCGGCCAGTTGGGCCAGGCTCTCGGCCTTGATCACGAAGTCCTTCGTCTTCCATTTCTCGGGATTGAGGCCGGGGCGCCGGAGCGCCAGCGGATACCGGCGCCGGTAACGGCTGTCGAAGATCAGCCAGCTGGGGATGGCGGCAACCTGCCGGTCGCGCTTGTACATCAGCTGACCGGCCTCCATGTAGGAAACCGCCTCGTTGAAGAACCGATGGCCGGCGGAGTCGACGATGATGCAGCCGGGCTTGCAGCGCTCGCCGTGGACGAAGACGCGTGAGCCGCCGGGCCGGATGGCGGTGGGAATCCACCACGCTTCATCCATCAGATCGGTGGCCGCACCGAGCTTCATGGCCATCTCGATGGCCTCACCGGTGTCGCCCGGATTGGCGTGGGTCCACTGCCCGCTGTTGGGCTGCTCGCCGGAGTACTCCTCACGCATCTCCCGGTTGTGCGAAAACCCACCCGTGCTGAGCAGCACGCCCCCACGGGTGCGGACCCGGACGGTCTTTCCCCGCCGGTCGAGCAGTGCGCCCACCACCTCACCGTCTTCGACCAGCAGCTCGGTGAGGGCCGTCTCGGTCCATATGGGAACGCTCCGCTCTATGAGGACCTTCAAGAGCGAGGCGACCAGGGCCGCGCCGTTGGTCAGGCGGTCCTCGCCCCGGAGCATTCCACCGACGGTGCGACGGATGATCCTGGCAAAGACCCGCGCCCCCTCAGCGGTGCGGATGACCAGCTGTGCCCGGGACGACTCCCCGGTGAAGACGACGATGCCGCCGGTGAAGGCACCTCGCATCTTCTTCTGCCAGGGGCCCAGCTGGCGGGCGTCGAAGACGTCGCACTCCAAGGCCCGGCCCCGTGCCACCCCGCCGCGGTACCCCGGAACGCCGGCGTAGTAGTCGCTGTAGCCCTCGTCGCGAACGAAACGCACCCCCTCGCTCCGGAGCAGATCGACCATGGCCGATCCCTCGTGGAGGTAGGCTCGTCGCCGTTCGAGGGACGACGCCGGCGTGGGCGGCCCGACGACGGACTCGAAGTACTCGAGCCCCTGCTCGAAGGAGTCGTCGACCCCCTCCTCGACCATCAGCGGATTGTTCGGAAGCCAGATCACCCCTCCCGACATGGCCGTCGATCCACCGACGAGGTTCGCCTTTTCGACGACCAGAGCATCGAGGCCCGCGGTGGCGGCCGTGACGGCGCCGGTGAGGCCGCCGCCGCTGCCCACCACCAACAGGTCTGTCAGGTAGTCCCACTCGGTCATGTTCTCTCCAGCAACGTGCCACGGATCGTTCGTCCCGGGAGTTCCGAGCCATCGGACGCCCCAGCCACGTACCCTACGCCCAGAACGCCTCGGTCCAGCGGGGACGGACCAGCGGGGAAGGAATGGCTACGGGGTAAGTTCGGGGCCATGGCGGATGGGGCTTTTCCGGCGTGACCGACGTGACCGACGCAGAGCGGGCGACCATCGACCGCCTCCTCACCACCACCCGCTCGGTGCGACGGCGGTTGGACCTCAATCGCCGCGTGCCCATCGAGACGGTGATGGACTGCCTGAGACTGGCCATTCAGGCCCCCACGGGCAGCAACGTGCAGGGCTGGCGCTGGATCGTGGTCACCGATCCGGCCGTCCGCGCCGCGCTGGCGGAGCTCTACCGAGACCCCACCGGCGGCCCGGGCGGCGACGATCCGCTGGTCGCCGATGCGCTTCGGCGCATGCCCAGGCCAGCGGACTCCCCCCAGCAGCGCCGGGTCACGGAGTCGGCCAGGTTCCTGGTGGAGCACGTCGGCGACGTGCCCGTCCTGGTCGTTCCGTGCACCGCGGAGGCGGGCGCGGCGGCCGGCTGGCAGCCGTCCATCTATCCGGCCGTCTGGAGTTTCATGCTGGCCCTGCGCAGTCGCGGCCTGGGCTCATGCCTCACCACCGCCCATCTCTTTCGCCGCGCCGAGTCGGCGCAGCTCCTCGGCGTACCGCCGGGCTACGTGCAGGCGTGCCTCGTCCCGGTGGCCTTCTACACCGGGCACACGTTCAAGCCGGCGGACCGGCGCCCCATTGAGGAGATCACCTACCTCAACCACTGGGGCAACGCCGTCGAGGCCTGAGCTCGGCGTCGTCTCAGCGGCGTCGTCTCAGCGGCGTCGTCTCAGCGGCGTCGTCTCAGCGGCGTCGTCTCGGCGGCGTCGTCTCGGCGGCGTCGAGTCAGCGGAGTCGACGGACCGCCTCCGCGATGCGCGACCGCTCGGGGTAGTGCAGGACCTCCAATTCGGTGGCGTAGGGGACCGGCGAGTACGCCGCACCCATCCGCTCGACCGGTGCATCGAGCTCCCCGAAGAGCTCGTGACTCACGACGGACGCGATCTCCGCGCCCGGACCGGCGAACCGTGTGGCGGCGTGCACGATCAGGACCCGCTTCGTCCTCTCCACGCTGGCCAACA
>Ga0302324_100003219_pt1 | contig 36926 bp, 27 predicted proteins | sample Palsa_T0_1_FD_201949 | JGI IMG/M metagenome (GOLD analysis project Ga0302324, IMG submission 201949) | Peat permafrost microbial communities from Stordalen Mire near Abisko, Sweden - Palsa_T0_1 | ecosystem: Environmental > Terrestrial > Soil > Palsa > Peat permafrost | place: Sweden: Abisko... | reverse complement strand
CGACGGGCCTCCTCCTTCAGCCTTGCGCCGTAGCTCGTGCGGCCCCCCTCGTCCTCGCCGTACCCGCCATAGCCCTGCGGCATCCCCCTGCCCGTCTCAAACTCGACGTGGTAGCCCCTTGCGAAGCCGAGCTTGCCGGCAAGCTGCTCCTTGTAGAGCCACCAGGGGGTGTACACGTGGCCGCCCCCGGCGCCGTCCTCGTTGTGGGGCGGGAGGTTCTCGAGCAGCGGGATGTGCCCGCCCCAGCTGGCGCCGACCGTGTCCATGATGTACCTGCCGACCAGCCCGCTCGAGTTGGCCAGGCCGTTCGGGAACACGGCCGACTTGGAGTTGAGGAGGAGCCGCGCCGATTCGCAGGCGCTCGCCGCGAGGACGACGACGCGCGCCGAGGCGCGGTGCTCCTTGCCCGTTGCCTTGTCTATGTAGGTGACCCCCGTCGCCCTTCCGTCGGCGTCCACCGTGACCTCCCGGGCCATGGCGCTGGCGACGATGTCGAGGTTGCCCGTGGCCATCGCCGGCGGGATGTGGACCGTCGTCGACTGGTAGTTGGCCCGGATCGAGCACCCCCGCCCGCAGGGGGTCGCCCAGAAGCACGCCGCCCGGTTCTGCATGTCCTCGGCGAGGACCCGCTGGGCCATGGCGTTGCCGGGGTGGAGCTTCGCAGGCAGGCTCGCGTGGTCCAGCGCGCGGGAGAGGACGGCCCTGTGCGCCGCGATGACAGGGATCCCCAGCGTGCGGCCCCGCTGCCGTGCAAGGAGCTCGCCGATCCTGGCCCTCGGCGGGGGAAGCAGCACGCCGTCGGGGGAATTGGGCGTGTTCTCGAGGCCCTCGTTGGTCCCGTAGATCCCGACCAGCATCTCGACCTTGTCGTAGTACGGCGCCACGTCCTCGTAGGAGATCGGCCAGTCGAACCCGAGGCCGTCCCGGCTGCGGGGCTTGAAGTCGTACGGCCCGTTGCGCAGCGAGATGCGTCCCCAGTGGTTCGTCCTGCCGCCCAGCATCCGCGCCCGCCACCACTTGAACTCGCGTCCCTTCTCGGTCGACGCGTTCGTGTAGGGCTCCCCCGGCACCGACCAGCCGCCGTCGATCGTCGCGTCAAAGTAGCCGAAAGGCTTGTCGGGCGTCCCGACGCCCCGCAGCGGCGCGGTGTCGTTCGTCTGGAACATGGGGGTCTCCGATCTCGGGTCGTAGTTGCGCCCCGCCTCGATCATGAGGACGCGCGCACCGTCCATCGTGAGCGTGTAGGCCGACTGGCCCCCGGCTGCGCCGGATCCGACAACGATCACGTCATATTTGTCCGCCGTTGTGTCTGGGGTTACGATCGCCATGGGGTTGGGAGAAGTGAAGGGAGCGCCGCGCGGGCGAAAAGTCGAATTCGAACGCGCGCCGTCCGCCTGGGGCCCCGGGCCGGGATCACCACTTGACCTCGTCCGTCAGGCCGAGCATTGCGACCAGGTCGGCCGGCGGCCCGTCGAAGGTGGCGAGCGGCACGTTGCCGACATAGCCCAGGTCCTTCATCCCGACCGGCGTCGTGTAGAAGCCGGCCGAGGTCAGGTTCCTGAACCGCCTGAAGAACTTGGACGGGGACTCGAGGGGTGAGCCGGCGGCCGCCTCGGGCGCGAGGGCGTCGCAGAGGGACACGCGCTGCCCCGGCGCGGCGTCGGCGAAGGCCTTGCCAAAGCGCTTCTGCGACTCCCCGTCGACCCAGGCCAGCCCGTCGAGGACGATCTTTCGGTCCTTGACGTAGTTCGGGTACGGGGCGCTCACCCACTCGTCGATGAAGTCCGGGACGCCCGCCCCGGAGGCGCTCGGGACGCTCCCCTCGGCCGGCAGGATGACGTCGCAGAGGGCCGCGGTCGTCCTCAGCTGCGCCTCCGAGAGCGTCAGCGGCCAGTAGTCCCCTGGCTTGTAGGGCCTTACGAGGTCGGGGTCCGTGCCGTAGCCGCGCGGGGCGCCTGCGGGGGCCCCGTCGGCCAGCGGCGCCGCGAGGGAGAGCGTGTCGGCAAGCACCGAGGCGGCGCCGGCCGCCAGCATCCACTTGATCGCAAGGCGCCTGTCCATGCGCCCCGGGAGGGGTCTGTTCATCGGGTTCTCCATGTTAAATGTTGCCCCGGCGCATCTCGTCGAGGACGCGGTCGGCGGTGCGCCATGCCAGCGCCATGATGGTAAGCGTCGGGTTCTTGTCGGCGTTCGAGGCGAACACCGCGCCGTCTGCGACGAAGACATTCCTCACGTCCCAGACCTGCGACCAGGAATTCGTTACGGAGGTGGCCGCCGAGGAGCCCATTATCGCGCCGCCCACCTCGTGGATGACGAACCCTCCGCCGGCGATGGCCTTGCTGCCGTCGGGGTCGGGCCTCGTCTTGTTCGTGCCCCCCATGGCCTCGATCCAGTCCGCGAAGGTCCTCTGCATGTGCGCGACCTGCCGGATCTCGTGCTGGGACCACTTCCAGCTGAAGCGCAGGACCGGGATCCCCCACTTGTCCACGACCTTGGGGTCGAGCTCGCAGAACGAGTCGGCGTTGGGGATCATCTCGCCCCTCCCGGAGAAGCCGATGTGGGAGCCGTAGTAGCGGCGCGCCTCCTCCTTCATCTTGAGCCCGAAGCTCGTGCGCCCGCCGGGATCGGGTGTGAACGGCGCGTAGCCGCCCGGCATTCCCTTGCCCGACCCGAACTCCACGTGGTAGCCCCGGGCGAAGCCGAGCTTCGAGGCCTCCTTGTAGAGCCACCAGGGCGAGTAGACGTGCAGGCCGCCGGCGCCGTCCTCGTTGTGGGGCGGGAGGTTCTCGAGGAGCGGGATCTGCCCGGACCAGTTGGCGCCCACCGTGTCCATGATGTACTTGCCGACGAGTCCGCCGGAGTTGCCGATCCCGTTCGGGAACATGCCGGACTTGGAGTTGAGGAGCACCCGCACGGTCTCGCAGGCGCTCGCGGCGAGGACGACCGCCCTGGCCGAGGCCCTGCCCTCGGCGCCGGTCGTCTTGTCGACGTACACGACCCCCGTGGCCTTTCCCGAGGGGTCGACCCGGATCTCCCTCACCATCGAATTCACGAGGACGTCGAGGTTGCCGGTGGCCATCGCCGGCGGGATGTGCACGGTCGTCGACTGGTAGTTGGCCCGGATCGAGCAGCCGCGCCCGCAGCTGGTCGCCCAGAAGCACGCGGCCCGGCTCTGCATGTCCTCGGCGATGATCCGCTGGGCCCGGGCGTTGCCCGGGTGTAGCTTGGCGGGTATCGTCCTGTGGTCGAGGGGCCGCGTGAGGACGGCCCTTCGGATCGGCACGACGGGTATCCCGAGCCTCCTGCCGCGCTGGCTCGCTAGGAGTTCCCCGATCCTCGCCTTGGGGGGCGGCAGCAGGCAGCCCTCGGGCGAGTCGGGGGTGTTCTCAAGGGCGTTGTTCGTCCCGTAGACCCCGATCAGCATCTCCACCTTGTCGTAGTAGGGCGCGACGTCGTCGTACGAGATCGGCCAGTCGAACCCCAGGCCGTCCCGGCTGTAGGGCTTGAAGTCGTAGGGCCCGTTGCGCAGGGCGTGGCGCGCCCAGTGGTTTGTGCGGCCGCCCAGCATCCTCGCCCGCCACCAGAAGAACTGCCGGGCCTTGTCGGTCGAGGCGTTGGTGTAGGGCTCCCCGGGGACAGACCAGCCCCCGTCTATCGTGGCGTCGAAGAATCCGATGGGCTTGTCGGGCGTGCCGGCCCCGCGAAGGGGCGCCATGTCCGGGGTCTGGAACATCGGCGTCTCGCTCCTCGGGTCGTAGTTGCGCCCCGCCTCGATCATGAGGACGCGCGCGCCGTCCATCGTGAGCGTGTAGGCGGCCTGGCCGCCCGCCGCCCCGGAGCCGACCACGATGACGTCGTACTTGTCCGCTGCGGTCGATGGGGTGACAAACGCCATGGGGTTAGGGTCCGAAGGACATCATGGAAAAGGGGCTCGCTATCAATGTCCAGACTCCGTGCGCGCCCCCCGCGGGTCCGTCCGCCTCGCAGGCAACAAGATTGATTGTTTGGCCATCCGGCGCTAATGATGGAGCCGGTGCGCCTCGTCCAAGCAATCGCAGTCCTGGCAGTCCTGCCTGCAGCCTTCGGGCAGGTCCAGGTCCTGGACCCGCTGTCAGTCAGCGCCACACGCGACCCCGAGCCGATCTCGCAGCTTCCCTACACGGTCGAGGTCATCCCGGCCGAGGCCTTCGCCGACGGCTCGTCCCTGACCGTGGACGACGCGCTTCGCGGCTCCTCGGATTTCAGCCTCTTCCGCCGCAACGACAGCATGACGGCGAACCCGACCTCGCAGGGCGTCTCCCTGCGCGGCCTGGGGCCGAGCGGCGCAAGCCGCTCGCTCGTGCTCCTTGACGGCGTGCCGCTGAACGACCCGTTCGGCGGTTGGGTCCCCTGGAGCCTCGTGCCGGTGGACTCCCTGGCCAGCGCCGAGCTGGTGCCGGGTGGAGGCGCCTCGGCCTGGGGGAACGAGGCCCTCGCGGGCGTCATCCAGCTCTTCTCCGCGCAGCCGCTGCCGGGCGCGGGAAGCGCCGCCGTCCGCGCGGGCGACTTCGACACGCGCTCGGCGGAACTCTCCGAGGCGATCCCCGCGGGGCCGGGGACCCTCGAGCTCAGGGGCGGGGACTTCTCCACGGGGGGGACCGTCCTCATATCCCCGGAGGGCCGCGGCCCAATCGACATCGACGCGGCGAGCCGCCACAACCTGGAATCGGCAACCTGGCGCGGCTCGCTCGGGCGGGACGTGGGTGTCGTCGTCACGCTGCGAAGGTACGCCGAGTGGCGCGACAACGGGACCCCCTACCAGCAGAACACCTTCCAGCAGCTGTTCGGCTCCGTGGCCCTGACGGGAAAGGCGAGCCGCGGCGAGTCCTGGACCATGACCGCGTACATGGAGGGGCAGAGTTCGTCCCAGACGTTCAGCTCGGTGAACAACGCGCGCACGGCCGAGACCCCGGCGAGCGACCAGTTCGACGTGCCCGTGACGGCCCTCGGCTTCGCCGGCTCCTCGACCTGGGTCGACCGATCGGGCGGCTCCACGACAGTGGGCGCCGACGCCCGCGACATCCGCGGGGAGACCCGCGAGGACTACACCTATTCCAACGGCGCCTACGCCGACCAGCGCTTCGCCGGCGGGCGCCAGACCTTCGCGGGCCTCTTCGCCGAGCGCAGCCAGCCCCTGGGCCCCACGGTGCACGCGGTCGCGGGCCTGCGGCTGGACCGCTGGGAGGACAGCGACGGCCACCTCCGGAACGTCGCCATCGGGAGCGGCGCGCTCCTCCTCGAGGACCTCTACCCGACGCGCACGGGGACCGAGCTTAGCCCGAGCGCCGGCGTCACGTGGCAGGCGACCCAAGAGCTCGAGTTCCACGCCGAAGCCCAGCGGGCGTTCCGCCAGCCGACCCTGAACGAGCTCTACCGGCCGTTCCGCCAGGGCAACACGACCACGCTCGCAAACCCGGCGCTGGCCACCGAGCACGCGGACAGCGGCGAGGTCGGCGCCGCGTGGCGCAGCGGGCGGCTCACCCTGTCCCTCGAGGGGTTCGCGGCCCGCCTGGAGGACCCGGTCGCCAACGTCACCCTGGCCCAGGGCCCGGGGACGTTCCCGCTCTTCGGGAAGCTGCCAGCCGGCAGCATCGGCCAGGAGCGCCTGAACCTTGACCGCGTCGACACCGAGGGCGCGCAGTTCGCCCTGGACTGGCGCGCGGCCGACACCCTCTCCTTCAGCCTCTCCGCGGTCGACGAGGAGGCGACCGTGGGCGCGGCCTCGGTAGCCCCGGCGCTCGTCGGGAACACGCTGCCAGAGGTCCCCCGCTGGAGCGCGTCGGCCGGGTTCACGTGGCACCCGCAGCGCCGCGTGTTCCTCTCGGGCCGCGTCCGCAGGACGGGATCCCAGTTCGACGACGACCAGAACCTGCTCCCGCTGGCTGCGGCCACGGTCGTCGACCTGTCGCTGCGCCTCGCCCTTTCCGGGCACGCCGAGCTCTTTGCGAGCGTGGACAACCTGTTCGACGCCGAGGTCGAGACCGCCCACAGCGCCCTAGGCGTCTTCAGCGTGGCCCCGCCGAGGATGGCGGGCGGCGGGGCCCGGCTCAGCTGGTAGGCGGGGGGGGCGGCCCCGGCCTTAATACACTCTTAACGCTTTGGCGCGGGTAATTAACTGAGCTCCGGCGGGAGTCGGTGCTACAGTGGCGCCCATGAATCCAAGCGACTCCACATGCGGCGCGAGCCAGGGGGGCCTTACGTGAACGACACCGTCTTCACCGCCGTCTCGGTCGCGTTCTTCGTCGTCTGCGCGGCCTACGCCTATTTCTGCGACAAGGTGCGCTAGGGCGCGCCCGGCATCGACCCACCCGCATATATCCGGCGTTAACGAACCCGCATCCACCATGGAAACCGTCATCTTCGGCATCATCGCCATAGCCCTCCTCCTCTACCTCGTCGTCGCCGTGCTGCGCCCCGAGTGGTTCTAGGAATCCAAGACATGAACAATCCCAACGCATGGCTCCAGTTCGCCGTCTACGTGGGCGCGCTGCTCCTCGTCACCAAGCCGCTCGGGCTCTACCTCATCCAGGTGCTGGACGCCAGGGGCCGGACGTGGCTCGACAGGGTGGTCAAGCCCTTCGAGAGGCTCACGTACTGGGTCTGCGGGATCGACCCCGCCGCCGAGCAGGGCTGGATCGGCTACACCCTCTCGCTCCTGGCCTTCAGCCTCGTCGGCATGCTTGCCACCTACTTCATCCTGCGCTTCCAGGACCACCTTCCGCTCAATCCCCAGGCGCTGCCCGGCCTGGCGCCGCACCTCGCGTTCAACACAGCCGCGAGCTTCACGACGAACACCAACTGGCAGAGCTACGGCGGCGAGTCGACGATGTCGTACTTCTCCCAGATGGTGGCCCTCGCCATACACAACTTCATGTCGGCCGCGGCGGGCATAGCCGTCGCGGCGGCCCTGGTGCGCGGGATCGCCCGCCAGTCGGCGCAGACCATCGGGAACTTCTGGGTGGATACGGTGAGGGTGACCTACTACGTGCTGGTCCCGATCTGCATCGTGTTCGCGCTCTTCCTGGTCTCGCAGGGCATGATCCAGAACTTCAAGCCCTACACGGTCGCCAAGACCTACGAGCCCTACACGATCCAGGTCCCGAAGGTGGACGCGGCGGGCAAGCCCGTCATGGCCGCGGACGGCAAGACCCCCGTCCAGGTGGACCAGTCCGTGGACACCCAGACGATCGTCCAGGGCCCGATGGCCTCCCAGATGGCGATAAAGATGCTGGGGACGAACGGCGGCGGCTACACGAACGCCAACGCCGCCCACCCGTTCGAGAACCCGACCCCCCTCTCAAACTTCCTCCAGATCCTCTCGATCTTCGCGATCCCGAGCGCGCTCACGTACTACCTCGGCCGCATGGTCAAGAACCAGCGCCACGGCTGGGCGGTCTGGGGCGCGATGTTCGCGATGTTCGTCGCGGGCGTCCTGGTGTGCTGGGGGGCCGAGGCCTCGGGCAACCCGATCCACCAGAAGCTCGGCGTCGCCGCGGCCGACGGGAACATGGAGGGCAAGGAGGTCCGCTTCGGGATATTCAACTCCGCCCTCTTCGCCACCATCACGACCGACGCGTCCTGCGGAGCGGTCAACGCGATGCACGACTCGTTCACGCCCCTCGGCGGCCTCGTGCCGCTCTTCAACATCGAGACTGGCGAGGTGATCTTCGGCGGCGTCGGGGCCGGCCTCTACGGGATGCTGATCTTCGTCGTCCTGGCCGTGTTCATCGCCGGCCTGATGGTCGGGCGCACGCCCGAGTACCTCGGCAAGAAGATCGAGGCCTACGACGTGAAGCTGGTCATGCTGGTCCTCATGGTGCTCTCGGCGACCATCCTGGGCTTCACGGCCTGGGCCAGCGTGGCGGACTGGGGGACGGCGGGAACCAACAACTCCGGGCCTCACGGCTTCAGCGAGATCCTCTACGCCTTCAGCTCCTGCGTCGGCAACAACGGGAGCGCGTTCGCGGGCCTGACGGCGGCGCCAGCGGACAACAACCCCCACTGGGACACGACGCTCGGCCTCGCGGCGCTGATCGGCCGGTTCCTCATGATCGTCCCCATCCTCGCCCTGGCCGGCAATCTCGCGTCCAAGAAGCTCATCCCGGCCAGCGCGGGCACGTTCAAGACCGAGGGCCCGACCTTCATCATCCTCCTCATCGGCACCGTCGTCCTCGTCGGCGCGCTCACCTTCCTGCCCGCCCTGGCGGTGGGCCCGATCGTCGAGCACTACCTGATGGGCGCCGGCACCCTGTTCTAGAGGCCACGACCCAACCCGAGAATTTCACCCGGCAGCAAGCGACCATGAGCACCAAATCCATCTCACTCTTCGACCGCGAAATCATGCAGAAGGCCGTCGTGGACTCGTTCGCGAAGCTGGACCCGCGCCAGCAGCTGAAGAACCCGGTGATGTTCGTCACCCTGGTCGGCGCCGTCCTCACGTTCCAGCAGCTCTTCACGTCCAAGGAGCCCTTCAGCTACGTCCTCCAGATCGCCCTCTGGCTGCTCTTCACCGTCGTCTTCGCCAACTTCGCGGAGGCCGTGGCCGAGGGCCGCGGCAAGGCCCAGGCCCGCGCCCTGCGCGCTTCCAGGAAGCAGCTTGTCGCCAAGCGCCGCCTCAAGGGCGGGGCGACCGAGTCCGTGGACGCTTCCCTCCTGCGCAGGGACGACCTCGTGGTGGTCATCGCAGGCGAGCTCATCCCGGGCGACGGGGAGGTGGTCGAGGGGGCGGCGTCGGTCGACGAGTCCGCCATAACGGGCGAGTCCGCCCCCGTGATCCGGGAGGCCGGCGGCGACCGGAGCGCGGTCACTGGCGGCACGGGCGTCCTGTCGGACAGCCTCGTCATCCGCATCACCGCGAACCCCGGCGAGGGCTTCCTGGACCACATGATCAGCCTCGTCGAGGGCGCGACGCGCCAGAAGACGCCGAACGAGATCGCGCTCACGATCCTGCTGTCCGCGCTCACGTTCATATTCCTGCTGGTCATCATCGCGCTGAAGCCCTTCGGGATCTACTCCAACGTCGCCTTCTCGATCACGGCCCTGATCGCCCTCCTGGTCTGCCTGATCCCGACCACGATAGGCGGGCTGCTGAGCGCCATCGGCATCGCCGGCATGGACCGTCTCCTGCAGCGCAACGTGCTCGCGATGAGCGGCCGCGCCGTCGAGGCGGCGGGCGACATCGACGTCCTCCTGCTCGACAAGACCGGCACCATCACGCTCGGCAACCGCATGGCGTCGGAGTTCATCCCGGCGCCCGGCGTCTCGGCCGAGCGCCTCGCGGACGCCGCGCAGCTCGCGTCGCTCGCCGACGAGACGCCTGAGGGCCGCAGCATCGTCGTCCTCGCGAAGGATAGGTTCAACCTCCGCGCCCGCGACCTCTCGGCCGCGCGGGCGACATTCGTGCCGTTCACCGCGCAGACGCGCATGAGCGGCGTCGACCTTGCCGCCGGCGACGGCTCGCCGGCCCGCTCGATCCGCAAGGGCGCCGCGGCAAACGTGAGGGCGTGGGTCGAGTCGCAGGGGGGGTCCTATCCCGACCCCGTCTCCGCGGCGGTGGACGACATATCCAGGAAGGGCGGGACGCCGCTGGTCGTCGCCGAGGGCCGCGAGGCGCTCGGGGTCATCTTCCTCAAGGACGTGGTCAAGGGCGGGATCAAGGAGCGCTTCGCCCAGCTCCGGGCCATGGGGATCCGCACCGTCATGATCACGGGCGACAACCCCCTGACCGCGGCGGCGATCGCGGCGGAGGCCGGCGTCGACGACTTCCTCGCCCAGGCCACGCCCGAGATGAAGCTGGCGCGCATCCGCGAGGAGCAGGCCGCCGGCCACCTCGTGGCTATGACGGGAGACGGGACCAACGACGCGCCCGCTCTCGCGCAGGCGGACGTCGGCGTCGCCATGAACACGGGGACCCAGGCCGCGAAGGAGGCGGGCAACATGGTCGACCTGGACTCCAACCCGACCAAGCTCCTGGACATCGTCGAGATCGGCAAGCAGCTGCTCATCACGCGCGGCGCGCTCACGACCTTCAGCATAGCCAACGACGTCGCGAAGTACTTCGCCATCATACCGGCCATGCTGGTCGGGGTGTTCCCTGCGATCGCGCCCCTCAACGTGATGCACCTGGCCTCGCCGCTCAGCGCCATCCTGAGCGCGGTCATCTTCAACGCCCTTGTCATCATCGCCCTCATCCCGCTCGCGCTCAAGGGCGTCGCCTACCGGCCGATAGGCGCCGCGGCCATGCTGCGGCGCAACCTCATCATCTACGGCTTCGGCGGCATCATCATCCCGTTCATCGGCATCAAGCTGATCGACGTCATCATCCACGCGGCCCACCTCGTCTGAACCATGAAGACCCTTCTCACGGAACTAAGGATCTCGCTCGTGCTCACGCTCGTGTTCGCGGTCCTGCTCTGCGGCGCGTACCCGCTCGTCGTTTGGGCGGGCGCGCAGGCTCTGTTCCCCGCGAAGGCGAACGGAAGCCTGATCGTCGACAAGGACGGCACGGTGCGCGGCTCGGCGCTCCTGGCCCAGAACTTCGCGAGCGACAAGTACTTCCAGCCGAGGGCGTCGGCGGCGGGGACGGGCTATGACGCCACGAGCTCCGGCGGGACGAACTTTGGCCCGACGAGCCAGAAGCTGAACGACAGCATCAAGGCGGCCGTGGCGGCATACCGCACGTCAAACGGCCTGGCGGCCGACACGCCGGTTCCCGCGGACGCCGTGACGTCCTCGGCAAGCGGGCTTGACCCGCACATCAGCGTCACGAATGCGCTGGACCAGGCGGCCCGGGTCGCCAAGGCGCGAGGCCTGCCTCTAGACAGGGTCCAGGCGCTCGTCTCCCAGTTCACCGAGGGAAGGGACCTGGGCTTCCTTGGCGAGGCCGGCGTGAACGTCCTCAGGATAAACGTCGCCCTGGACGGGGCGGCCGGCGCGCAGCCCGCGGCCGCGAAATGATCCCCCATTCATGGTCATCGAAGATGAGCGCTCCCGGGCCTGGGCCTACCTTCTGGCGGCTATCGTCGGCTTCATAGCCGGGATGGCCCTGGGCCAGCTTGGCGCGTTGCGCGAGCCCGGCCGCTCGCGCGTCGAGTGGCCAACCCCCGCGCTGCCGCACCCGCGCACGCTGCAGCCTTGAAGGCCCTCCACGGGGCTGGCGCCCCCATCGCCGCGGGGCGGCTTGCGCCGTCCGGCCGCGTCCCCACACTTGGCGACCCGGCCCATGCCCGACAACCGACCCGATCCTGACGCCCTGCTGGCGTCCCTGAACCGAGAGCAGCAGCGCGCCCAGCGCGGGAAGCTTAAGGTCTTCTTCGGCATGTGCCCGGGCGTGGGGAAGACCTTCTCCATGCTCCGGGCCGCGCAGCAGGAGCTGAAGGACGGGGTCGACCTCGTCGTGGGCGTCGTGGAGACCCACAGGCGGGCTGAGACCGAGGCGCTCCTGGACGGGCTCCCGGTGATCCCACGCAGGCACGTCACCTACAAGAACATGGAGATCACCGAGATGGACCTCGAGGCCATCCTCGCGCGCAAGCCGAAGCTGGTCCTCGTGGACGAGTTCGCCCACACGAACGCGCCCGGCTCCAGGCACCCCAAGAGGTACCAGGACGTGGTCGAGCTGCTGGACGCCGGGATCGACGTCTACACGACGCTCAACGTCCAGCATATCGAGAGCAGGGCGGACGCCGTCCGACAGATCACGGGGGCGACGGTGCACGAGACCGTCCCGGACTCGGTCTTCGGCCTCGCGGACCAGATCGAGCTCGTCGACATCACGCCGGAGGCCCTGCGAGAGCGCCTGGTCGATGGCAAGGTCTACATGGACGGCCGCGCGGCCGCGGCGGCGGAGAACTTCTTCAAGGACACGCACCTGACGGCGCTGCGCGAGCTTGCGCTTCGCTTCGTGGCCGAGCACGTCGACAAGCGCCTGCGCGAGCTGCGCTCCGTCGGGACGCTGAAGACCGTGTGGCGCTCCGGCGAGCGCCTCCTCGTGGCCGTGGGGCCGAGCCCGTCGTCGACGCAGCTCGTCCGCTGGACGAGGCGCATGGCCGCCTCGCAGGGCGCCAGCTGGATCGCCGTCAGCGTCGAGTCCTCCGCGCCCCTGGACGGCGAGTCCCAGCGCAGGCTCGAGCGGAACCTGTCCCTCGCCCGTGAGCTCGGCGCCGAGGTCGTCGTCACCCACGACACCGACGTCGCGGACGCCCTCGTGCGCGTCGCGCTCCAGAACAACGCGACCCAGATCGTCGTCGGCAAGTCCCGCAACCCGCCGTGGCTCGACCTCATCCGCGGCGGCAACCTGGTCGACCGCCTCCTGCGCATCGGGGGCACGATCGACATCTACGTCGTCCCCGCCGAGCGCGCGGCGGAGAAGCCCACGACGTGGCTCGACTGGCGCCCGGCGGCGGTCTCGCCCGGCCGGGAATACGCCGAGGTCTTCGGGGTGCTCGCCGCGCTGACCGTCGCCAGCTGGTTCATCGTCCCCCACTCCGGCTACCTCTCGGTCGGCCTGTTCTTCCTGCTCGCGGTCATCGTCCTCAGCCTGCGCGTCGGCCCCGGGCCCGTGCTCGTCGCGGGCGTCGTGAGCGCGCTCACGTGGAACTTCCTGTTCATCCCGCCAATCTTCACGTTCGCGATCGCCCGCTTCGAGGACGGCCTCATGTTTTTCACGTACTTCGTCGTGGCCGTGATCTCCGGCCAGCTCACCGCACGGGTGCGCGCGCAGGCGCGCAACGAGCGCATGCGCGAGGACCGCGCCACGGCGCTCTTCCACCTCACGGAGGCGCTCAGCGCCGCGCGCACGATGGACGACGCCGTCTTCGCCGCCCTCAGGCAGGCCGACGCCTACTTCGGCGCCACGACGGCGCTCCTCCTCGACGACGGCAACGGGTCCGAGCTCATGCCCCATTTCGCGGGGTCCTTCGTGCTCAACGACAAGGAGCGCGGGGTGGCCGACTGGGCGTGGCGCAACCGCAAGAAGGCGGGCAGGTTCACCGACACCCTCCCCTCGGCCGAGGGGTTCCACCTGCCGCTCGTCCGGGAGGACACGGCCATCGGCGTTTTGATCCTCAAGATGCCGCCGGAGTCCACGCTCACGCTCTCGCAGAGGGACCTGGCCGACAGCTTCGCGGCCCAGCTGGCGCAGCTCGTGGAGCGGGAGCAGTTGAGGGCCGCCGGCGAGCGCGAGAAGCTGCTCGCCGAGTCGGACAAGCTCCACAGGACGCTCCTCGACGGGGTCTCCCACGAGCTGAAGACGCCGCTGGCGGTCCTGAGCGCGGCCGTCGAGAACCTCCAGGCGGCAGACGAGTCCACGCGCGCGGACCTCGCCGCCGAGATCCGGACGGCGACCCGCCGGCTGAACCGCCTGGTCAACAACCTCCTGGACCAGACCCGCCTCGAGTCCGGCGCGCTCAAGCCCCGGCTCGACTGGTGCGACGGGCACGACCTGGTCAACGCCGCGATCGACGGCGTCAGCGAGTCGCTGAACGGCCATCCCTTCGAGACCAGCATCCCGAAGGACCTGCCGCTCTTCCGCGCCGACGCCGCCCTCATGGAGCAGGTGATCGCCAACCTCCTCCTCAACTCGGCATTGCACACGCCACCGGGAACTGAAATCTTCCTGGCGGCAGGCGTGGACCGGGCGAAGTCACGGATTTACTTCACCGTGGCCGACCGCGGCCCGGGCCTGCCGGCGGCCATGCGCGGACGACTTTTCCAGAAATTCCAGAGGGGCGACGCGGCGAAGGCCGGGGGTCTCGGCCTCGGCCTGTCGATCATCCGGGGCTTCGTGACCGCCCAGGGCGGCGACGTCGTCGCGGGCGAGAATCCCGGCGGCGGGGCGGTCCTCACCGTCTACCTCCCCTACACCGCGCACGGAGCCGTGCCCGCCGAGTGAAGACCGGCGCGGCAAAGCAGACCGTCCTTGTGATAGACGACGAGGTGCAGATCCTGCGCCTCCTGCGGATCACGCTCGAGGCCGCGGGCTTCAATGTCATCGAGGCCGACACCGGGCGGATGGGCCTCGACGAGGCCGCGCGGTGCCAGCCCGACGCGATCATCCTGGACCTCGGGCTGCCGGACCTCGGCGGCCTCGACGTCCTGAAGCAGCTGCGCGAGTGGTCCAAGGTGCCCGTCCTCGTCTTGACGGTGCTCGCAGCCGAGAGGGACAAGGTCGCCGCCTTGGACGCGGGTGCCGACGACTACCTCACGAAGCCCTTCGGGTCCGCCGAGCTGACGGCCAGGCTCCGGGCCATCCTCCGGCGGGCGCCCGGGGAGAACGAACCGTCGGTTGTGACCTTCGGCGACATCGAGATGGACCTGGCCGCGCGCGTCGTGCGCCGCGCCGGGGTTGAGGTCCGCCTGACGGCGAAGGAGTACGCGATGCTGCGCCTCCTCGTCATCCACAGAGGCAAGGTGGTTACCCACGGCCAGATGCTCCGGGAGCTCTGGGGGCCCAAGGCCGAGGAGAACACGCACTACCTGCGCGTGCACATGACCCACATCCGCCAGAAGCTGGAAGCGGAGCCCCACAAGCCCCGGCATCTGCGGACCGAGTCCGGGATCGGCTACCGCCTGGTTGAGGAGTGACCTGATTCTCGAGCGCGGCCCGGGGTCAAGCGGCCACATCTTCCGAGCCACAAGCGGCCGGATTCTTGGGCCGTCCCTGAACAACCGAGTTCGCGGTCCCTTCAGGATCGCAGCCTTTTCGCGAATAGCTCCTCGAACACCTCGTATACAATCCCCCGCTCCGCAGCATAAAACGCATCGATGGTATTCCCATCCCTGTATCGAAAAATCACCCTGAACTTGCCCACGCGAAGCCGGTAGTAACCCGTCAAAGATTGATCGAGGGCCCGAATGTCCCCCTTTTCTTGGCGCAATTCCTTGAGTGCCCTCCTCATGGCCCGGCGGGGTTCCGGCGCGAGGCGCCGCATGAACTGATACAAGTCCTCCTTTATCACCACCTCAAGGCTCACTCCGGTATGTCCTCGATTCGGTACGACTTCATCTTGCCCGACTCATAGGCTCGAATTGCCCTCATCGCCGCGGGATCCGACAGGATCTCCATCGTCTCGATGAGCGCGGCCATGCGTTCCTTGCCCACGACGTAGGCAACGGTTTCATCCCTCTTCGTGATCGTCGCAATGTAGCCGGACTGAACCTCCTTCACCATTTTCGGGAAGTTCGCCTGGCCATCCGTGATGGAATACGTAGAAGACATGATGCGACTATGTATTGCGGCTCCTCTCGGTCAAGGCCCCTCCAGCCGTGCTAAGCGAACCAAGGGACGGAATTGACCCTCAAAAAATCGTCCTAACCGGATGACGGGCGAAGCGGTTGACTGTGTTCAAGATAGCGATTCCCGATATGGGTCGCGTTCGGCCGGGCGGATACGTAAAATGACCGCGCATGAGAGACGACTACATCAAGGAGGCGCTCAAGACTATCGACGACCCGAACATCCTGGTCAACGTGGTCTCGCGCCGCGTGAAGCAGCTCAAGCGCGGCAACCGCCCGCTGGTCGAGTCCCTCGAGAAGCTTTCGCCAGAGGACACCGCGCTCCGCGAGATCATCGAGGGCAAGATAAGCTACGAGCTGGCGAGCACGACCGCCAGGAGCTAAGGGGCGCGCCCGCGCCTCCTAGGCTGGACTTCGATCCGGCACCGCAACCGGGTCGTCACGGCTCCTCATCAGGAGCGCCAGGGCAAGGGGCGCCGCATAGCTTCCCCCGTGCTCGACGAACACCCACATGGGGGATCCGGCCATCGGCGACAGCGCCTCGCTCGCGAATTTCCACGCCAGCACGAAGACGAGGAGCCCGAATCCCGGCCGGAGAAGGACCGCCAGGGCCAGGGCGCATTCGAAGGCGCCGACCAGGGGTTCGACAGATGAGCCGTTCAGGCCAAGCATCGCGTACTGGGTGACGAAGAGCGGCTTCCTGACGAGGAGGTTCAGGGCGCCGTGGCCGAGCAGCAGGAGGACCGTGGTCAGGCGCAGGACCCATCCGACGTTCCTTCGCAGCTTCTCGTCCTACCCGTCGACCGGGCTGAAGCGCAGCCAGGACTTCCCTCCGCCCTTCGCCACGAGCAAAAGGGCGAGGAGCGCCCCGAAGTTCCCCGCGCGCTCCACCGCCTCCCAGGCGGATTCGCCCGAGAGCGGCCGCAGGAGCGCGGTCCAGAGGCCCCATGCCGCCATGTAAAGGATGACGCCTCGCATGGGGTAGAACAGGACGGTGAGCGCCATCGCGACGTCGAAGGCGCCGACGAGCGGCATCAGGTGAAGGGACATCTCCTTTGAGATGCCGACCACGCCAAAGTACGCCGACCAGGCGGCCACCCGGTTGATGCCGAGGGCCCCATGCCCTATGAATTCCATGGCCGCGCCGACGCGCAGAACCCAGGAAATCTGGAGCGTCTCCTGCCTGTTGGGGTACATGCGCGCCGAGCCTTGGGCCAAGACGCGGGCGCGGAAACACTTTTGGGGCCACCTGCCGCCCTTGAGGGGCAAATCGGGACGCCGCCTTGACCCGGGCTGGATTCGGCTGAAGTATGACCCGCGCTTTCAGGCGCTGGCGGCCGGCCCGAAGAGCAACGAGCCGATCGGACCGGGTGCCGGCAGGGCAAAGGCCCGGATCCTGGCTCCAAACGCCCCTATGGCGGTCAAAGACACAACCCTTTCCCCAAAATGCCCTCACAGCACGCCATCGAGGTCTTCGCGCTCCTCAACTTTGCCATCGTGGGCCTTTCCCTCGTCCTCAGGCCGGGGGCCTGGGCGCAGTTCTTCCTCTGGATGCGCCGCGAGGGCGAGGCAGGCGCCGTCATCTACGGGCTTCTCTGCGTGCTCTGGGGTTCCCTGATCGTCTCATTCCACCCCGACCGGCATGGCCTCCTCGTCGTTCTTCCCGGGTTCGGCGTCCTCCAGATGCTCGAGGGCCTGCTTTTCCTGGTCCTCCCGGGATTCGGTCTCAGCATGATGGCGATCTTCGAGGGGCGCCCGGCGCTTATCCGCCTCCTTGGCCTGATTGCCCTGGCGCTGGCGGCCCTGATTTTCGTGATTCTTCTTCCCGTGGGAACCTGAGGCGGCCGCCGGCCGACCGGCCGCGGCGCGCGGGTCCGCCCCGGCCACCTCGCAAATTGACAGACGCCGGCAGGCGATCAATTGACTACCCCATCATGCACTTCGACCTGGTCCGGCAAACATCGATCGCACTAGAAAACCATCCCGGCGCGCTCCACAGGGCGGCGGCCGAGCTCGCGCGGCACGGCATCAACATCCAGGGCATCTCCGTGGTCGACAGCGTCGACCAGGGCGTCGTGCGCCTCTTGACGAGCGACGCCGCCCAGGCGCGCACGGTCCTGGGCGCAATCGGCCTAAACCTCATCGAGGCCGAGGTGTTTGAGTTCGAGCTGCCGGATAAGCCGGGCCGCCTGGCCGAGGTGTGCCGCGCCCTGGCGGAGGGCGGGGTCAACATCGACTATGCCTACGGCAGCAGCCTCGGGTCGGCGAACCGAATGCGCGTTTTCCTAAAGGGCTCGCCCGTCGAGCGGGCGAAGGCCGTCCTGAGCCAGCTGCCCCCGGATTGAGCCCCATGCAACCGCCGGAGACCGCGTCCGTCGGCATCCTGCCCATTGGCGCCCTCGGCGTCGCCTTCCACCACCACCTGACCTCCCGCGAGGCCCAGCCGGGGAGGGTCGTCTTTCTCTCGCGGCACGCGAGCGCCAAGGGCGACCGCTGGCAGGGGCAGTCTAAGGTCACGGTGGAGACGCCCGAGGGCAGCCATGACCTGCCCCTGGCCGGCAGGCTGGAGGGAACCCTTGCGGAGGCCGCGCATGGCGGCCGGCTGCCCGGGATCGTCCTCGTGTGCACGAATCCCGACCAGCTCTTCGGGGTCGTCGCCGACTACGTCGCCGTGATCGAGCATGAGCACCGCGAGAACCGGCTTTCGGACGCGCCGGCGAGCCTTCCCCTCCTCGTGCTCTGCGCGAACGGGATATACTTCCAGCGCATCAGGAGCAGCTTCATCGAGCTCCTCGAGGAATCGACGCTCCTCGGGCGGCTGCCGGACCTGTGGCCGGACCTGATGCCCCGCGTGGTCGGCAGGCTGGTGCGCGGGATCACGATCCAGACGGCCATGAGGCGCGGCTCGGGGACATCGGCCGTCTACAAGCCCGGTCCGCCCGGCCGCACGCTGCTGGCGGGCGGCGACCGGACGGCGCGTGCGGCAGCGGTCCGGCTCCTCGCCGAGAGGGGCGGCTGGTTCGAGGATGCCGGGGAGGTGTCGCCGACCCGGGCCGAGTTCAACAAGGCGCTCGTCAACCTGGCCATGAACGTCCTCGGGCAGCTTGCCGCGATCGACCCGGACGGGCGGTTCAGGCCCCTGACGGTGGGCGAGATCAGGCGGCACGTGCCGCGCGCACGGATCATCGAGCTTGTGGAGGCCGTGACGGATGTCGGCCGCGGCGTGGGGGTTTTTGGCGAGAGTGATTCCCCGGCGGAAGTCCTCAGGTCGCTGGAGCAGGCGCTGGAGACCACGTCATCACACGTTCCCTCCAGCCTGCAGCTGCTCCAGCAGCACCTTGCCGACGGATCGCTTGGCCCCGGCATGGCCCCGACCGAGAAGTGGCTCCTCCAGCCCCTCCAGCATTACGCCCGCTCGCTGAGCGACACGGCGGCGTTCAACTACTTTGAAAACCTCGAGCGGGATCTCACCGCTGCGCTGGAACGGGCCGCGGCCGCGCCGCGGGCCGCCGTGGGAACCCCGCCGGATTCGCCATGAACCGTGAAAGTCGTGCGCCCGGGGAGAGCCGAACCCCCAACCTTCTGATCCGCAGTGAGGCCGATGGATCATTTGCCTCGCGGGGGGAGCCGTTTGCACTCCGAGAAATGCCTCTCCGTGTTTCAAGGATTTCCCCAAATACCCGGAAAAATTCGGAAATGTAGTCCCTGGGTCGCCCCTGAGAATCGCGGCTGATGTCCGATCCTAGGCTATGGCCCGATCGCCTTGGAGGCGAATCGTCTTGACGGTAATAACCGTGACGGTAAAACCCGTCATATCTTTAACCGTCATCACAAGCATGAAAGCCACTCCCGTAAATCCCTTCTTCTTCGAGCGCACCGCGGACCGTTGGAGCTTCACGGACCGTGAGGATCTCCTGGCGATTATCGAGAGGCTCCTGAGAGAGCGGGGCCGCCGCGTCCTTTTCTACGGCCGGCGCCGGATGGGGAAGACATCCCTCATCGACAATGCCGCACTCAAAGCTTCCGTCCGAATCATAAAGGTGGATCTATCGTTGGTGGTCGGCCTCACCGAGGCCGCAACGCTGCTCCTTAACCAGATTCCAAGACCCCCCGAAGCGATCTTCGGGAAAATCGCGAAACTGGTAGAAAAGAAGTTAGGGAGCGTGTCTGTCAGTCTCTGGAAGTTCGCATTCAAGGCGGACCTGCGCCAATCGACCAGCCAGGCAAACATAGACTTGGCACTCGATTTCATCGAAGCCGTGGCAGAAGCCGAAGACACCATTTACACCGTCTGGCTGGATGAATTCCAAGAGATTTGGAAACTTGGAGGTGAAGACATCGTCTGGCGCATCAGGGCGCTCAGCCAAAGGCATCGCCACATCAATTACTTCTTCTCCGGTTCGGATCATCGGCTGCTAAAGCGCATGACCGATCCCAAGGCCGCATTCTTCAAACAACTCGAAACGATTGAAGTGGGACCCATTGATCCGGAACTAATGGCCAAATGGATAGATGCCCGCATGAGGCAAGGGGGCATACTCACCAAAAAAATCGGCGCCGCCATCGTAGCGGTCGCAGGCCCATGCACCGGAGACATCGTCAGGGTCGCCAAAACTGCTTTCGACATCCTAGCGGCAGGTCACAAGGGAGACGATGGAGCCGCCGCGGAACGCGCCATGAACGACATCTCCCTACGGCAACTCCACAACGAACACGCTGCCTTCTGGAGGCAAATGACCTCGGTTCAACGAGCGGTTTTAAGGGCGATAGCCGCAGATCGCGCGCCCCAATCCGCGGAAACGGTCTCCCTCTACGGCATTGGAAGCCCCTCCAACGCGGGCGCCGCTATCGAAGCTCTTGTCGAGGCGCAATTCCTCACCCGAAACTTGGACGGCAAAGGCGTCTTTTTCGATAGTCCGTTCTTCAAGCAATGGGTCGCAGCAAACGGCGCGCCTAGCGACGTCGCACCGCTGAACCCCTAGCCCCTGACGACCTTGGAAGTGGTGCACCCGGAGAGAGTCGAACTCCCAACCTTCTGATCCGTAGTCAGACGCTCTATCCAATTGAGCTACGGGTGCGTGGCCGAACTTGAGAAAAAGCATCTTACTTGCCCCTAGCGCAAGCGCGAATTGGCCCCGGCAATGCCCTGCCCCGGCCGGCAATTAAGGAGATGGGCAGCGGCCAATTCTTCAATTGTATGTCCCCGTGACCTCACCAGCACAGGAAATGGGTATGACGGGGCAGCCGGACGCGGCCCTTCCGCCGAGGCCGCTTCTTTGCCTCGAGTCCCGGCTCGCGCTTCTCCTCGGCGTCCTTCTCGGGATACCGGCCGTCGTCCTCGTCCCCCCGGTCGTCACGTATGACGGGCCGAACCACTACCTGCGGGCGCTGCAGGTGTCGGAGGGCCATTTGCGCGCCGAGCGGTTCTCGGAGCGCGCCGTCGGGGGGACGCTCCCGAACAGCCACATCGATTTCCTCAACTCTATCCTCAGAAACTACTACTGGGGAAGCGGAGCCGACTTCATGGACCGCCGGCAATGGGAGGCCATCTCCCGCCAGGAGGAGCGCGTGCCCGGCGAGCGCAGGGTGGAGTTCACCAACACGGCGATCTACAGCCCGGCAAACTACGCCTTCCAGGCCCTCGGCATGCGCCTGGCGGGCTCCCTATCCCCCTCCCCCCTCCTCGCGAACTGGACGGGATGCCTGTTCAACCTCGCGGGCTACCTGCTCCTCGTCGTGCTGGCAATCGAGTGCGCGCCGCACTACCGCCGGGGCATCCTTCTCCTTTCATCGAGCCCCCTCCTGCTCGTCCAGGCCGCGTCGTTGAGCGCGGACGCCGTCAATTACGCCCTGCCTCTCCTCGTGCTCGCGTGGGCCTGGCGACTCTGCGTCCGCGAGGTCGCGCACCCGGCGCGGGAGATTGCGGGCGTGTTCGCGCTCGGGCTCCTCGTCGCCCTCCTGAAGCCGACCCTCGTCGCCGTGCTGCCGTGTCTTCTCCTCATACCCGCACGGCGCCTCGGCATCAGCGGGCTCGCCAAGGCCGCCGGGCTCTGTGCGTATTTCCTCGTCGCCTCGGGGATCTGGTACGCCTGGAACCGGGTGAATCTCGATGTCGACGTCGGGCGCTGGTATGACCCGGCCCGGGCGGCCCTGGCGGCAAAGAAGCTGTGGTTCCACGAGCATCCGCTGGGATTCGCGTCACCGTTCCTATCCGTGCTGACGCACGACCTGGCGGACCAGTGGCCCCACTTCTACGGCGACCCGGGCGACTGGATCTCCCGGGGGGCCTACAGGCTCAACGCCGCGCTCTCCATCGTCTTCATCGTGGGCTTCCTGGGCTGCGCCTCGTGGATCGGGGCGCCGAGGCGCGCCTGGGCCGCCGGGATGCTTGCGATGGCCTTTGTCCAGATCTTCCTGACCGCCCTCGCGCTCTGGCTCGCCTTCGGATCCGTGGGCATGCCGGTCGTCCCCCGCTTTGTCGGCCGCTACCTCTTCGTGCCCATCCTCGGGTTGGGAATGGCTTGGGCGGAGATGTTCCACGGCGGATACCCGAGGGCGCGAAGCCTCGCCTTCTGGGCGGCGCTGGCGGCGAACGCCGCGGGCCTGGCCGCCATCGTTGCCCCGTTGGCGCTCAGGACGTGGTGACGACGCGCCCTGCGCGGCCCGGCTACGCCGGCATGCGCCAGTCGACCAGCTCGAGCTGCAGGAGCTTCCTGTCGTTGAAGAAGTTCCAGTTGAGCTCGACCGCCAGGTCGAGCGGCACCCCAACCGGCGGGATCCGGTCCGCCATCTTCCAGGCGACCCCGTTTATGGCCCGGCCCCGGGAGTCCTCGATCCAGAACCTGAAGTGCCGCTCCTTGAAGATCTCCGGGCGGCGCCGGAACGAGGCGCCGCGCAGCCCGAAGACCGGCTCCGGGTTTCCCTGGCCGTAGGGATGAAGCGCGTCGAGCTCGTCCATGAGGTCCTCGTTGATCTGGTCGGGCGAGAGCCACGCCGAGACGGCGAGCCGGAGCTCCGCTATCGCCGAACCCGAGTGGTCGCGCACGGCGGACGCGAACCTGCCCCGGAACCCCGCGAGCTCTGCCTTGGGCAGCGACACGCCGACCGCCATCGGATGGCCTCCCCAGCTTGCCAGCCCCTCAGGGCAACGGCCGAGGATGTCCACCAGGTTGACCCCGTCCACGCTCCGCCCGGAGCCCTTCGCCATGTCGCCCTCGTTGCCGAGGACGATGCAGGGGCGGTTGTAGCGGCGCGACACGCGCCCGGCCACGATGCCCACGACGCCGGGGTGCCAGGCCTCGCTGAAGAGGACGATCCCGGCGTCGCCGATGTACTGCTCCTCGATCATCCGCTCGGCCTCGTCCGTGATCTTGCGCTCGATTTCCTGGCGCTCCTTGTTGAAGAGGTCCAGCTGCTGCGCGGTCTCCCTGGCGAAGACGGGATCGTCGCTCAGGAGGAGCTGGACAGATAGGGCGGCGTCGGCCAGCCGGCCCGACGCGTTGATCCTCGGCCCGAGCCGGAAGCTGATGTCGACCGGCTGGATCATCTGCGTGGCCGATATCCCGGAGACGTCCATGAGGGCGCGAAGGCCGGGGCGCGCGGTCTCCTGGAGAATCCTCAGGCCGTTCTTCGCCAGGATCCGGTTCTCCCCGAGCAGGGGGACGAGGTCCGCGATCGTCCCCAGCGCCACCAGGTCCAGGTGGTCCCTGAGCTTGATTCGCGCGGCAACCGGGTGGTTCTCGGAGCGCAGCTGCTTCAGGAGGCCGTGGAGGAGCTTGAAGACGAGTCCGACCGTGCAGAGGTGCTGCCAGGCCGGCTGCGCCGGCGGGCCCCCGGGGGTCGGGACGTGGGGGTTCACGAGGAGGCCCTGCTGCAGCACGTTCTCCCTGGACCTGTGGTGGTCGACCACGAGGACGTCAATCCCCAGGCCGACCAGGTAGGCCGCCTCCTCCTGGGAATTCGTGCCGCAGTCGAGGGCGATGAAGAGCCCCGGCCTGCCCGCCTCGAGGGCGCGGTCGATGGCGCTGCGGGAGAGCCCGTAGCCGTCCTCCGAGCGGCGCGGCACGACGAAGCTGGGGTCCAGGCCGAACCGCCGCAGGACCAGGACGAGGAGCGCCGTGCTGCTGACGCCGTCGACGTCGTAGTCTCCGAGGACGATGATCCTCTCACGCGCCTCGATCGCCGCCTTCAGCCTCGCGACGGCGGGGACGATGTTGCCGACGAGGAACGGGTCCTCGAGCCGGGAGAGGTCCGGCTTCAGGAACTCCGCGGCCTGCGCCGGGTCGCGCTGGCCCGCGCGGATGAGGAGCTCGGCAAGCACGGGGCCCACGCCCGCGCGCTTGCTCAGCTCCTCGACCTCACCGGCCGGGACGGGAGTGTGGATCCAGAGCATTGCGCCGGATCCGGCTCACCGCGACGCCTTGCTCGCACCCGTCCACTCGTACTTCGGCGCCACGTCGGAGTGCGCCTCGACGTGCTTCCTGTCCCCCTTGTGCCACCAGTAGAAGACCTGGGCGGCGACGAAGATGGCGGAGAACGTGCTCGTGACGATGCCGACGAGGAACGTGAAGGAGATATCGCGCAGGACCCCGCTGCCGAAGACGTACAGCGAGAGCGCGGCGAGGAAGGTGGTCGAAGACGTCATGATCGTCCGGGCGAAGACCTTGTTGATCGCCGAGTTCACGATGTCCCGGAGCGTCCCCGTGGGGTTGAGCTTGAGCTCCTCCCGGATGCGGTCGAAGACGACGACGGTCTCGTTGATCGAGTAGCCGGCGATGCAGAGGATGGCCGCCACCATGGGCGCCGAGAACTTGTGGCCGGTGAGGACGAACACCCCGATCGTCATCATGATGTCGTGGAGAGTGGAGAACATCGCCCCGACGCCGAAGCCGAACTCGAACCGGAAGGCGATGTAGAGGAGGATGGTCAGCATGGAGACGCCGACCGCGAGCGCGGCGTTGAGCAGGATCTCGCGCCCGATTGATGCGCCGACGTGCTCCTCGCCGGCCTTGACGAGGCCCGCGCCCGGGTAGGCCCTCTGGAGCGCGTCCATCAGGACCTGGGACTTGCCCTCGGGTGTCTCGACCTTGAGCTGCTCGTTGCCGCCGCCGAGGCCGCTCTCGTAGGTGACGTTGACCTCGCCCACCTTCGCCGCGTCCGCCACCTCGCGGATCTTGCCGACGTCCAGGCGCTGCGCGTACTGGATCGTCACCACGTCGCCGCCGGAGAAGTCGACGCTGAATATGCTGCTCCCCTGGTAGAAGGTGACGGCCATCCCGAGGAGGACCAGCATCCCGGAACCGATGAAGGCGGGCTTGCCGTACCTGACGAAGTCCACGTGGATCGCCTTCAGGATGTGCCCCATGCGGATCCTCTTCAGGATGCCCGAGTCGATGAGGAGTTCCAGGATCAGGTGGGCAGTGATCAGCACCGAGAACATCGTCGAGAGGACGCCGATGGCCAGCGTCACGCCGAACCCGCGGATCGGGCCCTGGCCGAGCCAGATCATGATCGCGCAGATGATCAGCTGCACGACGTGCGCGTCGATGATCGTCATCAGCGCCTTCGAGTAGCCGGTCTGGTTGGCGGTGGAGAGCGGCTTCCCCGCCGCGAGCTCCTCGCGCATGCGCTCGAAGATGAGGATGTTCGCGTCGACCGCCATGCCAACCGTCAGCACGATGCCGGCCAGCCCGGGGAGCGTCATGGTGACGCCGATGTTCGCCATAAAGCCCAGGATGATGATCAGGTTGACGCCGAGGGTGAAGACGGCGACAAGGCCGCCCGTCGTGTAGAAGGTGACCATGAAGGCCACGACCAGGGCCAGGGCGATGATGGAGGCCCGCAGCCCGCTCGAGATCGCGTCCTCGGCGAGCGACGGGCCGACCTCGAACTGGCTCTTGACGATGAGGGGCAGGTCGAGCGGGTTGTTGAGGTCGTTCGCCGTGTTGAAGGCCTCGCGCTCGGTGAAGGTGCCCTCGATGATCGCGTCATTGCCGTCGATCTCCTTCTGCACGGTCGCGACCTGCACCAGCGCGCCGTCGAGGCAGATCGCCATCTCGCCGTAGCGCCCCGTCGCCGCGTCGCCGCTCGCGGCGATCTCGCGGGTCACCTCCGCGAACCGCTTGCCGCCCGCGCTCGTGAAGTGCAGGCCGATGATGGGCTTGCCGTAGGCGTCCCTTTGGACTGCCGAGTAGGCCATGATCTCGCCGGTCATCTCCGGGATCCTCTTCACGAAGTAGTCGGTCGAGATCTCCGTTCCGTTCGGCATGTCGCGGTCGTAGGTCTTGAGCTCGTAGCCCGGGGGGATCTCGCCGGGGCGCGAGGTCTGCGGCGAGGCGAAGGGGCACACGAGCCGGAAGTCCAGGCGGGCCGGCTTCTTCAGCTCGTCGAGGACGTCCGGGTTGTCCTTCGTGTTGATTCCCGCAAGCTGGACCTCGATCCGGTTGTCGCCGACTGCGCGGACAAGGGGCTCGGCGACCCCCATCGAGTTGATTCGGGCGCTGATGATCTCGATCGCCTTGGACAGCTTCGCCTGGTCCGCCGTCGCCTTGTCGGCGCCGGCGTTCTTGGTTCCGAGGTCGGCCTCGAGCGTGAAGCCCACGCCGCCCCTGAGGTCGAGCCCGAGCTGGAGCCGCCCCTTGGACTGGTCGAGGAGGTACTTCATCAGGATGTCGTTCCTCTTGCCGATGTTCTTGAGCGAGTCCTCGAGTCGGACCTTCGGGAAGAACTGGCTCACGTCGATCTTGCGCTCCTGGGCGATCTGCTTGAGGGCCACGTACTCGCTCGGGGCTGCCTTGGACTCCTTGCGCGCTGCGGCCTCCTTCAGGAGCTTGTCGAAGTCGTCCCTGCGGGCGGTGGCGTGGTCCCTCGCATAGTCGGGAAACGGCACGTCCTTGAGCGGCAGAAGCGCGTCGATAGCCCAGCCCAGGATCACCAGGCTCAGGATTATCTTCGGAAGGTTGCGTTTAAACATGTCGGATGTGGGTTAAAGGGGGTTGCGGCCGCGCCCCGCCGCGGTCTTCTCTCGCCAGCCGGGGGTCCTCTTCACCCCAGGGGCCGGGGGTGGCGCCCTAGGAGGACTTCTTCTCCTCGGCGGCCGGCTTCTTGGTGGCGGCCTGGATGAAGGCCTTGCCGACCTCGATCTTCGTGTTGTCGGAGACGCGCACGACAAACCGGTCGTCCTTCACGTTCGTGATCACCCCGTAGATCCCGCCGGTCGTGATGACCTCGTCGCCGGATTGCAATGTGCCGAGCATCTTTTCATGCTCCTTCTGCTTCTTCTTCTGGGGGGCGATGAACAGGAAGTAGAAGCCGCCGAAGATCAGCGCCATCTCCACGAACAGCATCGGTAGGCCTGCCCCGCCGGCGGGAGGGGCTGTCTGGGCGATCATTTTAATCATTTCGTATTGCGTTCTTATAAAGAGAAAACACGCATCTAACTGAATCCACGCTTGTGAAGGCAAGCCCTCAGTGGCCGGGCCTCTCCAAAAACTTGAAAAGCAAATCCGCATCCGCCTGGTCCGCAGCCAAATCCGAGGAGCACTACGGCTTCAAGAGATGGGGATCGGGGCACCTGGCGGTGGATCCCGAGGGCTTCGTGAACGTGCAGCCCCTGACGGACGGGCGAAGCATCCGGGTCATGGACGTGATCGCCGAGGCCCTCGGCATGGGCCTAAAGGCGCCCATGGTCATCCGCTTTCAGGACCTGCTGCGCCACAGGGTGATCCAGCTGAACGAGGTGTTCAGGAAGGCGATCAAGGACGAGGGCTACAAGGGCGAGTACCGGGGCGTCTTCCCTATCAAGGTGAACCAGCTGCGGGAGGTGGTCGACGAGATCGTGGCGGCCGGCCGCGACTACAACTACGGCCTCGAGGCCGGCTCGAAGCCCGAGCTCATGATCGCGCTCGCGATGAACGAGGGCCCCAACCGGCTCGTGGTCTGCAACGGCTACAAGGATCACGACTACATCCGGCTGGCCCTCCTCGGCCGCAAGCTCGGCAAGCGGGTCATCATGGTGGTCGAGCAGCTCTCCGAGATCGACGACATCATACGCATATCCGAGGAGACCGGCGTGAAGCCCCTGATCGGCTTCCGCGCGAAGCTCCAGACCCGCGGGGAGGGCCGCTGGGCCATGTCGACCGGGGATAACGCCAAGTTCGGCCTCAACACCGCGGAGATCCTGTTCGCCTGCGAGAAGCTGAAGGCCGCCAAGCTCAAGGCGTCCCTGAAGCTCTTCCATTTCCACATCGGCTCGCAGGTCCCGAACATCATCACGATAAAGAACGCGGTGATCGAGGCGACCCGCTTCTACTGCCAGCTCGCAAAGATGGGCTTTCCCATGGGCTACATAGACGTCGGCGGGGGCCTCGGGATCGACTACGACGGCTCGCGCTCGAACTTCGAGAGCTCGATGAACTACTCGATGGAGGAGTACGCGCGCGACGTCGTCTTCAACGTGCGCGAGATCTGCCGCTCGGCCGGCGTGGCCGAGCCCGACATCGTGAGCGAGTCGGGCCGGGCGGTCGTCGCCCCCCACTCCATGCTCGTCGTCGAGGTCTTCGAGCGGATAAACAAGCGCGAGTCACTCGGCAAGCAGCACCAGCCCAAGGAGAAGCAGAAGATCGTGACCGACTTGGAGGTCCTCCTGAAGAACAAGGCCAAGCTCGGCCGCCTGGAGCGCTTCCACGACGCCCTCCAGAAGAAGGACGAGGCGTTCTCGCTCTTCAACCTCGGCTACCTCGACCTCGAGAACAGGGCGGCCGCCGAGCAGATCTTCTGGCAGATCTGCGAGCAGATCGCGAAGGAGGGCCAGAAGGCGGGCTACCAGCCCGAGGAGCTCCACGACCTCTCGAAGCTCCTCGCCGACCAGTACGTGTGCAACTTCTCGGTCTTCCAGTCCCTCCTCGACCACTGGGCCCTGAAGCAGCTCTTCCCGATCGCGCCGCTGCACCGCCTGAACGAGCGGCCGACCGTGAACGCTATCCTGGTCGACATCACGTGCGACTCGGACGGGAAGATCAGCAGCTTCATCGACCTGCAGGACGTGAAGGACTACGTCGCGCTCCATCCCCTGAACAACAAGCCCTACTACCTAGGGATCTTCCTGACCGGCGCCTACCAAGACATCATGGGGGACCTCCACAACCTCTTCGGCAGGGTGAACGAGGTCCACGTGTTCCTAGAGAACGACGAGCCGAACGGCTTCTACATCGAGGAGGCCCTGAGCGGCAGCCGGATCGCGGACGTCATCGAGGGCGTGCAGTACCAGCAGGAGGACCTCTGCCGCAAGATGAAGGCCCAGATAGACGCCGCGACCCGCAAGGACATGGTGAAGCCGAGGGAGGGCGTGAGATTGCTGGAACTTTACGAGAGCCAGATGCTCAACAAGACCTACCTGAACATCGAGCGGACAAACCCCCGGCGGAAGACCAAGAAATGACCCGACTCTCCTCGCGCGCCGTCCTTGCGGCGATGGGCCTAGGCGTCGCCGCCGCCGCGGCGCGCGCGCAGGCGCCCGCCGCGCCCTACCAGGACAGGACGGCGACCGCGGAGGCCCGGGTCGAGGACCTGCTCCCGAGGCTCACCCAGGACGAGAAGCTCTCTATCCTCGGCGGGGACAGGGACTTCTACATCAGGCCCATCCCGCGCCTCGGCATCCCCGAGATCAAGATGGCGGACGGCCCACTCGGGGTGCGCAACTACGGCCTCTCGACGGCCTACCCCGCGACCATTGGACTCGCCGCGACCTGGGACGCCGGACTCGCCCGGGAATTCGGGGCGGCGGTGGGCAGCGACGCGCGCGCAAGGGGCGTTAACATCATGCTCGGGCCGGCGGTGAACATCAACCGCGTGCCCCAGAATGGCCGCAACTTCGAGTACCTCTCGGAGGACCCCTACCTGGCGGGCGCGGTGGCCGTCCAGATCGTGACCGGCATCCAGAGCCAGGGTGTCGTCTCCACCGTCAAGCACTACGCAGCCAACAACCAGGAGACCGAGCGCGGGACGATTGACGCCAGGGTGAGCGAGCGGGCGCTGCGCGAGATCTACCTTCCCGCGTTCCGGGCGGCCGTGGAGCAGGGCCATGCATGGGCGGTCATGTCCGCCTACAACCGCCTGAACGGGACCTACTGCAGCGCCAACGACTGGCTCAACAACCGGGTCCTGAAGGGCGAATGGGGCTTTAAGGGCGTCCTCATGTCCGACTGGGGGGCGGCCCACGACACGCTCGGCGTGGCGAACGGCGGTCTGGACCTGGAGATGCCCTCGGGCCAATTCATGAACGCGGCCGCGCTCGGGCCGCTCCTCGCGTCGGGCCAGGTGAGCCAGGCCACCATCGACGACAAGGTCCGCCGGATCCTGAGGCTCGAGGTCGCGAACGGATTCCTCGACCGCCCGCAGGAGATCCCGACGATCCCGAAGGACGACCCCAAGAGCGCGGCGGTGGCGCTCAAGGTGGCGCGCGAGGCGGTCGTGCTCCTGAAGAACGACCGGGGCGCCCTCCCCCTGACGGGCAAGAGGATCCGAAGGATCGTCGTCCTAGGCCCGAACGCGGCCGGCTTCCCGGCGGGCGGCGGCAGCGCGCACGTCGAGCCGTTCCACTATGTCAGCGTGCTCGACGGCCTGCGCAGGGACCTGCCCAAGGCGCATATCGACGCCATTCCGGGGCCCGGGCCCGATCTCCTCGCAAGCCTGGTGGCGTCGGCACGCTACGAGGGCCCCCTCAAGCTCGAGTTCCTCGCCGGGGACTGGAGCCACAGGAGGGTGATCGCCTCGGCCTCGGAGGACCGGATCGACCACGACTGGGAGGGCAAGGCGCCGGCGGCGGGAGTCGACCTCGCCTCGTACTGGGCGAGGTGGAGCGGGTCGATCAGGGCCCCGGGTTCCGGCAAGTACATTTTCATGGTGCGCAACCACGGGAACGTGAACGTGAAGCTCGACGGCAGGGACATCATCGAGAGCTGGTCCAACCCGGACGACACGCTCTTCACGCAGGTGGAGCTCGAGGCCGGCAGGTCCTACCCCCTTGCGGTGGAGGTGCGCTACGACAACCAGGGGCCCGCCGGCGTCCACTTCGCATGGGGGGCGGCGCCGCCGCTCCTGACGGACGATGAGGCCGCCCGCGTGCGCGCGGCCGACGCCGTCATCGTCTGCGCCGGCTTCAACCTGATGCTCGAGGGCGAGGGCTCCGACCGCACGTACGAGCTCCCGAAGGGCCAGCCCGAGCTCATCCGAAGGGCCGCTGCCCTCAACCCGCGGACGATCGTCGTGCTCAACTCGGGCGGCGTCGTCGCGACGGCCGACTGGGTCGGGAGCGTGCAGGCCCTCCTCCAGGCCTGGTACCCGGGACAGGAGGGCGGCCGCGCCGTCGCAGACATCATCACGGGCGCGGTCAACCCGAGCGGCAAGCTGCCGATCACCTATGAGAGGCGCAGGGAGGACTCCCCCTCCTACGGCAACTACCCGGGTTCCGGGGGCAGGGTCGACTATGCGGAGGGCATACTGGTCGGCTACCGCTGGTTCGACAGGAAGGGCGTCGCGCCGCTCTACCCCTTCGGGTACGGCCTCAGCTACACGACCTTCAGCTACGACAAGTTCCACGTCGACCCGACGGGCGACGGGCGCTGGGCCGTCACTTTCCAGGTCACCAACAACGGGACGCAGGCCGGCGACGAGATCTCGGAGGTCTACGTGAGCCCGCCCGTCTCATCCAAGGCGGGGCGCCCCATCCGCGAGCTGCGGGGCTTCAGCAGGGAGTCCCTCGCCACGGACCAGTCGATCGCGGTGACGGTCATCCTCGACCGGAGGGCCTTCTCCTACTTTGACGAGGCGAAGGGCGACTGGGCTGTCGAGCCCGGCACCTACACGGTCGTCGTCGGCTCCTCGTCGCGCAGCATCCTGCTCGGCGGCCCCGTCGCGGTCGAGTGAGGGCGCGCGTCAGCGCCACTCGTGCCTCGGGTAGCGGCGCGAGAGCTCGGGCTTTATCTTCGGGTAGATGTCCCGCCAGAAGCCGGCCAGGTCGTCCGTGACCTGGATCGGCCGCTGGTTCGGCGCCAGCACCTCTATCCTCACCGGCACGCGGCCCCGGCCGAGGGTGAACCCGCCCTCGACGCCGTAGAGCTCCTGGATCCGGGCGCTCAGGACCGGCGGCCCCTCCCTGGAGTACGTGAGGCGCGAGCGGCGCCCGTTCGCCATCGTCAGGCGCTCCGGCACGACCTCGTCCATGGCGGCCAGCTGCTCGGCGGTGAGCCAATCCCTGAGGACGGGCATGACTTCCTTGCCCTTGACGGCGCGAGCGGAGGTCTCGCCGTAGCAGACCTGCTCCAGGAGGGTCGCGCGGTCCGCCGGCGTCACCGGGTTCACCTCGTACTCCGGGAACCACTCGGCGAGGCGGTTGACGCGGGTGATCCACTGCTCGACCGAATCGTCCCAGGCGTCGATGGTGAGCCGGCCGGCGAGCACCTCGCGCGCGAGGAGCGCCGCCGCCTCGTTCTCCGGCACGTCGTCCGAGCCCGAGCGCGACTCAAGGACGAGGTCCCTGAACCGCCGCTCGCGCCGGGCGACGACGCGCTTTGCCGCCGCATCAAAGGTCACCTCGCGCAGATCCCTCAGCTCCCCGGGGAAAAGCTCCCGCAGCCAGGCCTCCTCGACCGCCGTCGCGATGTCGAGGATCACGCTCACCTCGCCCGCGCGCCCCCCGACCTCGGTGATCTCGGCGGCGACGAAGAGCGGCGCCTTTCCTATCGCGCTCTCCCTGGCCAGCATCCCGCGCCTGCCGTGGATCAGTTCGCACCTGAGCGTGCTGGCGTCCAGGCGCCGGGCAAGGTGGTCCGGGAAGCCCGCGAGGACGCACTTGCGGACCTCGGCCCCGTCGACCCTGCGTTCCGACGCGTCCAGCCCCTCCGCCGCGGCGATACCGACAAACTGCTCGAAGAGCGGGCCCACCTGGCGCGCGGCCTGGGCGTGGATGCCGAGGCGCCGGCACGCATCGAGCGAGTACCCGCTCCTGTCGGCGAAGCGCCACGCGCGCATGAGGAGGAAGAAGTCGCTCTCGTGCTCCTCGCCCAGGGCCTCCTCCCGCGCCTCCTCCACCTGGCGCGACGCGCCCCGGAGCAGGAAGTTGCGGCCCTGCGTGAGCGCCGCCATCAGGGCAACGGAGCGGACGCAGCCGCGCCCCTGGGCCTCGAGGAACATGCGGGCGTAGCGCGGATGGACGGGGAAGCGCAGCATGCGCCTGCCCACGTCGGTGATGGCGCCCGCGGGTCCCGCCAGGGCCCCAAGGTCGCGCAGCAGCGACTCCGCCTTCTCCAGGCCGCGCAGGTCGGGCCTCTCGAACCAGTCGAACTTGGAGAGGTCGTCGACCCCGGATGCCTTGAGCGTCAGGACGACCTCCGAGAGGTCCAGGCGCTTGACCTCCGGCAGCTCGTGGGCGGGCCTCTGGCCGTGCTCGCGCTCCGTCCAGAGCCTCACGCACACGCCCGGCGCCGTGCGCCCGGCCCGGCCCGCGCGCTGGTCGGCGCTCGCCGCGGAGATCTTCTCCACGAGGAGCGTGTTGATGCCGCGTGCGGGGTCGAATCGGGCCGTCCTCGCGAGGCCGCTGTCGATCACGGCGGTCACGCCGTCTATCGTGAGCGAGGTCTCGGCCACGTTCGTCGAGACGATGATCTTGCGGCCCGCGGCGCGGGCCACGGCCCGGTCCTGGGCTTCCGCGGGCAGCTCGCCGTGGAGGGGCAGGACCGCGAAGTCCCTCAGGTCCCGCAGGCCCTGGATCGCCTGGATCGTCCGCCCGATCTCGTACGCCCCGGGCATGAAGACCAGCATGTCTCCCCCCGTCGACGAGGCGGCGCGGCCGCACTCGCGGGCGGCGACGTCCCACACCGGGTCCGCCTCGAAGTTCGCGGGCTTGGGGAGGTATTCGACGCGGACGGGGAACGTCCTGCCGAGCGACTCGAGGACGTCGCAGGGCGCCAGGTAGTCCCTGAGCGCCCCCGCGTCCAGGGTAGCGGACATGACCGCTATCATCAGGTCCGGCCGCACGGTCCTCTGGATGGCGAGCGCCTTCGCGAGCGAGATGTCGCCGTAGAGGTGCCTCTCGTGGAACTCGTCGAACACCACGGCGGACACCCCGCGCAGCAGGGGGTCGAACGTCATCTGCCGCAGGAGGATCCCCTCGGTGACGAAGCGGATCCTCGTCCGCTCGCTGACCCGCGACTCGAGGCGGATCTGGTAGCCGACCCGGTCGCCGAGCTCGGTGCCCACTTCCTCGGCGACGCGGCGGGCGAGCATCCTTGCGGCGAGGCGGCGCGGCTGGAGGACGACGGCCTCGCCGGCTTCGAGCAGGCCGGCGCGCAGGAGCATCTGCGGGACCTGCGTCGACTTGCCCGAGCCGGTCGGCGCCTGGACGATCACCCGCCCCCTGGCCCGCAGCGAGGCCAGGATGGCGGTCTCGAGCTCGTAGATCGGGAGGTCGCGCGGAAGCATGTCGGGCATGTGAATAACCGGTGAGCTAAGTTGCTCTCAGGTTATTCACAGGAGCTAATTGTGAGGGAATTGTGGATAAGAAAAGCTTCACCATTTCGTAACCGCGCCGCAACCTCACCGCGTTCCTTGATAGAACAGCCGCAGCGCGAAGGCCTGAAAAACCCTTCGAAAGCACGGCTGGGATAATCCCGGGCGACCGGGGAAAGGGTGGTGGCAGCTGGTGCCGCCGTCCCCTCACCGCAGCAATGCGGAGCGAGGCAATATCACCAGCTCCTCTGGCCGGTGTCATGACCGGTCAGGATACATGAACTCAGGAGCTGAGAGGCGAGGCGCGATTAGAAACCGCGTTCGAGCCGAGTCAGGCAGACGGGAAGTTTCGAACCGTATGCCGACGCAGTTACCCAGAGGGTATGGCTGCTACTGCGCAGACCAGAACGCAATCGCGTTTCCCGGCGGGACGACCCCGCCAGAAGGCCCGGATCGGTAAAAACGAACCGGGCGCGCAAGGGAGACGAGACGGCGGGGAGCGAGCGGGCCAGGCAAATCCCGCGAAAACTCCTCAATTGGGCGGCGTGTAAATCCACGTCACCCAACTGCAAAGCGAACGCAGCCTGAGAGTTAAGAGGTCAGACCCGTAACGCGGGGCAAACGATCGGCCAAAAGCTGATGCTGTCCCCGTGGCAACGGTGCCGACGCGAAAGATCCGCTACTTGTAGGCGTGTCTGCACCACGTCCGGCGTGCCGCCCCTGGCAGGGGGTGGCCGAACTGGGCGAAGAGGCCTCACTCGATAAACTTCAACCGGAAACGGTAGGAGCGATCCCGCCATGAGATCGAAAACTTCGCATGCCGCGAAGAGTGGCGTCGGGGAGCATACGGCCCGCGAAAGCGAGAGCGCCCAACGTATGTGACGGGAAAGAGCGCGTGGCGAGCGCCCACCCCCAAATTTGGCCCCGGAACCGCAAGGTTCCGGGGCCTTATTTTTGTGTCGATTTGGCCGCGCCCGGCAAACGCAAGCCGCAGGCATCAAGGGCGGTGTCCCGCGGAAACAGCCGGGGCAATGCGGCAGGCGCCGCTTGGACTGCCTAATATGGGGAGACGTCGGTCAAGCCCCTTTTAAGGAGGTTTGAACTTTGGGAAGTACATTGGGTTGTTGGTTGAAGCGGCTCCCTCGCAAAGCGCGCGGTCGGTGCGACCGGCGTTATCCTAATATCCGCGCATGCCGTGAGCGGCAGCGCACCATGATCAATACAAGCTGGCGCGAAGGAGTGACGGGCCGCCCCACCTAGTAAGCAACGGGCGTGGCAGAGCACACCCAAGGCAGCCTACGGGCGGCCCGCCGCTCCAAAGTTATGTCGTCGCGAGGCCGAGCTGCTCGGCGGTGGCGCGGCCGGTGGCTAGGCGCCAGAGGTCGACGGCGAGCTGGCGGGCGATCGCGACGATGATCTTCTTGCGGCGAGCGGGACTTAGGGGCGTGGCGAGGAACGCCTCGCGCCACTTGGCGACCGCGTGATAGGTGGGCTGGGAGCGCAGGAGCCGCCAGGCGGCCTCGACCAGCAGGTGGCGAATGCGGGGGTTGCCGTGGCGGGTGATGCTGCCCTGCAGGCGGGAGCCGCCGGAGGAATGCTCGCTCGGGCAAAGCCCGGTGTAGCTGGCCACCTGGCGGCGGTTATGGAAGCGCCCCCAGTCGCCGACCTCGCGGCGCAGCAACTCCCAGGTCATGGCGCCCAGGAAGGAGGGCAACTGCGCTGGGGCGGCCTCCTGCAGCTGGACGGTGAGGGCGGACAGCTCGGCATCGATCGGCAGCAATATACGCTGCCAGACGGCCAACTGCGTACGCAGGTCATCAGGCAGCCCCAGCTTGGGAAATATGCGCTCGTGCCACCACTCCGCGGGAATGGATAACCCACGTAGCCGTGCCAGTCCCTTGCCTCGCAGTGTGAGCCGGACGCGCTCGCGCGCCAGGGCCTGGCGCTGACGGCCAACGCCGCGGGCCATCTCCTCGGCCTCGGACGGGATCCAGACGACGGCCAGTGCGCCGCAGTTACCGGCGAGATACCGGTCCAGGCAGGAGCAGAGCGCCCCGGCATCACGTCCGTCCGTCTTGACCCGCTCGCCGTAGGTACTCCAATCGCGGGGTCGCACAACAAGGTTACGGACCCCCAGGCGGTCGAGTCGGCGGTGCAAGACGTACCCGAACGGTCCGGCCTCGTAACAGCTATGAACCGCGTCCGCTTGCGCCAACTGGCGGTGAACAAAGCCGATAAATGCCTCCTCGCTAAACCGCTGCGGCGGCTGGGAAGCCTGCTCATCCACCTGGCGAACCACAACAATGAGACTGGCGTGAACATCCAGCCCGAGTTTTATTACCCGGGCGCGGGCGCCAGGGTCTGTCTGTGTCGTTTGATTAGTAGTCATGACGCGGACAGCTTGGCGCCTTGCGCCCCGCTTGTCTGCCCCATGTCATCTAGTACGGTGTATTTCCTATATTTACGGTGCCTATGCCGTAAAATTAAGGGATCTAATGCTTTGCGGTAGGATCTCCGCGGGCAATTCTCAAATCGCCGCTTCCCTCAAATGATCCCACACACCACATTCTTGCGTGGCCGCCTATGGGTGGCCATTTTTGCATTGGGCATACCTATACTCACGGTCGCGAACCTTCGGGCCGGCAATTCCGACAGCTATTCGGTCAACAACTGGGTTCCGGTAGAAATGCAGGGCTCGATTCCGCAGGACGAGCTCAAGAACCATGTCGATTTCGACCAAGGGAAGATCCTGGATGCAACAGGCGCGCTCGCTATTCTCAGCGCCGTGAGGTCGACGGATCCCACGTGGAAACTGGACGTGACCACGGCCTATGTCATCAACCTGCTGGTAATCGACCCGTCGCTGACGAAAGCGACAAGCAACCAGTGGTATGTCTACGACACAGACGAAACCTCGCATTCCTGGTTTTGGGAGAGCGACCAGGACGTGATTGATCGGAGAAGTATCGCAGACAAAAAGTATCTCGAGCTAATCTACGTGCGGATATACCCGAAGGGCGTGACCGGCGCCACCATCAAGAACCCGGTGTCATACACGGTCACCCAGTCAAAGCAGGATTCGACACCGTGGGCGAATGTAAAGACTCTTACGTCTATAATAGGCGGTCCAACGGCGGCTGCCGCAAACT
>Ga0302324_100003218_pt1 | contig 36946 bp, 30 predicted proteins | sample Palsa_T0_1_FD_201949 | JGI IMG/M metagenome (GOLD analysis project Ga0302324, IMG submission 201949) | Peat permafrost microbial communities from Stordalen Mire near Abisko, Sweden - Palsa_T0_1 | ecosystem: Environmental > Terrestrial > Soil > Palsa > Peat permafrost | place: Sweden: Abisko... | reverse complement strand
AACGATATGCTATTGTGGACATCACCAAGACGGATAAGGACTTAATCAAAGAATCACGCTTATGAAAACAGATGAAGGTGTAGGTTCTCAACACTGGGAAGATATTGTATTTGAGAACCGGAATAAAGATTACGGCGCTTATTTCATACGCAAAATTTATTCAAAAAATGTTATCGTTGCGGCGACGATCATGCTCGTCTTCCTTGGACTCGTTTTCGCCTACCCAAGCATTGCCGCTTTATTCAAATCAAATGATTCGGACGACAATAAAAAAGCGCTAAAAAACACAGTGGTTTCGCTCGATCAGCCACCTCCGATCATGCCTAATACGCCTCCTCCTCCACGGGTGGAAGTACCTCCTCCGGTTAAAACATTGAAATATGTGGCCCCAAAAGTAACCAAGGAGGAAGTCGTCGAGGAAGTCCCCACGATCGAAGAGATTAAGAAAACCGAAGTAAGCACCGAAACCACCGAGGGTCCTGAGACTGTCGTGTTTGAAGAACCCGTGAAAGAAGTCGTCTCAACCGGAGAAGATAATACGGTTTACAACTATGTCGAACAGCAACCTGAATTCCCGGGGGGCATCGAAGCGATGGTGAAATTTATCCAAAAGAATATGAAATATCCTGCGCTGGCCAGGAGAATGGGGGTTGATGGGAAAGTCTTTGTCGGATTTGTCGTAAACAAAGACGGAAGTATCACCGGCGTTGAAATTGTAAAGGGCATTAGTACCGAATGTGATAAAGAAGCGACACGGGTGGTTCAGCTCATGCCGCCGTGGAAGGTGGGGAAACAAAACGGCAAGCCCGTGCGGGTAAAGTTTATAGTCCCCATCAATTTTAAATTGGCCAACTAATCTGGATTCCGGAGCGAGAATAATAATGGAATGGGTGTAATGCGGTATGTTGGTTTTTTTGTAGCTGGGTTATATTTGTTTATCGGCGTCATCGTCCTGTGGAGAGCGAACGAACTTATTAATTATCCAAGTAGCTACTCTATTCCCTTGGGGTGCCTGTTGATTGCGTATGGCTTGTTCCGGGGCTACCGTGTTTATCATCGATATTTTGAGAATTAACCATGAAGCTCCACCTCGTTCTATTTACGATTTTGCTGATTGGATTAGGAGTGCTTCTCGGTACCTGCCGGGAGCGTGATAAAAAAGGAAGAATTTTGGACAATGCTACTTCCGGTTCCATCCGTATAGCGGTAGATGAATCCCTGAGACCCTTGTTTGAGGCCGAACTGGATACGTTCAATGGCACCTACAAATACGCGTCCGTGAAAGCGAGCTATGTATCGGAAGGCGAAGCGGTGGACGCTCTGTTGAAAGACAGCGTGCGGCTTGCCGTGATCACCCGGAAGTTGACCCCGGAGGAAGCGAACGTATTGATCCGGCTCAATCTTTTCCCGCACCAAACCAAAGTAGCCAAAGATGCGATAGCCCTTATCCTGAATAAAACTAATCCGGACAGCACCTTGCAATTTGCGCAATTGAAAGCGATCATGGAGGGTAATGTCACCCAATGGAAAGAGCTGAATTCAAAATCAAAACTGGGTCCCTTCGAAGTTGTTTTCGATCATCCGCAATCCGGAATCATTCGATTCCTGAAAGACTCCGTGGCCAACGTCGTAAAATTGCCCGGCGATTTCTATGCTGTAAAAAGTAATAAAGCCGTTGTGGAATATGTTTCAAAAAAGCCAAATGCCATCGGACTCATTGGAGTAAGCTGGATCAGCGATAAAGATGATGCCACGGCTTCCGAATTCCTGAAAACCATACGTGTGGCAAGTCTTTCCCGCGACAGCGACGCCGTGCAACCATACCAGGCGTACATCGCCAATCGCGAATACCCTCTTCGTCGCGATATTTTCATCATTAGCCGCGAGGCAAGGTCGGGGTTGGGTACGGGATTCAGTGCCTTTGTTGCGGGTGATAAAGGTCAACGAATCGTATTAAAATCAGGTATGGTTCCTGCTACCATGCCGGTGCGGATTGTCGTCGTCAACAAAAATAAGTTTCCCTAGTTTATTTGAACCGTTTAAAATTGAATGTATTTATGAGAATGAAGATTTCAAAATTCGCTATCCTGTCTCAGCAATGGGGCTTGCCAGGTGTACTCATCACGCTATTGATGTTCCCCAGCCTTTTTTTATTTGGGCAAAAGGGAACGCCCTTAAACCCCGCCGTTCCCCAGGCTCTCTATCTTCTGGAAACCGAGCAAACCCGAAAAGCCTTGGCTGAACTGGAACAGGCCGTAATGGCAAATCCACTTGAATCTTCACTCTTGTATTATTTGGGATACGCCCAAATCAAAACGGGCGATCGCACAAAAGCGCTGGCCTCCTTCAACAAAGGCGTTGAAGTAAATGATAAAGAGCCTCTTAATTATGTAGGTATAGGCTGGGTTGATTTGTTGGAAAAGAAAACCGAGGATGCCAAGATTCAGTTCGACAAGGCACTGAGCATGACACGTTCAAAAAATGTCGCCGTAATAAAAGGAATAGCAGAAGCCGATCTCGTGGATAATAAATATTCAGTGGATGCGATTAGTCTTTTAAATAAGGTAAAATCAAGCAACGATACCGACCCGGATGTACAAATTCTGTTAGGCGATACCTATCTGATTCAGAACAGCGGGGGCAACGTGGGCCAGGCCGTGAGTAGTTATGAGAATGCAATAGCCATAAAAGTGCTTGACGCCAAAGCAAAATCACACTCGGACGCCAAGGCTTATTTTAGAATCGGCACGGTTTTTCAAAAGTCGAAGAACAATGAGGTTGCTCAGGAAAATTTTATCAAGTCAATCAAAGCCGATTCCAATTACACACCTTCCTACGGAGAACTGGGCGAAATTTATTATCTCAATAAAGAGGCGGAAAAGGCCGTCAAGACCTATAAGAAATATCTCTCCCTGACAGAGAATCCGGAGAACCCTCAATATCAATATCAATATGCCTTTTTTCTGTTCATGGCGAAAGACTACAAAAAAGCCAATGATGTCTTTTCAAAGATTGCCGACGCAAAGAATGTAACAGTTACGACCCTTCGCTTTTATGCGGTTTCGTTGTTTAACAATGACGACTTCAAAAAAAGCCGGGAAATTTCTGAGCGATATTTTGCCAAAGCAAAACCGGAAGACATCGAAGCCAATGATTACATGTATTACGGAAAATCTCTTTTAAAATTAAAACAGGATTCACTGGCTGCCCTGGCCCTGCAAAAAAGTTTAGACCTTAATAAAAACCAACCCGACGTTCTGCAACTGCTGGGGGGAGCCTATTCGAAAGCCAAAAAATTTGGACAAGCCGTTGCCTGCTATAAACAGCTGATGGTTTTGCATAAAACACCTTTTGCTTCAGATTATTTTTTGATTGGAGTAGCGTACTACAATAACAATCAGTTTGAACAAGCCGACTCGAGTTTTGTCAAGTTAATAGAAATGCAACCTAAGAGAATCGAACCCTATGCCTGGCTCGCCCGGACAAAAGCCAACGAGGAAGAGGCAAGGAAGGAGCCAGGATTAGCGAAGCCCTATTTTGAAAAAGTAATGGAACTGGCGGCGGGAAGTGATAAAAACAAAAGGGAGTTGATTGAAAGCTATAATTATTTAAGCTATTATTATTACGACAAGAAAGATTACCCGACGGCCAAGTCAATCTATGAAAAGTGGTTGGCCATCGACCCGAATAACAAGCAGGTAACCGATGCACTGGAGACATTGAAGAAAATTGAAGCAAAAAAATAACTTGTCTGTTCTTTTCCCAAAGAAATCGTCCAACCCAAAGTTGGACGATTTCTTTTCTACCTAAATTAACTTGCTGGGGCCTGCCCATAAAGAAAGTGGAAAATAATCGCAATCTTGCGACGTTATTAGCCTCACGTGTATGATTCTTCAAATCACTGAACCCTCATCCGATTTATCCATTGCCTCATTATTAATGAAAGGCGGAGTCGTTATGATCCCGATTGTTCTCCTTTCGCTGGCCGCTTTTTATATTTTAGTTGAGCGGTACAGGTATATCCGCAGTGTCACAAAAGGAAGAAAAGACCTGATGATTCAGATTAAAAAATATTTGCAAGCCGGCGATATTAAGGGGGCCAAACTCTTCGCCGACCAGGAATCTTCGGCGATGGGCAAGATTATTCTCAGTGGGTTAGACCATATTGGAAAACCGGTCAAGGAAATTGAAACCATGATGGAATCCGCTACCAACATTGAAATTGCGGAAATGGAAAAAAATACGGAATACCTGGGCATCATTGCAGGGATAGCTCCGATGCTTGGATTCGTCGGTACTATTTTGGGTATCATCCGTATTTTCTATGACATCTCTCTTTCCGATAATATCAGCATTGGTATCATCGCCGGGGGATTGTACCAAAAAATGATTACGAGCGGCTCCGGTCTGATCGTCGGAATTCTTGCCTACGCCGCCTATCATTTTTTGCAACAAAAGATAAACCGCTTCTCCTTACGCGTGCAAAAAGATGCGTATGAGTTCATGCGCTCCATCCTTAGCCCGGCATCATGAAAATACGACGCCGAAATGAGTTCCGTGCCGAAGTAGCGACGGCTTCCCTCAACGACATTATGTTTTTTCTGCTGCTGTTTTTCCTGATTATCTCCACGGTGACCAATCCCAATGTGATCAAAGTGCTTTTGCCAAAATCAAAAGGCAGTCAAACGCTGAACAAACAATCCATATCCCTGACCGTGACGGAAAGCAAGAAGTACTATATCAACCAACGCGAAGTACTTTTTAGCAACCTTGAACCGGAACTGATAAAATCCGTCGCCGGAATAAGTGAGCCGACGATTGTACTCCATTTCCCGAAGAACCTTACCATACAGGACCTTGTCGACGTGATGCAGATAGGAGCCCGGCACAAAGTAAAAATGGTGCTGGCAACGGTCAAGAAATAAATGAGTACCGGAGATTTACTCCTTTTCCGCGGTCTTTTCCACCCTGACACCCACTGCCAATATACCCTTCAGTGTATCCGTTCTCATAAATTGTTCCAGATTGAGTTTGTAAAGTCCCCGTTTCTTGAATTCGTACCCTTTCAACAGCATAAATTGATGGTCATATACATCACCCAAGCCGCTGTTTCCACGGGGCCTCCCGGTTTTCTGGTCAAAAAGAAATTCTGAAACAAGTTTTTTCTGCAATCGGACGCCTGTGGAGTCCTTCAAAGAATACTGGACGAATAGGCGCGCATACGGGTAATCCAGAGAATTGCGAATGTTGTAATACACATTATATTTTTTGCCGAGATCGCGGATGGCAAATTCGAAAAATGCGGTATCGGACGATTTCCACGCACGTTCTTTAAACTCCTTGTTGTATTCGTAAACCCGGTCGGAATGACATGCCACCGCAATAAGGGCGAGTAAAATGAGCGAACCAAAAAATCTCATCGACTGCGCGGGCGGTTAGGATTTTGGTTTGGGTCCGGATTACGTTGGTCCCGATTTCGTCCTCCTCCTTTTCTCTTCTTGCGGTTTGACTTGTTCCTGAATTTCTCGTCCAGACTTCTGAGGTCGCTGTTCAGCACGGAGGCCGGTTCGCGTACGGCTACTTTGTCCTCCTGAAGGCTGGCTGGTTTTTTTCCTTCCTGATTCATCAGGAGAATTTCGTTGACCCTGACCACATTCAGTGGATACCAGGTATTGTCCTCTCGGAAACCAAACCACATGATCTTTCTGAATATATCTGTCTTTTGCAGCGTGGCTTCTCCCCGTTCCGTAAGAAGCGGTCCTTCTATTCGGGGGATATCTTCCAGGGCTTCCATGTAGGTTTCCAATTCATAATTCAAACAGCACTTGAGACGACCGCATTGGCCGGAAAGCTTACTCGGATTGAGGGATAAGTTTTGGTAACGAGCCGCACTGGTCGCCACATTTTTAAAATCACTCAGCCACGTAGAGCAACAAAGTTCCCGACCGCACACGCCAATTCCACCCAGCCTGCCGGCCTCCTGCCGTAAACTGATTTGGCGCATTTCCACCCGCACTTTGAATTCGGCCGCCAGGGCTTTAATGAGTTCACGGAAATCCACCCGATCTTCGGCGGAATAAAAAAAAGTAGCTTTCGTATTGTCGGCTTGATATTCGATGTCCGAAAGCTTCATATCGAGTTTGTACTGGTGAATAATCTCACGACCCCGATACAGTGTTGGCAGTTCACGCTTTTTTATTTCCTCGTTTCTCTCCAAATCCTTCTGATGTGCTATCCGGTAGATTTTTTTAATCTCATGATCGTTCGCCACCTTTTTCTTTTGCATTTGCAGACGCACCAGCTCGCCCTGCAAGGAGACGTGTCCTAAATGATGACCATTGGGCACTTCCACCACCACAGAATCCCCGGTCGTAAGTGTTAAATGATCCGAGTTCCGAAAAAAATCCTTGCGACCTCCTTTGAACCGCACTTCGACGACATCAAATTTATCTTCCGTCGGTACGTCCATATTGGACAACCAATCGAAAACATTCATTTTATTGCATCCACCGGTCTGGCAAGCCCCATTATTATTGCAACCAGAAACGGAGCCATTTTTTCCTGATCCGCATGCGCACCCCATATCGGCTAATTGTCTGTTAATTTCTGCAAATCTAATCCAATATCCCTTCTGAAATATAGTCCGTCCCAATGAATGCCTGAAATAGCCTTGTAGGCATTTTCAGAGGCCTCTTTTATATTCAATCCTCTCCCCGTTACCGCGATCACCCTGCCTCCGTCTGTCGTGATTTGACCGTTGAACTGTTTTGTGCCTGCCTGGAAAACGAGAGCATCTTTCACGGATTCTAACCCGGAGATCTTTTTTCCGCGCTCAAAATGACCCGGATAGCCGCCGGAAACCAGTGAAACCGTTAGCGCATACTCCTTGTCTTGCTCGATGATCTTACCTTTCAATTCTCCTTTGGCGGCCGCTTCCAAAAGCTCCACCAAATCATTCTTAATGCGAGGCATTACCGCTTGTGTCTCAGGGTCGCCCATGCGTGCGTTGTACTCGATTACATAAGGCTCGCCGTCAACATTAATAAGGCCAATAAATATAAATCCCCTGTACGGAATTTTTTCTTTTTTCAATCCGGAGATCGTTGGCTTAATTACCCTGTCTTCGACTTTCTTCATAAACGCTTTATTGGCAAACACAACGGGGGACACCGCCCCCATCCCTCCTGTGTTCGGTCCGGTATCCCCTTCTCCTATTCGCTTATAATCCTTCGCCTCCGGCAGGATAATATAGTCTTCCCCGTCGGTGAGAACAAAGACAGAAAGCTCAACCCCGTCTAAAAATTCTTCAACGAGAATCTTCGAACCAGCCTCGCCGAACTTCTTTTCTTCGAGCATCTCATGCATCGCTTGCCGGCCCTCATCTATCGTAGATGCAATGATCACCCCTTTACCGGCTGCTAACCCATCAGCCTTTATTACGATTGGGGTCTTGCAGGATTCAAGATAGCTCAGCGCATCGGCTGATTCGCTCGCCTGAAATGTTTGAGCTCTTGCTGTGGGTATGCCCTGTCGCATCATAAACTGCTTTGAAAAATCCTTGCTTCCTTCGAGTTGTGCCCCCTTCTTTCCAGGGCCTACCAAAAGTATGTGTTTCAGGGAAGGGTCACCTTCAAAATAATCCCGTATTCCTTTTACCAAAGGACCTTCCGGGCCGACCACGACAAGATCAATTTTATAAGCCATGCAGAACGAGCCCAGCGCTGGAAAATCATCCGCTTCGATGCTCACGTTCTTTGCTACCCTCGATGTGCCGGGATTACCGGGGGCAACAAAAAGATTTTCACACCGACTGCTTTGCTTGATTTTCCACGCCAACGCATGCTCTCGACCACCACCACCTACGAGTAAAATGTTCATCGGATACGGTTGAAACCCTTAAAGATAAGGGAGAAGTTACGATTCGGAAAAACTTTCGCAGCCCTTGTTCAACCATTAATTGGCATATTCACTCAAGAACTTGATCCGCATTAAACGAAGATTGTCTTCCGAAAAATCAGAATCATCGTGATCCTTGAATTCTTCCAAAACATCTTCAATACTGTCATTCTCGGAGTTCAGAAAGTACTCACTAATCATCTGTTGTTTCTCTTCATCCAACACCTGGTCAATGTAGTAATCCAGGTTAAGCTTAGTGCCGGAAAAACATATATTTTCTATTTCCGTCAGCATTTCTTCAAAGGAAATGCTTTTTGATTCGGCAATTTCATCCAAGTCCACTTTGCGGTCAATCTGTTGAATAATGAATATCTTGATCTTTGACTTATTGACGGAGGACTTGACGATCACTTCCGAGGCCGTTTCAATGTCGTTTTCATCAACATATTTCTGAATGAGTTCCAAAAATTCTTTTCCAAACTTGTTGACTTTACCCATGCCAACGCCATTCACTGAGGCAAGTTCATCCTTGGTCGTTGGGTATACAGTGGCCATTTCTTCTAACGAAGGATCCTGGAAGATCACATACGGAGGCAGGTTCTTGGCGCGTGCCATCTGCTTGCGAAGATTCTTCAGCATCTCAAAGAGCTTATCATCGTAGGCTTTGGCATTGACCGGCGACCGTTCCGACGAAACCTCTTCGTCTTCAATGGCGGTAGTGAAATCGTGATCCCGGGCTAACTCAATCGGATGTGGCTTTGTCAAAAACTGTTTGCCTTTTTCCGTGATTTTAAGCACGCCGATGTTTTCAATGTCTTTTTCCAGGTATTGATAGATAAGTGTCTGGCGAATGATGGATTTCCAAAAGTCGCCATCCTCATCCCCCCCTTTTCCATAAACCTCGAGATCAAAATGAGCATAGCTTTTAACGTATTCATCCTCGAGACCACAAATCACATTAACGAGATGACCAAGGCCGAAACGTTCATTGGTTTGCGCGGCGGCCTCCAACACGATTTTCACATAGTCCATGCCCTCAAATCGTTCCCGCGGATGCACGCAATTATCACACATACCGCAGTTAGGGAGGGTATATTCCTCTCCAAAATAATGCAGAAGTTGCCGACGTCGACAAACCGGGGACTCGGCATAAAATTCCATTTCTTGCAAAAGAATGCGTGCATTTTCGCGCTCCTGTACGGACTTATCTTTGTTGAATTTCTCCAGTTTATTCAGGTCGTTGTGGCTGTAGAACATCAAACAATTTCCCTCAAGTCCATCGCGACCGGCGCGTCCCGTTTCCTGATAATACCCTTCGAGAGACTTAGGAACATCGTAATGAACTACGAAGCGGACATCGGGCTTATCAATCCCCATACCAAAAGCAATCGTCGCCACAATGATGTCCACTTCTTCATTCAGGAAATCATCTTGATTTTTAATGCGCACATCCGGGTCCAAACCGGCGTGATACGGTGCTGCTTTGAAACCATTGACATTCAGGAGTTGGGCGATCTCTTCTACTTTCTTGCGGCTGAGGCAATAGATAATGCCCGACTTGCCCTTGTTATTTTTCAGAAAACCGATGAGCTGTTTCTTTGTCTCCTTCTTCGGCCGAACCTCATAGAATAGATTTTTTCGATTGAACGACGAAATGAACACATCGGCCTCCTCCATCTGAAGATTTTTCTGGATGTCAATCTGTACTTTGGGCGTAGCCGTGGCGGTTAACGCGATTACCGGCATATCGCCCAACTGACCGATCATCGTTTTGATCTTGCGGTATTCAGGACGAAAATCATGACCCCACTCGGAAATACAATGGGCCTCGTCAATCGCTACGAAGGCTACTTTGGCTTTTTGGAGAAATAAAATATTTTCTTCCTTGTTAAGCGATTCCGGAGCAACGTATAACATTTTTACTTCTCCGTTCAGACAATCTTTTTTAAGCCGGGTAATCTCAGATTTGCTCAAGGTGGAGTTCAGAAAACGTGCATTGATACCATACGCATTCATCTGATCTACCTGGTTTTTCATGAGCGCAATGAGCGGCGAAATGATGATGGCCAAACCATCTTGTATCATTGCCGGCAACTGGTAGCACAACGATTTCCCCGCACCGGTGGGCATAATAACAAAAGTATTTTTGCCATTGAGGATATTTCTGATCACAATTTCCTGATTACCCCTAAATTGGGTATATCCAAAAAATTCTTTGAGCCTACTCCGTAGGATGTCTTTGTCTTCTGCAACTATCATAATCAATCCCGTATAAAACCTGAATTCCTTATCTTGCCCTTCTTTTATCGAATTTTTCAAAAGGCATTGAATATACCTAAAAATATCGAACAAATCGCCACAGATGCCCTCCAAAATGAAACCAAGGCGACGAAAAACCTGACGAATTTTATCGACAACGATTTCGAAGCCTGTATACGGGATATTTTCCGTTCCCAACCGGGTATTGTTTTTATAGTAATGCTAAGCAACTGATGGATAAAAACCTTTATGTGGTGCTGATGGCGGGCGGCGTGGGGGTCCGGTTTTGGCCCTATAGCCGGAATGTTCGACCCAAGCAGTTCCTCGATGTTTTGGGAATCGGGAAAACATTGCTGCAATCGGCGTATGAACGCTTCCTGCCACTTTGTCCAAAGGAAAACATTTTTGTCGTCACCAACGAAGAGCACGTCCAATTAACCCGGGACCAGATCCCGGATATTCCAGTCGAACAGATATTGGCCGAACCCATGCGCAAAAACACGGGCCCCTGCATTGCTTATGCCTGCTATAAGATCTCCAAAAAAAATAGTTCGTCGATCGTCGTGGTGAGCCCCTCCGATCACCTGATCTTAAATGAAGAAGAATTTCAGACCACCATTAAGAAATCGGTTGAACAGGCAAAAACACAAGATAAGTTGATCACCCTGGGAATTAAGCCGACCCGGCCGGATACGGGCTATGGGTATATTCAATTCCTCGATGGAAAAAGTCCGTTGCGGAAAGTAAAGACGTTTACGGAAAAGCCGGAATTATCCCTGGCCAAGAAGTTTATGGAAAGCGGTGATTTTGTGTGGAATTCCGGAATATTTATATGGGGTGTGAGGGCCATCCTTAAATCGTTTGCCAAACACCTGCCGGAAATGACCGAGTTATTCGACGAACTCTCTCCTAAATTGTATACCTCCGAGGAACTTTCAGCGGTGAAAATTGCCTATGCCCAATGTAAGAGCATCTCCATCGACTATGGAATCCTCGAGAAAGCGGATAACGTATATGTGTGGCTCAGCAATTTTTCGTGGTCAGACCTCGGATCCTGGGGTTCCTTGTACGATCTTTCGTCAAAGGACACGAATAATAATGTCGTCAGCGCCGATGCCTTGGTCTACGATACCCGCAATTCCGTGATTAAAGGTTCTCCCGGAAGATTAATTGTTGCGCAAGGTCTTAATGGCTATCTGGTCGGTGTGTTTGATAATGTCGTCATCGTCTGCGAAAAAGATAAAGAAGAACTTTTCCGCAAGATTATCAACGATTTAAAATCAAAACCCAATGGAAATGATTTTTTATAATTCATCTGATTTCCCTAAGGCCTCTACTCTGACTTCAGGGACTTTGCCGGGTTAACCATGGCGGCTTTGAATGATCGGTATCCGACCGTGAAACCCGCAACGACAATAACCAATCCTAAACCCGTTATAAAGACCAAAGGTCCAATTACAATTTTATACGCAAACTGGTTTAGCCATTGGTTCATGACGTACCACGCCACGGGTGCCGCTAGTATAAAGCCAATTCCCACCAGTTTTATGTATTCTTTCGAAAATAATATAACGATACTCTCCACAGAGGCACCCAATACTTTTCGTACACCAATTTCCTTGGTCTTTTGATTTGCCATGAAGGTCGCCAGACCAAATAACCCAAGACACCCAATAAAAATAGCCATCACGGTAAAAGACGTCAGGAGTACGGACATTTTCTGCTCTTGCTCATAAAATTCCTTTATTTGGTCGTCCAGAAATTGATAGGAGAAAATAAACTCCGGGTACGTAGCCTCCCACCGTTGTTGCACTTGCCGGATGGCATCCTGGAGATGGGTGGGATTCAACTTTAATGAAAGCGTCTCGTAATAGCGAATTTGGTTAAACATCGCGGTGGCTTCAATGGAGCGGTGCAAAGAAACAGTATGAAAATCCTTGACCACTCCGGCAACGGGCAACTGTTTCCCCCATAAGGTAATTTTTTTACCGAGGATTTCCTGCGGATTTCTGTATCCCGCCAGGGAGGCCAGTTTTTCGTTAACCACAAAACCCTGAGCAGTGTCCATATCCAGGACACCGTTCCCTGCCACGAGTTCCAAACCATACAATTTCAAGTAATTTCCATCGATCAGTTTTATTTGCGTCAAATGGGTGTCATTATCTCCTTCGATCACAAAACTGGTATTGGATGTGGACCCTGAGGAGGGAGGCGTGTTGCTCAAACTCGCCATCTCTACTCCACTTAACCGGGAAACTTCGTCCCGCAGCGTGCGCATCTTAATCGTCGCACCCTTTTTGTCGGGAGTTTCCTGTTCAGGAATGGGAACAGTAATAATCGCATTCCGGCGAAATCCCAGTTCCTTTTTCTGAAAATAATTCATCTGTTGAATGAGAACAATTGTTCCCAGAATAAAGAACTGCGAAATAAAAAACTGCAGCACCACCAGACTCCTCCGGAAAGTATATCCCGATGAGTTCTTATTGCTGATCTGATTCTTGAGCGCAACGGCTGTTTTGAAACCCGAAACAACCAAAGAGGGGTATAGACCCGACAAAGCCGCTACAACGGTCGTCATGGTGATCAGTAAAACCCATAGCGTTCCCGAAAGAAAATCTAACGAAAGATGCAGCTTAAGAAAGGGATTGAGAAAACTCAACGTCAACTGCGCACACCCCAACGCAAGACAAACGGAAAAAACCGTCACCAGAGTGGTCTCGCCTAAAAATTGGCGGATCAATTGACTGCGCGTACTGCCTAGCGCTTTGCGTACGCCTACTTCTTTGGATCGTTTGATGATCTCCGCCGTCGTTAAATTGATGAAGTTGATGCACGCGGTCAGAATCAGGAAAATGGCAACGAGACTTAACGCCAGCAGCAATTGTTTGCTCACTGTTTTGTAGTTATAGTTGCTATACCGGCTGTCGAAGTGTATTTCTCTTAGTGGCTGCGTCATAAAAGCCTGGTGGCGACGGTTGTCTTCCGTGTGATGTTTTTTATAAAACGCCGTCATTTTGCTATCGATCTCATGAACATCGACTTTTTCCGGAAGCAGGAAATAGCATTGTTCGTCGCTCCAGATACCTCCCCATCCCTCCTCCTGTTCGTGCTGGAGCCGGATCGTGATGTAGGAGAGCATGACATCAAACGGAAAATCGGTATTCGATGGGTAATCTTCCATCACGGCCGTGATTTTATACTCCCGGTTATCGTATTTTATTACTTCGCCCAGGACATCCTCTTTACCAAAATATTTCAGCGCGGATTTTTTTGAAACAATTGCTTCATTGGGTTTATCCAGTCCGTTCTGGGCCACGCCGCGGAGAATTTTCCTATCAAAAATTTTAAAGAAGTTAGGCTCCGCAAAAGTTACTCCGCTTTCCTCTTCATATTTTTTCGGCTCTCCACTGGGCTGCGGAATGGTGATCAAGCTTCCCGCCCGATAAGAAATAAACGTTACCTCTTCGGCCTCCGGGAAGTAATTTTTGAAGGCTTCCGGTAAGGGTCGGGGTATACCTGGCGTATAATTTCTTCCGCTATTTCCATCCGATTCGGTCACCACGCGGTAAATCCTATCCTTCCTGGAATGGTATTGATCGTAATGGGAATGATGGTTAATCAATAAAAAAAGAACAAGGCTTGACGTAATACCCAAGGTGAGACCTGAAAGATTAATTAACGTACTTCCTTTTTCGCGCCATAAATTCCGAAGCGCAGTTTTGAGGTAATTTCGTAACATGTCGGCGGATCAACGATTGAGGTAGAAAATTATCACGGCCGACCCAAAAATCGGCACCGGAATACAGTTGCCAACATAATGCCATTGTCAATTTCCATCAATGGAGTACGAATTTGACTTCTCTTTTTTGTTCACTGTTCAAATCCGCCTTTTCACCGTTCGTTTACGGACGTCCAGGTCCGGGTTTAGGTACTTTGCTGGTGACGTATTATCTTTGTAGAATGATTCAGCAAGTCGTTATTGGAATAATCTTTCTATCTGCCCTCGGTTACCTGGGCAGGATGATTTACCGGAGCTTCCAGGCCAAAAACGCATGTGCCACAGGCTGTGGAAAATGCGGAGCTGTAGACTTTGAAAAGATCGAGAAGCAGATCAATTCTACATTGGCAGGTTCCAAACATTAGCCTGCCACCCCGAACGCATTCGTCAAGCCCAGATTTTTGTTCCTTCCGTACAATTCCGACACATTTCAATCTCATTTCTTGAGCGAAGCAGCGAGGCTCTGAATTCGAGGTATGTATTGCCTTGCCAGATTTCCCGGAACGAGTTTTTTGTGAGATCCCCGAGAACAAAATGAGCATCTTTATCAAAACAGCAAGGAACCACCTTTCCATCCCAGGTGATCACACAACTGTGCCACATTTTCCAACAGTGGTTTGAAAGTTGGTTCTTGATGGAATATGTTCCGTCTGCATTCTCTTTATATCGGGAGTATTGATCCAGTGTAGGAATCAAATCCGAACCCGATTGATAATCATAAATCTGAGCGGTCTTCAGCGCTACCTCATCTACACCCAGTTCTTTGGCCAACCGCTTGACATCCCCGATCTGATGCTCATTGGGTTTTATCACTAAAAACTGAAAAATGACGTGAGGTGTTTTTGATCTGAGTTGTTTTTTCCACTTCAAAATATTCTTTGTCCCTTCAATCGCCCTTTCCAATTTTCCTCCGATACGATAGGACTCATACGTCGGTTGAGTCGTACCGTCCAGAGAAATAATCAAACGATCCAATCCTGATTCCACGGTCTGCCGCGCGGCGGTGTCCGTCAGAAAGTGCGCGTTAGTGGACGTGGCTGTGTAGATTTTCCTGGCCGAAGCGTAGGCAACCATGTCCAAAAATGAAAGATTTAAATAAGGCTCGCCCTGAAAATAGAAAATCAAATACGCGAGCGAGGAGGCCAATTGATCAATGACCGTTCGAAACATTTCTTCCTGAAGCATTCCGGTAGGCCTTGTAAACGAACGCAATCCACTGGGACATTCGGGACACCGGAGGTTACATGCTGTCGTCGGCTCGATGGAAATACTCAGCGGCATACCCAGGTGAGACGGCTTGCCCGAGAAACGTGACGCATAGTAGCTCGACAAAAGCAAGCCGGCATTCCAAACTCGGGCGGGACTCAGCTTCGACGCAAAATTCAATCCATCGGAAAAATGGCGATTCATCTGGCGAAATAGAATCAAAATTACCGTTTAGGCACTGATTGTTTTATCTTTCGACTGATTATTTCTGTTGTATGAAAAGACTTGCTATTTTGATTTCATTGTTTGTTTGCAGTCAGGCTCTTTCACAAAGACTCTCCCTTTCCAACCGCTCCCAAATTTCTATCCTCACCTTCGGGCCCGACCAGAATGAAATATTCAATGCTTTTGGGCATAGCGCCATTCGAGTAGTAGATTCTGCACAGGGAATTGATTATTTCTATAATTATGGTGTATTTACCTTCGATGATAATTTTTACCTGAATTTCGCCCGGGGCCATAATTATTACAAATTAGGTGTATACTCCTACCCGGCCAACCGCGATGCGTACATCGCCGATAATCGTTTTATCCATGAACAAGTACTTGGCCTGACACAAGAGCAAAAACAGAAAATCTTCCGTTACCTGATGTGGAACGCTCAACCGGAAAACCAAACTTACCTCTACGACTATTTCTACAATAATTGTTCTACTAAGATAAGAGACGTTTTTGCCGATCTCTTCAAAGACGAAATTCAATTCGACGGGTCGTTCATAAAAACAACCTACACGATCCGTCAACTGGAAGACCGGTATCTTGACTTCCAGCCCTGGGGGGATCTTGGAATTAATATAGGTCTCGGATTGCCGATTGATAAAAAGGCAACGCCCTATGAATACATGTATCTTCCTGACTATCTTGAATCATCCTTTGATCATGCGTACTTCCGGGTCGATGGAATTTCTGTACCGCTTGTCAAGAAGAAGATCATTATCTATTCGTCAAAACCAGAGAAAATAGAAAGGAGCATTTTTAACCCATGGAATGTCTTTGGATTTATTCTGGCCGTGACGATTCTGATCACTGTTCGGGATGGGATGCAAAAAAAAAATTCAGGATGGCTTGATTTTATTTTTCTACTGACAACCGGTGTGTTGGGGATAGTCCTTCTTCTTTTGTGGTTCGCTACCGATCATCATGCCTGTGCAAAAAATTTTAATTTGCTATGGGCTCTCCCTACCAATTTGGTGGCTTGCGTATGGGTGTTCAGCCAGAAAAAGCCTAAGTGGCTAACCTCCTATTTTGGCTTCATCGCCGTTCTGAATTTCGTCGTTTTAATAACGTGGGCCCTTTTGCCTCAACAGCTTAATGTATTCCTGATCCCTCTGATTTGTGCGCTGACCTTGCGGTACTTTATGAACTGGAGGCTCGGAAAAAGGTCAGCTATGAATTGACCGGTTGGCGGTCGCGGCCAGGCACGCCTCTTTCACGGCTTCCATATAGGTGGGGTGAGCGTGAGACATTCTCGCCACATCCTCTGCTGAAGCTCTGAATTCCATCGCCGTTACCCCCGCCGCAATCATGTCAGCCGCTCGAGCGCCAATGATATGAACGCCCAAAATCTCGTCGGTGCTTTTGTCGGCCAGTATTTTTACCAGACCATCAGTGTCCATACTGGCACGGGCTCTGCCCAAGGCCTTGTAGGGAAACGTACCGACTTTGTATACTTTCCCATTCGCTTTAAGTTGTTCTTCCGTATAGCCTACGCTGGCGACCTCGGGCCACGTATACACTACGCCCGGGATCAGTAAATAATTAATGTGAGGCTTTTGTCCGGCCAATTCCTCGGCAACCATGACTCCTTCTTCTTCAGCTTTATGGGCCAGCATGGCACCCCGCACAACATCTCCAATAGCGTAGATGTTGTCCACATTGGTTTTTAAATGATCGTCGACGGGAACGCGGCCGTGGTCTAACTCGATCCCCACTTTGTCGAGGCCCAGCCCGTCGCTGTACGGCCTGCGACCTATACTCACCAGACAATAATCGCCTTTCAATTCCAGTTTTTTTCCAGATTTATCCTCCGCCGTAAGGGTAACTTCTTGTCCATTACTGGTCAACGCCGTTACTTTGTGGCCCAGGTAAAAATCCATTCCCAGTTTCTTCGTTGACTTTTGCAATTCTTTGCCTAAGGTTCCATCCATCGTTGGAATAAGGTTGTCTAAAAATTCTACTACGGACACCTTTGAACCGATTCGGGCGAAGACCGACCCCAACTCCATGCCGATGACTCCCCCCCCAACGACAATGAGATGGTTAGGTATTTCTTTTAATTCCAACGACTCGGTACTGGAAATAATTCTTTTCTTATCAAAAGGAGCAAAAGGGAGCGGCGTGGGTTTGGAACCCGTAGCAATGATCACGTAGTCACTGGTAATCGTCTTCTCTTTCCCATCCTTACCGGTAATTTTGATGGTATTCTTGTCGACAAATGAACCCAAACCGTTGTGGACGTCTATTTTATTTTTCTTCATCAGGAAAGCAATCCCATCCACATTCGATTTCACCACATCCCCTTTACGCTTGATCATTTGCCCAAAATTTACCTTCAACCCGGAAAGCTCAATGCCGTGCTCTTTGAACGTATGTCCTGCATTATGGAAATGTTCCGTCGAATCGAGCAGGGCTTTCGACGGAATGCATCCGACATTCAGACATGTGCCTCCCAGAGAAGCATATTTTTCGACGATGGCAGTTTTAAATCCCAGTTGTGCACAGCGAATAGCCGCCACGTACCCTCCGGGGCCCGAGCCTATGACAGTGACGTTGTATTCCATGAAGAATAAAATATACTTGTTAGACAATCATTAAATTCCCAGGATCATTCTTCCGGGGTCTTCCAGCATCTCCTTTACACGAACCAGAAAACTCACCGATTCCCGACCGTCGATTATCCGGTGGTCATAGGACATGGCCACATACATAATCGGTCTGACTACGACTTCTCCGTTTCTCACGACAGGCCGCTCAACGATATTGTGCATGCCCAGAATAGCCGACTGCGGCGGATTGATAATCGGTGTGGACATCATCGAACCGAAAACTCCACCATTGGTAATTGAAAATGTTCCCCCCGTCATCTCTTCGATCGAAAGTTTTCCATCCCGTCCTTTGCCCGCCAATCGTGCTACTTCGCTTTCAATTTGTGCCATCGATAGTAATTCTGCATTGCGAATGACCGGGACGACCAGGCCTCGCGGAGTGGAGACAGCAATGGATATATCGCAGTAATCGTGATAGACCAATTCTTCTCCTTCAATCGACCCGTTTACGGCAGGGAACTCTTTCAGAGCCTCACAAATGGCCTTCGTAAAGAACGACATGAACCCAAGGCCAACACCGTACTTTTCTTTGAATTTATCTTTATAGTGCGACCTCAAGTCCATGACGGGCTTCATGTCTACTTCATTGAATGTGGTGAGCATGGCCGTTTCATTCTTGACGGCCACGAGTCGCTTGGCAATCGTTTTTCGCAGCGACGTCATCTTTTCACGCCGCACATTGCGAACACCTCCGGTGGAGATAACCGGTGCAGTCTGTACGGGTTTCGTTTCCGAAGGCTTTCCTGTAGTTGCCTGTGCCTTTACAGCGTCGTCTTTAGTAATACGTCCGCCTACGCCGGAACCCGGAACGGCCGTGGTCGGAATACTTTTTTCATCCAAAATCTTTGCCGCGGCCGGTGAAGGATATCCGGCGGCATACGATGACGAACCGGTAGAAGCCGGCGTGCCGTCACCGACGGCGGGAGATGCAGCTGGCGCCTTGGCCGGAGCGCCTTCTGCAATTTCTATTTTACAGATTAGTCCACCGATGGGCAGGGTGGTTTTTTCCTGGGCAACAATGCGGAGAATACCGCTGGCCTCTGCGGGTAATTCAAATGTGGCCTTGTCTGATTCTACTTCGGCAATCACCTCGTCAAGGGTTACAAAGTCCCCCTCTTTCTTGAGCCAAGTGGAAATGGTTACTTCGGTAATGGACTCCCCAACCGGTGGCACTTTCATTTCTTTTATACCCCCTGTTTTCGATTGTCCATTGGAGGATTTCGAAGGGGATGGGGCCGGAGCTGGTTTGGGTTGCGCTACGGCAGGGGTAATAGCCCCTTGCGCTAAATCCGTAATCTCGCAGATCACCGCCCCAATCGGAACAGTTTCACCTTTTTGTTTTGCAATTTTTAGAATACCTGCCTGAGGCGCTGTGAGTTCAAAGGTCGCTTTGTCCGATTCAAGTTCGGCAATTACTTCATCCATTTTCACCTGATCTCCGTCGTTCTTCAGCCAATTGGCGATGGTCACCTCGGTGATTGATTCACCCACCGTTGGAATTTTTACTTGTTGGGCCATTATGCTTTGCAGTTTATGTTGTTAAACGTCTAAAAGATCACATCATTTCCCGAATCTCCGCGAACCGTCAAACTCAAACACAGGACAGCTCTTGATCAATTCCGTGGCCGCCTTAAGACTTTCGGCTTTAATTTAATCAACCAATTCTTTACTTCTAATTGGTGCTCTTTGACAACTTCAGCAGGCGGTTCAGTGGCACGACCATCTTCTTCTCTGAAAAGCACCAAGAAGTCTTTTCTCATGAAGTCTGCTGTTTAAATCCCCAACGCCTGGTTCACAATTTTCTCCTGTTCGGCTTTGTGGACTTTCGAGTAGCCGGTGGCTGGAGAAGCACTTGCCTTACGTGACACCAATTCCATCGCGTTTCCCGGCATCATCCGGAGCATATAGGACAAGCAACCCATATTTGATGGCTCTTCCTGAGCCCAGACCAATTTGGAGCCCTTGTATTTGTTCAATACCCTATTCAATTGCTTTTCGGGGAACGGATGCAATTGCTCAACCCGGATCAAAGCGGTGTCTTTGATTTTCTTTTTTTGCTGCAGATCAGCAAAATCATAATATATTTTACCGGAACACATGACGACTCTCTTGACATCTTTTGCGTTTGCATTGGGGTCGTCAATAACTTCCTGAAATGTGCCTTTTATGAACTCTTTCGCCGGAGAAATAACGGCGGGATGGCGGAGTAACGATTTGGGCGAAAAGATTATACAGGGCTTGCGGAATCCCCAAGTGACCTGCCTTCGCAATAAGTGAAAGATGTTCGAAGGCGTAGTAGGATTGGCCACAATCATATTGTATTCGGCCGAAAGCTGCAGAAATCTTTCGGGACGGCAACTCGAATGTTCAGGACCCTGGCCTTCATACCCATGAGGTAAGAGCATGACCAGTCCATTCATCCGTTGCCATTTTGACTCCGCGCTGGAAATAAATTGATCAATCATCACCTGCGCTCCGTTGACAAAATCCCCAAACTGAGCTTCCCACAAAACGAGCGCACTGGGCGTTGACATGGCATATCCGTATTCAAATCCTAAAACGCCAAACTCCGATAGCAGCGAATTGTAAATCTTAAATTTTTGCTGCTGGCCATCTTCAATATGATCAAGACCGCAATAGGGATCATTGGTATTGGCATCGAAGAAATACGCGTGACGATGTGAAAAAGTACCGCGCTTTACATCCTGCCCTGACATCCGAACGGGAACACCTTCCACGAGCAACGATCCATAGGCTAGCAATTCTGCCTCTGCCCAACCTAATATTTTAGTATCAAAAAAAGCGGCCTTTCGATCAACCAGGAGCTTTTCGATTTGTTTGAGAGGTTTAAACCCGTCCGGAATCGTGGTCAAGGCTTTGGCAACCTCATCGTACGTGCCCTGCTTGATGCCGGTTTCCGGCGACTGATCAAAATCTTCCGGTTTGGCCTTGTGCATTTTCTCCCATTCCTCCTCCATTTTCTGGGGCTTATAGGGAAGCGGCTTTTGCTTCACTTCATTCAACCTGTCCTGGAGCTGGTTCCTGAAGTTTTTATCCATTTCATCCGCCAATGCGGCATCGACATCACCGCGCTCAATAAGTTTCTTAACATACACCTCCCGGGGATTCGGATGTTTGGCAATCAGGTTGTAGAGTTTGGGTTGGGTGAACTTCGGCTCATCACTTTCATTATGTCCATGCCGTCGATAACAAAGCATATCAATGAAAATATCCTTCCCGAATTTCTGACGATACTCAACGGCCAGTTTGGCACAGAACGTCACCGCCTCGGCATCATCCCCGTTCACGTGCAGAACGGGTGCGTCAATAATCTTTGCTACATCGGTACAATAAATAGAAGTTCTCGCGTCATCATAATCGGTTGTAAACCCAATTTGGTTATTGATGACAAAGTGGACGGTCCCGCCCGTTGTGTATCCTTCAAGACCGGACATCTGAACAACCTCATAAACAATTCCCTGCCCCGCCGCCGAAGCATCCCCGTGAATAAGAATAGCCATTGCCGGATGCAAATCCCCTTTGTATTCATCGTCAATCTGACCCCTCGTATATCCCACCACAAGCGGATCAATAGCCTCGAGGTGCGATGGGTTAGGCGTTAACTTTAAGTATATTTTTTTTCCGGTCGGCGTATCGATATGGCTCGAATACCCCAGGTGGTATTTTACATCCCCATCCCCCATCGTAAGGTCGGGGTTGATATTACCTTCGAACTCTGTGAAGATCTGCTCGTAGGTTTTTCCCAGAATATTGGAAAGTACATTGAGACGCCCCCGATGGGCCATCCCGATGACCACTTCCTTGACCCCGAGTTCCGCCGATTTATTGATGATGGTTTGCAACGCCGGAATTGTATTCTCACCGCCTTCCAAAGAAAATCGTTTCTGTCCTAAAAATTTAGTGTGCAGAAAATTCTCAAAAACCACGGCCTCGTTGAGTTTGGATAAAATGCTCTTCTTTTCGTCAAGGCTTGGATTGTAAGAGTAGTATTCTCTCTCGCATTTTTGAATAAACCAAGCCATAATCTCCTCGTTGCGGATATAGCTGTATTCAAAACCAATCGTGCCGACGTACACTTTCTCCAGCTTTTCGATAATCTTTTTCAAGGTCGTCCTCCCTAACCCGATTTCGACACCCACGTCAAATTCGGCATTCAAGTCGGTATCGGTGAGACCGTAATACTTATGATCTAAAGGAACCTGATGGTCACGTCTCTCCCGAACGGGGTTGGTATTTGACTTCAGGTGAGCCCGGGAACGGTAAGCATGAATGAGTGTGCGAACCTGGGTTTCTTTGATGGTCAGCGCGTCGTCGGCTACCGAAGTATGCCCATTCGTGCCAAAGCGCTGTGTCGAAAAATCGTAACCCTCAAAAAACTTCTGCCAGCTAATGTCAACCGAAGAGGGGTCTTTTTTATAGGTTTGATAAAGCTGATCGAGATAACCTACGTCAGCATTAGAGATATAGGAGTATTTATCCATAAACCGGAGTTGTAAGCTAAACAAATGTAGAAAGCTTGTTTTGGATTAAAAAACCTGATAATCGTTTATACAAATATAAATGAAAAGCGATGATGTTCGCGTTTTTTGAAGTAAATGGATTGGTTAAAAGCCCAAATCCAATACCTTTGCAGTCCTTTAAAATCTGGACGAGTTCCAAACCTTTAAAAAGAACTAAAAAATGGTAAAAATCAGACTGGCCCGCCGTGGGCGCAAGAAACTTGCAATGTTCGACGTCATTGTTGCCGATGCCCGCTCACCCCGGGACGGCAAGTTCATCGAAAAAATCGGTACATATAATCCTCTTACCGACCCGGCGAGCATTAATCTCGACGAACAAAAAGCCTTCGACTGGCTAATGAAGGGAGCTCAACCCTCCGATACGGTGAAGCGCATGCTTTCATACCGCGGTGTCATGCTCAAAAAACACCTCCAGATCGGCGTGGTTAAGGGAGCCATTACCCAGGATCAGGCGAATACAAAATTAGAAGAATGGTTGAAATCCAAAGAATCCAAGATTCAAAGTAAAGTAGAGACACTTTCCAAATCCAAACAGGATGCCCTTAAGACACGCAAAGAAGCTGAAACGAAAATAAAGGAAGCCCGTCTGGAAGCCATCCGCAAAAAAGCCGAAGTGGTAACGCCCGTAATCGCTCCTGCGGAAAGTGAAACACCAGCTTCAGAAACTCCCGCCGCGGAAACTTCCGCTCCGGAAGCTCAGGCTTAAGTAAGAATTTCTTTTCCATAATTCGTGCCACCCCCTCGGAGAGGTGGCACGACTGTTTCGGGTGACTTTGATCTTGTTTTATGGATAAAGCCTATTATAAAATTGGCCATATATCAAAAACCCACGGTCTGCAAGGAGGGGTTACGGTTATTTTTAACCGCGAATCCCCGGCACTCCAGGAGTTGAAATCACTTTTTATCGAGCAGAATCATACCCTGGTTCCCTATTTTATAGAAAGCTATTCGGACCGAAGCGATAAGGCGTTCGTCAAATTTGAAGATGTAAACACTCCTGAGCAAGCTAACCAATTAAGGGGACGGAGTTTATACCTGAACAAAAAAATCAGGCCTAAATTGGACCGAGGTGGATTTTATGACGACGAGGTTGTCGGCTTTGATGTGGAGGACCAGCACCTTGGACGGCTCGGAAAGATAAGAGAGGTCTTACACATGGGCCCCAACCGCCTGCTGGCGATTGATGGTTTTTCAAAAGAAGTGCTCATCCCTGTCAACGGACCTTTTATTCAACGTATTAATAAATCGAAGAAGAAATTTACAGTGGACTTACCGGAAGGATTTCTGGATATTTGATCAAATGCGCATCGACATTATAACTTGTTTGCCTCGATTGTTAGAAAGTCCCTTTTCCGATTCAATTTTAAAACGGGCGCAGGACAAGGGAATAGCCACCCTAAACATTCACGATCTGCGGGAATACTCTACCTCTAAACACCGCACCACAGATGATTATGCTTTTGGAGGAGGGGCGGGAATGGTGATGACCATTGAGCCCATCGACCGATGCCTTTCTCATCTTAAATCAGAACGTCACTACGAGGAAATCATCTACCTCAGCCCAGACGGCGAACTTTTTACTCAGTCACTAGCTAACCAACTCAGCCTCACGCAAAATATGATCCTCCTCTGCGGCCACTACAAAGGGGTTGATGAGCGGGTGCGGGAACATTTGATCACGCGGGAAATCAGCATCGGAAATTATGTCCTCTCGGGTGGAGAGGTGGCCGCGGCAGTCGTCGCCGATGCGTTGATCCGGTTGATCCCAGGTGTGCTTTCCGATGAGACGTCGGCATTGACCGACTCCTTTCAGGATGGGTTGCTGGCACCACCAGTATATACTCGCCCGGCGGAATACAAGGGATGGAAAGTTCCGAATGTCCTCATTTCGGGTCATGAAGCAAATATTGCGCAATGGAAGCAGGAAAAATCGTTGGAAAGGACACAAAAACGCAGGCCCGAGCTTCTGAAATAGGCAAATTTGAAATTTCCTCCTTTTTGGTGTCTGCCATTGCCTACTGGGCTCTCTTTCCTATATTTGCAGTCCATTTTAAAAAAGGAGTGTCATGGCCGATCTAATGAAAATAGCAGAACAAGAGTTGGCATCTAAAAGAGTCAATATCACAAGTTTCAAAGCCGGGGATACCGTGAATGTGCATGTCAAGATCAGTGAAGGCAATAAGGAAAGGGTGCAACAATTTCAAGGAGTTGTTTTATACCGCCGGAATAAGGGAACGAATGGAGAGACGTTCTCGGTGCGCAAAGTATCCAACGGTATAGGGGTCGAGAGAATTTTTCCTATTTTAAGCCCCAGCGTGGATAAAATAGAATTTGTCAAAGCAGGTAAAGTTCGTCGGGCCAAATTGTACTACATGAAAGGTCGTCAAGGCAAAGCAGCCCGAATCAAGGAAAAACTCTCTGCGGTGGTGGCCTAGACTTCTGGTTTCGAACTTCAAATCAGGCTCATTTCGGATTCAGAAATGGGCTTTTTTTATTATTCACGCTTCGCAATCGCTTTGTCTTTAAATTGTTTGAGATACGCATCTGGGCTATATTTGCCCCTCTCATAAAAACCTATGGCTAAAAGAAACATCGCTAAAATTCTAGGGAAAGACGCTAAGTATCTGCTTGACTACAAGAGCAAAACGATCACTAAGGATCATCTCCACCTTCCTGGTCCTGATTTTATTGATAAGATCTTTGTACAAACCAACCGTTCTCCGCAGGTGCTGAGAAGCCTCGGGCAACTGTTTAACCATGGACGATTGACAGGGACCGGTTTCTTATCCATCCTTCCGATTGACCAGGGAATCGAACACAGTGCCGGCGCATCGTTTGCTAAGAATCCGCTTTATTTTGATCCGGATAATATTGTAAAGCTGGCTATTGAAGGAGGTTGCAATGCGGTAGCAACCACGTTTGGAAATCTCGCCATGGTTTCACGGAAATATGCCCACAAAATTCCAATGATCGTTAAGATCAATCACAATGAATTGCTGACCTACCCGAATAAGTCCGACCAGATCATGTTTGGATCCGTGGAAGATGCCTGGAATCTGGGGGCCTTAGCCGTCGGTGCGACAGTTTATTTTGGATCTGAAAATTCAAGCCGTCAAATCATCGAGGTGTCAAAAGCTTTCGAGCGGGCCCATCAACTTGGGATGGCTACTGTTTTATGGTGCTACCTCCGGAATAGTGCATTCAAAAAAGACGGAAAGGACTATAGCCTCTCGGCCGACCTTACCGGCCAGGCCAATCATTTGGGGGTCACCATTCAGGCCGACATCATTAAGCAAAAACTGGCGGAAAACAACGGCGGCTTTAAAGCGCTGAACACGGGTGGCTCCAGCTACGGAAAATTGGATGAACGTATTTATACTCAGCTGACGACGGATCACCCCATCGATCTTTGCCGGTATCAGGTGATCAATTGCTACCTGGGACGAGCCGGACTGATCAACTCGGGTGGCGAATCCAAAGGCGCGGAAGATCTCGCGGATGCCGTCCGCACCGCCGTCATTAACAAACGCGCCGGGGGTATGGGCCTGATTTGTGGAAGAAAATCTTTTCAACGGCCAATGAAAGACGGCGTAGAAATATTAAATGCCGTCCAGGATGTCTATCTGGATAGCAGTATTGATTGCGCTTGATAACTAAAAAGAAATTGCGACCGATGATGTATTCATCGGTCTTTTATTTTTGATACGAAACTAATGCCTTGGTTCAAACGCACCGACAAAGGTATCCTTACTCCCACCGAAGCCAAACGGGAAGTACCCGATGGGTTGTGGTTCAAGTCTCCGGCAGGAAAAATTGTACACACCCGTGAACTAAAGAACAATGCGTACGTAGTGCCTGACGAAGACTACCATGTTCGCATCGGCTCCGCAGAATATTTCGAAATCCTGTTTGACAACAACGAATTTACAGAATTGGACGCCGCGATGGAGTCGTCCGACCCGCTGCACTTCGTCGACACCAAACCGTATCCAAAACGGATCAAAGAATCCCAAGCCAAGTCCGAGTTGAAAGATGCGGTCCGCTCGGCGTTCGGAAAAATGAATGGGCTTGATCTCGTTGTCGCGTGCATGGATTTCAATTTTATCGGAGGTTCCATGGGCTCCGTGGTCGGAGAAAAAATTACACGGGCCATCAATCACGCCTTAAAAACAAAAACACCTTTCCTCATGATTTCCCGGTCCGGCGGAGCGCGCATGATGGAAGCGGGGTTGTCGCTCATGCAAATGGCTAAAACATCGGCCAAACTAGCCCTTTTGGACGAAGCAAAAATTCCCTACATCTCTTTGTTGACGGATCCTACTACCGGGGGAGTTACCGCATCGTATGCCATGCTTGGCGACTTCAATATTGCCGAACCAGGTGCACTGATTGGGTTTGCAGGACCCCGGGTTATCCGCGAAACGATCGGTAAAGATTTACCGAAAGGATTTCAAAGTGCAGAATTTGTTCTTGACCACGGATTTCTCGATTTTATTATTGACCGGAGGAGTCTAAAGAGCCGGCTTACAACGTTATTAAAGATGTTAGCTGCTTAATCCGGAAGGTGTCCTGAAACAAACAACACCCGGCATCACAAAGACAAATCCACGTAGAGTCAGGTTACGAAATACCACGTCACGAATCAGGACTACACATTCGTGCTCTTTCGTCTCATAAACCTCCGATCGCTTTTTTATACGCCACCATCGCCACCAAATACGTGTAGATCGCATTGACATAATTGGTTTGCGTTTGCTGTAAGGTATAGTACGTCGTCGATAAGTCGTTTTGCCGTATCGTCCCGTTCTTAAAACGGTCACTGTCCAGCGTGTACAGTTGCTCCGCCAGTTCAAGGTTTCTTTTTTGATTCTCGAAATCCGACTGAGCGTTTCTCAACGAGGTGACCGCATTCAACATTTCCTGGTTATAATCCCGGCGAAGCTTCTCAATATTGAGTTGTGTGGACCTGTATTGCAGTTCATATCCATAGCGCGTTCGTTGTTTCAGGAATCCATCAAATATCGGAATGCTCGCTCGAAGACCGAGGTAATTGAAGGGGTACAAATTGGCCGAATTAAATGGCGCGAACGAGTTGTTCAGGTACTGCAGCGTATAGTTTCCATACACACTGAGGGTGGGTATATACAACAAGTTCTGTTTTTTGACATTCATCCGGCGGATATCCGCGGTAACCGTTTCCATGCTGAGTTCGATCCGGTTGATAGGTTGATCTTCGGTGGGCAAATCGCTATACTGTCCATACAATTTGTTCAAATCTTCGCTACAAAAAATCGGACGGGTGTCGTCCTCACCGGTATTGTACGAAAGATCGCGTAAGGCCAATTGAAGACTGCTGTTATTTTTTGTGTTTTCCGAGATTGCATTTTCATAGTCAATACGGTTACGTTGCAAATCATACGACGTAATGCTCCCTTGCTTGTACTGACTTTGGGCCATTTCATAAATGGCTTTGGTTCTGATTAAATTGGTTTCTGAAAGGGAGACTCTCTCCCTCCACAGCAACACACCAAAATAACTTTCTGTAACCTGTTGACGAATGTCAATCTCCGTTTTCTGAACATTCAATAGATCGTATAGCCATTGCGTTCTGGCGATTTCTTTGTCGCCCAGGTCGTTAGGATTGAAAACCGGTAGGGTAAGGTTAAAGCCCCACAAGGTGTTGTAGGGGGTACCAAATTTGATGTGCTCAGGCTCTGCATTATTAAAAACATGAGCCGGCAATACGTTGGTCTGCAGCCGGCTATTGTACCGCACATCGAGGTCGGATGTGACTTGCGGCAATTGGCGGGAGTTTACTTTTCGTATTTCATTGCCCGAAACCTGAGCGTTGATCTGTTGTATTTTTATCTCGTTTCTGTTCTTCAGGGCCAAATCAATGGCACCCTCCAGAGACAATTTCAGTGAATCCGTTTGTGCCCAGGCCGGTAGCAGGATGAACAGACCGGCGATTATGCAGTAAATTTTTTTCATTTTACTCGAGTTTTACGTTACCCTCTGAATACTTGTGCAGGCTCCAGCTGGGTGATTCTCCTGACAGCAAATACGCTTCCGAAAAGTGCAATGAACATCGTCGCAAAAAAGAATACAAAACGAAGCCATACCGGATAGTTGAAAATAGCACCGGCTTGTGCTACTCCGAAGCGGAAACCTTCCGTAACCAGAGTTCCGATAAGGTACCCCACAAAAGAAATGATCAACGCCTGTGTGATGATCAGTTTACGGATGTAATTATTATCGGCCCCAATGGCTTTTAATGTACCGTAATCTTTGATGCGATCGATCACGGATGAATACAAGGTCAGCCCGATGATGACAAAACCGACGATGAGCGCGAAGAAAATCAGCGTACCAAATGAAATGGCAATGCCCGATGTTTTTAATACTGTCAGGATGGTCGCCGTGGTGAAGGCATTGGCATTCCAGGCATGAACACCATAAACGGATTTGTTGATTCGATCGATGACGGCCTGCTCCTCGGATTTGTTTTTCAATGTCACCAGGAATGCGCTGGTCTTGTCCAACGCCATATTCGCCAGATACCGGGCTCGTTCAATCGTCGTAAACGTATAAACTCCGCCTCCAAAAGCACGAATTCCTTTCGTCTGAGCTGCATCAAAAACCTGCTTGCCATTGACTTCAAAATATTGTCCGAGCTCCACATCGCCTAAGCTTCCTTTGTCAAAGTAATCCGTAATAATGGCTTCATTCTGAAGGATATCTTCTTTTTTTCCAACGAATAAGTCCCATGGACCTCCTGCATACCCCGGAACTTTTACGCCGATGAGGGTAATGCCTGCCGATTTACCATTTTGAAATTTCGCTGCGGCCGGCGTGATCACCAGGGGATAGACGTTATCCACTCCTGAAATACTTTGCAATTCGTTCCCAATACGGATATCCAATTCAGCCAGGGCGTTAACATTGGTCGTTTTGTCATCGACGACCCAGACATAATCGGGGTTGTTGCGAACCAAACTTGACATCGCCCCGATCAAAAAAATGAAAATACCGCTTTGCTGCCCAATCAGGAATACAGACATGATCGTTCCGGCAAGAGCTCCGATGGATTTCGCTTTGTCAAACAGGATAAACCGTAAAGCCGTCCGGATCATGGCTACTCTTTTAAGGTAATGACACACTCGACGCGACTCCCAATAAGAACATGGGCACCCTGATCCAGCAAAACTCTCACTTCCCGTACACGCCGGTCTTCCATATTGGCCGCATTATCGGAAAACAAGGTTTTTTTTCTGAGGTAGGGAGACGTAAGAAAAATTTTTCCCTTGGCCAGCGTATCCGTTTTGCCTTGAGGTCGGATATAGGCCCCCATGCCATCCTTTACCCGGTTGGCATAAAGTTCGTCTACCTCCGTGATGGCCATTAACGGTCCCTCAGGGGCAAAGTCGCCCACCGATTGATTGGTGTTAACAAAGTTGCCGATGATCATATCCATTGAAAGTACCTTTCCGTTGAAAGGTGCTCTGAGTTTTTTCTGATTGATGAGCTGCTGGTAATAATAGATATCCGCTTGCAATTCGCTCAACCGGCTTTCCTGTTGCTTTTCGCTGGCTTGTGATGCCTCTACATCCTTGACGCTTGATTCATAGGCGAACCGGCTGTCATCCAACGATTGTTGGGTTACTGCTCCGGACAGGATGAGGTTTTGATTCCGTGTAAAGTTGAGTTTGGAGTTATCTGACCTTACCTGCAGTGAGGCGAGCTGCGCTTTACTGCTATTGATGACCGCACGCTGAGTGGCCAGCTTGGATTGGGCTTGATCCAACTGGGCCTGTTCCACATCGCCGATGAGCTCAAGGATAACTTCCCCTTTCTTCACGTTATCATTAATGTCGTGATAAATGGCTTTAATGATCCCACCCGTTTGCGGGTAGAGTGAAATTACTTTTAACACGGGCTGAATTTCGGCGACGCCAACAATTTCTTTTTTCAGAATGGGAACCGAATGGTCTGCCGACTGAGCAAGATCGGTTGTTTTCTTATCGTGGCAGGAAGGAAGCAAAAAAATAAAAGCGATTCCTAAAATTCGAGGCATGGTATTCATAGGGGGAGGATTAATCTGTCAATTCTTTGGGTTCAGTAACCACACCGTTGTTCACTTCAATAATCCGGTGAGCGTATTCACGCAAGCGGGGATCATGGGTAACTACCGCCACCGCCTTACCTTCATCAGCCAATAAACGCAACTCTTCCATCACCACCTTCAGTGAATCTTTGTCCAGCGAGGAGGTGGGTTCATCACACAAAATAAGTTTGGGATTATTCACCAGGGCGCGGGCAATGGCAATCCGCTGTTGCTGGCCCCCGGACAATTGTTTGGGAAGGCTTTTCTTCCGATCCGTCATGCCCACCAACGCCAGGGCTTTTTCTACTTTTGGTTTTGATTCCGAACTGGCCATTCCCATGAGCTGCAGCGGAATCATCACATTTTGCTCTCCGGTGAGGGGCGCCAGAAGATTAAAGTTTTGAAATACGAATCCAATTGTTTCCAGCCTGAGTTGAGCAAGTTTTTTCTGGCTCATGTTGTTGACCAGTTGTCCGTTGACCCACAGTTGGCCCGCGGTGGGGTAGATCACACACCCTAACAACGAAAGCAGGGTGGTTTTCCCGGACCCCGAAGGGCCAATAATAAGTAACAATTCCCCTTCATTGACTTGAAGGTCGGTGGGTTGCAGGGCAGTGAGGGTTTGATCTCCCACCGTATATTCTTTCGAAACTCCGTTAAGCTTCGCAATCATAGAATAAGAATTTTTAGTACCTAATTGAAGTAAAAATATACATATTATTACAAATATGTAGTAACTTATTTTATAAATGAAACAATTTTTAATAATTTTACTATGTATTCGTACTAATTACTGAATTGATTTTTTCTTCGAAATGAACAAAAAAGTGAACGACTTGGCCATGGAAAATAAAACGGTTCAATTGGTTAACCTTTGGCACGACTTTGAAAAAGAGCATCCCGATGAAAATGTGGATGATTTCTGCCGTTATCATCTTGCCGCGCTGGAAATAAAAAAAGAAAAACCCGCCACCGAATCGGAAAAGGACTTCGCCCTATTGCCGATCGAAACCAAACTCGCCCGGTCCGCCGGACGGCTATCGCGGTTTCATGCTTCTTATGCACGTAAAGCGCTAGTCGATCTGGACTTGAATCACCTCGATGATTTTCTTTACCTCAATGCTCTGAGCCGGCTGAAAAATCCAAAAAAAAGCGAATTGATCTACGAAAACATTTCCGAGTTTTCCTCCGGCATAGAGATTATCCGTAGGCTGATTAAGCTCGGGCTGGCGAAAGAATTTCCCGATACCCTCGATCGCCGGTCAAAACGACTCCGCCTTACCCCCAAAGGGCAAAAGGTGTTAATCCAGTGTTTTACTAAAATGCAGGAGCTGAATTTCATGGTTTATCGCTTGCTGAGTACGCAAGACAAAGAGTTGATCTACTCGATGGTCCGTCGGCTGGACAAGCTCCATACCGACGTGTATGAGAAAACAAAAAATAAAAGTCTAACCGAAATAAAGGAAGTCTTCAACCACATCTTGTCCTGATTCCTGGAAGCCTAACCGAGCATACATAAATTCTCGCCGATATACCATTCGACTCTCCAGAAATAATTGTTGAAATAATCTATCATCGATATTATCCTGAATTTTGTACTTTTAGTTGATATGAAAATACACTCGACTCTTTTTTTCAGCGCCGTTCTGGGAGCGCTGGGTTGTACGACGCCAAAAGAATCACAGCATAAGACAGCCTCTGAAGTGGCGTTTACTCACGACTATTTGCCCTTCTACTTTGCCGATAGCCCAAGAGTGGAACGGATGAAGAATGTTTTTCCAGTGATCAACAAAATATACACCGATTACGCTGAAAAAAATCACTTCCCCGGAATGGCGTTTGGACTTGTTGCTGACGGAAAATTGATTTATTCCAATGCGATTGGGTTTGCCAACATCGCATCGAAAATTCCGGCCACCATCCAAACCGACTTCCGAATTGCATCCATGACCAAGAGTTTTACGGCGATGTCCATTCTCCGGCTGCGGGATGAAGGAAAATTGAGACTGCAGGATCCGGTCTCCAACTACATTCCTGAAGTAGCCAAAATCAGGTATCTGACGAAAGACTCCGCTCCGATCACCATTGAAAACCTGCTCACTATGTCAGCGGGATTTCCGGAAGACAACCCCTGGGGCGACCGCCAGTTGGAGAATACAGATGAAAGCCTGCTCGCTTTTGTCAGAGATGGAATTTCATTTTCGAATGTGCCCGGATTAAATTATGAATACAGCAATCTGGGGTTCGCGCTATTGGGAAGAATAGTGACGATCGTCTCGGGCAAATCTTATCAACGCTACATCAGTGAAAATATTCTCGGGCCTTTACAAATGAACGACACGCATTGGGAATTCACTCAAATTGAAAAGGAAAAATTAGCCCTGGGGTACGCCTGGAAGGATAACCAATGGATGGAAGAGCCCTTGCTGCATGATGGTGCTTTCGGCGCGATGGGGGGATTGATTTGTTCCGTAAAGGATTTCAGTAAATACCTTGCCTTCCACCTTTCGGCGTGGCCTCCGCGGAACGAAGGTGAGTCGTCCGTGCTGAAAAGAAGCTCGCTCCGCGAAATGCAACAACTCCAACGACTCGGAATATTCACTCCCGATAATCACAACAGAAGTGGGATGCCGTGTCCTGTGATCACCGGGTATGGCTATGGGCTAGGGTGGCGAAAGGATTGCAGTGGCATTGTTTGCGTTCGCCACGGGGGCGGCTTACCTGGTTTTGGAAGCGAATGGAGATTCTATCCGGAGTACGGAATTGGAGTCGTGGCTCTGAGCAATCTTACCTACGGCGGATTAGGGTTAGCCAACGCAAAAGTATTGGACACATTAATTCTCCTCGCGCGCCTGAAGCCAAGAAATTTGCCCCTTTCTTCCATTCTGGCACAACGGCAAAAGGAAATTGTAGAAGTGCTGCCGTCCTGGACACCCGAAAAACTTGGAATTTTTGCCAAAAACTTCTTTCTCGACAAATCCCTCGAATCCCGTAAACAATCCACGTTAAAGCTTTTACTGGAAGTCGGCAAGATCATAAAAGTGAAGCCTATAGTGCCTGACAATCAACTTCGGGGTACGTTCATTCTGGAGGGAGAAAAAATGAATGTCAGCGTATTTTTCACCCTCACTCCGGAGAACAATCCTCTCATTCAGCAACTTGACTTATCGGTGATTCCCCGCTCCAATTGATTCATTTCAGCTGGAATTCTCGTCTGCACGACCCATGGGATAAATTCATTGGGGTTATACAGCCACCTCGTTGGATACCACGGCAAGTCCGGTGTTCAGCATCGCACCGAACCCTCCCCGGATATTGATCAGGTGTTTAAAGCCTTCACGTCGCATTAAGGAGATAGCAATCATGGAGCGATAACCACCACCGCAGTATACGGCATACGACTTATTCTTGTCAAGCAGATCCAGATTTCGCGGCATGTCTGCCAACGGAATAAATTGAGCATCTCTCAAATGACTTATCGCCCATTCACCCGGTTTTCGAACATCCAAAACATCCCACCCCTCTGCCGTCTCCATTTTCATCTGTTCGGGAGTGATGGAGGTGACTGTCGCCAATTTCTCGTCCCACGAATTTATTCCACCCAGAAGATATCCGACTACATTTTCATATCCCACACGAGCTAACCTTAAAACGGATTCCTCTTCTTTTCCAATTTCTGTAACTAAGACCAGAGGTCGCTTTATATCCAGAAGAGTCCCCACCCACACGGCGTACTGTCCATTTAAACCAATGTTAATAGAGTCCGGAATATGCGATTTTTCAAAACGATCCGGATCACGCGTGTCCAAAATCAGGGCCCCTTTTCTCACGGTTTTCTTAAACAGGAAAAGAGGAAGAGGCTTCGTATTTTCTCTCAGTACATTTTCAATGGGATCGTACCCGACTTTATTAATCCGTGCATCGTCAAAAAAATAAGGCGGCGGCGAATTAATTCCTTCGGTTACTTCACGGATAAAGTCAAGGCGGCTCATCTCACGGAGCGCATAATTAAATTTCTTCTGCTCGCCGATGGTGGAGTAAGTTTCCTTTCCAATATTTTTCCCACACGCAGAACCGGGACCATGGGCGGGAAACACAATGACGTGATCCGGTAATGTTTTGATTTTTTTGTTGAGTGAATCGTACATCAGACTGGCCAATTCCTCTGAACTGATCAGGCCGTCCAACAGATCCGGCCGGCCGACATCCCCGACGAATAGCGTATCGCCCGTGAAAACGGCATGCTCTTTTCCCGATTCGTCAAGGAGTAAATAACAGCATGACTCGGGCGTATGGCCCGGCGTATGAAGTACGCGGAACTTCACTTTTCCGAGTTGTATTTCTTCACCATCATGAGCATGGTATACCGGATAGTTAGTATTCGCATGCGGACCAAAAACAATTTTCGCTTTTACTTCGCGGGCCAGATCTATGTGTCCCGACACAAAATCAGCGTGAAAATGAGTTTCTAAAACATAATTGATCTTAGTGCCGCGTTTTTCCGCCAATGCGATATACGGTTCTGTTTCGCGAAGGGGATCGATAATAGCGGCTTCTCCTTCCGATTCAATATAATAAGCAGCCTCCGCCAGGCAGTTCGTATATAGTTGTTGGATATACATAAATAAGCGGTTGTGAATGAAAGTTACTACTCTTGCAAGTAAACCTGGCTACCGTCTGCGAAATAATTTGGCATTTCCGGTTAGCCCGCTTACTAACCGCTCAAGGTCCGGAATAATTCCCCGATTTTGGCTGAATGGTCTACCTTTGTTCCATGAAATGCTTGGCTGTAGGGCTTGTCATTCTCCTTTCGGGAGTCAGACTGATCGCAGATCCCTATCTTCTTTTTGAGGAAAAAGGGAAAATCGGTCTGAAAGATAGTGCCGGCAAAGTCGTAATTCCTGCCGCGTTTGAGGCGCTGGGGTGGTCGGACGGAAGTTTTTCGATCGTCGGACAAGTTACCGGTTATAAAATAAAAGATCATTGGGGGCTTATTAATCTCAAAAAAGAATTTTTGTCCAACGCCGAATATGAGTATTTAACCTACCCGGGCGGGGACAGGGTCATTGCTCAAAAAAAAATCAATCCAACCGAAACTAAAGTTGGATGTTTGAATTTGCGCGGCGAGGTATCCGTCGCGTTCCAATACGACGGCATTCAAATCATCGGATTGCGTGCCATTGTTTTTATCAAACAAGGTGCAACGTACAAGTATGGCTTAATTGATCTGAACAACCGTGAAGTTATTCCGGTACAGTTCAAAAATATTTACCCGTTAGGCACATTGCGCTATGCCGTTGAAAATACCGATCAAAAAATCGCTTTGTTTTCGGAGGAAGGAAAAGCCATCACGCCGTTCGGGATTGACAGTATTTCATCATTTCACAATAGCCTGGCGGTAATCTACCAGGACCTCAACCAGGGCGTGATTGACCGCGAGGGGGAAATCAAAATTGAGCCGCGCTATCGGGAAGTCAGAATTGATCCGGATGGTTCGGTATCGTCCAGACTACCCAATGAATGGAAAGTGTTGGATGGAGAAAATCATGAGGTGAGAAAAATGGAAGCCGACGGGTTGGCTCCAATGGGAGGAAATCTTTATCGTATTTCAAAAAGCAACCTTTACGGTGTTGTCGATGAAGAATTTAACAAAGTCCTTCCTGTGGAGTATTCCTACATTGGTCAGTTGCAGGGAAAAACGATAATCGCGGCCAAAAAAGGAAAGTTTGGAATCCAGCGGCTCAATGGCTCCCTGCTGCTGCCTTTTCAATACGACTCGATTATCCTTGACGGAAAATTAATTCGCGTTCGGGAAGACCGGTTTAAGAAATCTTCCTGGTCGATGGTGGATACATTCGGAATCAAGAAGACGCAAAAACCGTACGACTATATAGGGCCGCTTACAGGAAAACTGTTTCCTGTTAAGAACCATGGTTACTGGGGAGCCGTCGACCGGTATGGCGAAGAAGTAATTCATTGCGTTTTCGATTCCCTGCTGGAAATTTCAAACGAACAGATCGCAGTGAAATTCAAAGGATTGTATGGTATCACGAATACCGATGAAGACTGGCTCCTCGCTCCTCAGCGTTTTGTTGTCCGATTGATCAATTCAGATTGCTATGTTTTGCGCGCTTCAGAAAAGATCTTTCTCAAAGACTTCCGGGGTAATGATATTTATTTCACTGATAACAAAATCCAATTCCGGAAAGAGGATATGCTTGAACGTCTGACCAACGGAACGGAAATCCAGATCGACTACCAAGGAAGAATTATTGAA
>Ga0302324_100003215_pt1 | contig 36966 bp, 32 predicted proteins | sample Palsa_T0_1_FD_201949 | JGI IMG/M metagenome (GOLD analysis project Ga0302324, IMG submission 201949) | Peat permafrost microbial communities from Stordalen Mire near Abisko, Sweden - Palsa_T0_1 | ecosystem: Environmental > Terrestrial > Soil > Palsa > Peat permafrost | place: Sweden: Abisko... | reverse complement strand
CAGCCGGGTGCTCGAGCTCGGCACCGGCTGGGGCGAGCTCGCGATCCGCGCGGCCGCGCGCGGCGCGAGCGTGCTGACCGTCACGCTCTCGGCCGAGCAGCGGGCGCTCGCGCAGCGGCGCATCGCCGAGGCGGGGCTCGCTGACTCGGTGACCGTGCAGCTCACCGACTACCGACGGGTGCGGGGGCAGTTCGACGCGATCCTGTCGGTCGAGATGATCGAGGCCGTCGGCGAGCGCTACTGGCCGGCCTACTTCACCGCACTGGACGGGCTGCTCGCGCCCGGCGGGCGGATCGGGCTGCAGTCGATCACCATGCCGCACCGGCGGATGATGGCGACCCGCCACACGCTGACCTGGATACTCAAGTATGTCTTTCCCGGCGGCCTGATTCCCTCGGTGACGTCCATCGAGCGGAACCTGGCGGCCCGCACCAGCCTGCGGGTCGCCGGGCGGCGGGACTTCGGCGCGCATTACGCCGAGACCCTGCGGATCTGGCGGGAGCGGTTCTGCGACGGGGCCGGCCAGCTGCCTGAGCTGGGATTCGACGAGATCTTCCGGCGCATGTGGCTGCTGTACCTGTGCTACTCCGAAGCCGGGTTCCGCTCCGGGTACCTCGACGTTTCCCAGTTCCTGATCATCAGGGACGCCAGCGACGGTGGCGGCGGCGGAGACAGCGACACCAGCACCACTAACAGGCGGGACCAGCCCAGATGAACTCACCAGCGGTGGCGCTGCGGTCGCGCCAGGGCGGCGCGGCCGAGCTGCTCGTGCCCGTGATCGAGCAGCTCTTCAGGGGCGAGCTGCCGGTGCGGGTCCGGGCCTGGGACGGCAGTGAGGCCGGCCCGGAGGGAGCGCCGGTGCTCGTGCTGCGGGACCGGCGCGCGCTGCGCCGGATGATGTGGCACCCGGGCGAGCTCGGCGTCGCGCAGGCCTACGTGACCGGCGAGCTCGACGTCGACGGCGACATCACCGAGGGCCTCCGCGGCGCGTGGCGGGCCGCGGCGCGCCGGGACCAGGCTGGCGGGCGGAACCGGCTGGGCGGGCGGAACCGGCTGGGCGGCCGGAACCAGGCGGGCGGGCGGAACCGGCCGGGCGGGCGGCTGCCCGCCGCCGGGTGGCTGGCCGCCGCCCGGGTCGCGGTGCGGCTGGGGATACCCGGCCCGCGCCCGCCGGCCCCCGCCACCGAGGCCCGGATATCCGGGCGGCTGCACAGCCGGAGCCGCGACCGGGCGGTCATCGCGCATCACTACGATGTCCCGGCCGCCTTCTACCAGCTCATCCTCGACCCGCAGATGGCCTACTCCTGCGGTTACTGGACCTCGCCGGACAGCACCCTCGCCGACGCCCAGGAGGACAAGCTCGACCTGATCAGCCGAAAGCTCGCGCTCGAGCCGGGGATGCGGCTGCTGGACATCGGCTGCGGATGGGGCTCGCTGGCGATTCACGCGGCGCGCAATCACGGCGCCAGGGTCACCGCGGTGACGCTGTCCCGCGAGCAGGCCGCGCATGTCAGACAGCGGGCGGCCGAGGCCGGCCTGAGCGCGCTCATTGACGTGCGGAACCAGGACTACCGCGACATCGCCGGCGAGCCGCATGACGCCGTGGCGTCGGTCGAGATGGGCGAGCACGTCGGGGCCGGCCAGTACCCGGCCTTCTGTGACCTGATCTGCCGGCAGCTCCGCCCGGCCGGGCGAGTCCTGATCCAGCAGATGTCGAGAAGCTCGCGCGCGCCGGGCGGCGGGAAGTTCATCGAGGCCTACATCGCCCCGGACATGCACATGCGGCCGGCCGGCGAGACGGTCTGCCTGCTGGAGGACGCCGGCCTGGAGGTGCGCGACGTGCAATCGCTGCGCGAGCATTACCCGCCGACGGTGCGGGCCTGGCTGGCCAGCCTGGAGCAGCGCTGGGACGAGGTGACCGGCCTGATCGGGACCGAGGCGGCCCGGGTCTGGCGGCTGTACCTGGCCGGCGGCGCGCTGGCCTTCGAGGAGGGCCGGATGGGAGTCGACCAGATCCTGGCGGTCCGCCCCGCCCGCGGCGGCCGCTCGGGATTCCCGCTCGCCGCCCGGAAGGACTGACCGCACATGCGCCGAACGGAACCGCACATGCGCCGAACGGAACCGCACATGCGCCGAACGGAATTGACCAGCGACTCCCGCGGCAGCGCCGGATGAGCGGCGGCGGGCTCGGGGCGTTCGCCGTCACGCTGCTGGTCAGCGCGGCGGCAGTGCTCGCGCTGATGATGGTGACGTTCGCCATCGCGCTGGCCGTCGGCAGGAACAGCGTGGTCGACACCGCCTGGGGGCTCGGCTTCGCCCTGGTGGCGGTCGTCTCGCTCGCCACGTCGGCCGGGCACGGGGACCTGGGCCGGCGGCTGCTGCTCACCCTCGCCACCGTCGCCTGGGGCGTCCGGCTGGCCGCCCACATCGGCTGGCGGAGCCGCGGCGCCGGCGAGGATCCGCGGTATGCCGCGATGCTGGCGAAGGCGCCAGGCAGCCGCGCGGCCTACGCGCTGCGGAAGGTCTTCCTGACCCAGGCCGCCGTGATATGGCTGATCTCGGTGCCGGTGCAGGCCGGGATGTTCGAGCGGGCGCGGCTGGGGCCGGTCGCGGTGGCCGGCGGCCTCATCTGGCTGTGCGGGCTGATCTTCGAGGCGGGCGGCGACTGGCAGCTCGCCAGGTTCAAGGCGGATCCCGCTAACCGCGGCAAGATCATGGACAGCGGGCTGTGGCGCTACACCCGGCATCCCAACTACTTCGGCGACGCATGCGTCTGGTGGGGCCTGTTCCTGATCAGCCTGGGCTCGTGGTGGGGGCTGCTCGCGGCGGCATCCCCGGCGGCGATGACGTTCCTGCTCACCAGGGGCAGCGGAAAGCCGATCACCGAGGCGCACATGATGGCGTCGCGCCCCGGCTATGCCCGCTACGCCGCCCGCACCAGCGGGTTCTTCCCGCTGCCGCCCCGGGCCGCCCCCCGCGGCGGCACCTGACCCGGCTATCGGCTACGGCAAGGCCGGTGGTCCGCCAATGGGCACGATGTCCACCCGGTAGACGTCTTCCGACCACTGCTTCAGGCCCGATTCGATGTCGCGTACCAGTGCCGTGACCTGAGCGCCGCGGAGGCCATCGTCGATGTCAACCCTGGCGACAATCCATACTTGTCCCGGGCCGACGAAGGTGGCCAGGAGCTGGCGAATGGCGGTCACACCGGGGTACCCGAGGAGAAAGGCACGCGCGTTCTCCTCCTCAGCTGGCCGGAATGGCTGGGTGACGCCGGCAACATCGCGGCCCTGCGATCCCCCGGCGGTCCCCGCCCAGGCGCCGACCAGGAAGTCGTGGCTGCGCTGGATGAGCCGAAGGCTGACGCGGATGATCACCAGCGCGATGAGCACCGCGGCCACTGCCTGGGGTATGGACGACCCGGTGATCTGATTAAGGGCCACGGCGGCAAACGCGGTCACGTCTCCGGCGATCGACACCGTGTCCTCGAGGAACACAGCCCGCAGCGAGGGTTCAGAGGTGACCCTGGACTCCTCCCGGAACTCCCGCTGGTGACGGCGCGCCTGGTGGGCCATCTGGCCCGCTGACTGGCGAATTGACACCAGATCAAAGACCGTGGAGATCGCCAGCACGGCATAGGCCACGGCGAACAATGAGGTGGCGCTGGGGCGGATCAGCTCCTCGATGCCCTCGCGCAGGGAGAACGCCGCCCCGGCGACGAACACGCCGAGGGCCGCGATCAGCGCCCAGAAGTAGGCTTCCCGCCCGTACCCCAGGGGATGCTGATCGTCGGCAGGGCGGCTGCTGCGACGCTGAGCAATGAAGAGGAACAGGTCGTTGCCGGTATCGGCGATTGAATGCGCGGCCTCGGCGGCCAGAGCGGTCGAACCAGTGACGACCGCTGCCACGGTCTTGGCGAGCGCGACCCCCAGACCCGCCACGAGGGATACCAGTACGGTCCGCGTGCTTTCGTCCGGCATCGCCCGGTCTCCACTCTCCCTGGCGAACGCCCCAGGGTGTGCTCGATCGCTCAACACCGATACTGGCCCATGCCGGGCGGGCTGCCCTCCAGCAGCGGTCCGGCCGCCGGACTCTAAGCTGGCGGCCGGGCTGCCAGCCGGGCGGCGAGCGCGCCCCACGCCATCACGAGCACGCCGTAAATGCCCAGCGGGGCTGCCGCCGCCGGGCCGAACGCCGCCGCCGCGATCCCGCTGGCCACGGCGAAGTCCCGCATGGAGACGCTCAGCAGCACGGCGGTCCTCGCCGGGCGCTGCAGGCCGCGGGCCAGCAGCAGGCCGATCGCCGCCGACGTGACGATCAGCGCGACGATAACCGCCGCCAGGGCAACGTAGGCGGCGGACAGCCGCACCTGCCCGGAGACGAGCCAGACCAGGATCACCACGGCCACGATGGCGAGCACCTGGAAGCCGTCGCCGGCCCGGCCGCCCGCAGCGGTGAGCCGCCCGAGCAGCAGGCCGGCCAGCAGCGGAAGGCCGACCACCAGGGCCAGCGTGGCCAGCACGCGGGTGGCGGGCACGCCGCTGCCGCCGGCCACCAGCAAGATGGGCCCGGCCGCGGCCACGCAGATCAGAGTCGACGCGATCAGCAGGACGGCGGCCGCGGCCGCCTCCCCGCCGGCGATCCCGGTGATCGCCACCGAGGCGACCTCGGCCGGCGCCACGCCAATGGCGAGCACGCCGTCGCGCAACGGGGCTGGTCCGACCAGCCGGCTCAGCGCGAAGGCCGCGGCGGGCAGCGCCACCGCGGCGGTGATCACCACGACCGACAGCCGCGGCGCCAGCGCGCGCAGGCGGCTGCCCGCGCCGGCCGGGACCGTGCTGGCGCTCGCGAAGACTAGCGCGGCCAGCACGGCGTTGATCGCCTGGTGGCGATCCAGCGACCGCGCCGGGCCAGGCACCGCCCAGCCGAGGATCGCCGCGGCGACGACCAGGGCGAGCAGCATCCGCTCCAGCAGCGCCCGTGACCGGCGAATCGCGAGTTCCCCCTTGCTGGTGATCACCTCTGCGGGCGGCAGCCGGCCCGCACCATCCGTTCAGAAAAAATGACGACTCGGGTCCGGTTCACCCGCGATCGCGCGCCGGGCCGATGAGATCATCTTCTCAGCTTCCGCGACAGATCCCGGCTCCTTCCGCGACAGATCCCGGCTCCGTGACCTGGCCGTTCGGGGGGGCGCGCGGCACCGGGGAGGCCGGCCGGCCAGCATGGGGTCATGGACCTACCTGTCATGCCGCCGGTCGCGCCGATGCTCGCCAAGTCGGTCAGGGATATACCGCTGGGGCCGCTCAGCTACGAGCCGAAGTGGGACGGCTTCAGGTCGATCATCTTCAGGGACAGCGACGAGGTCGAGATCGGCAGCCGCAACGAGCGCCCGATGACCCGCTACTTTCCCGAGATCGTGGCCGCCGTCCAGGCGAACCTGCCCGGCCGGTGCGTCATCGACGGGGAGATCATCATTCCCAGCGCCGACGGCCAGCGGCTCGACTTCGAGGCGCTGCTGCAGCGCGTTCACCCCGCAGACAGCCGGGTCAGGCTGCTCGCCGAGCAGACGCCGGCTGCCTTCGTCGCCTTCGACCTGCTCGCGGTGGGCGATGACGACTACACCGGCCGCCCTTTCGCCGAGCGCCGCGCGGCCCTGGCGGACGCGCTGGCCGGTGCCCGGGCGCCGGTCCACCTCACCCCTGCGACCACCGACGCCGGGCTGGCTGGGCAATGGTTCAGCCAGTTCGAGGGCGCCGGGCTGGACGGTGTGGTGGCCAAGCCGCTGGACGGGCCCTACCAGCCGGACAAACGGGTCATGTTCAAGGTGAAGCACGAGCGGACGGCGGACTGCGTGGTGGCCGGATACCGGCTGCACAAGAGCGGCCCGGACGCCATCGGATCGCTGTTGCTTGGCCTCTACAACGACGCCGGCCAGCTCGCCAGCGTGGGCGTTATCGGGGCGTTCCCGATGGCCAGGCGGCGCGAACTGTTCGCCGAACTGCAGCCGCTGGTCACCGGCTTCGACGATCATCCGTGGAGCTGGGCCAGGCACGAAACCGGCGTCCGCGGCCCGCGGGAAGCGGAAACCAGCCGCTGGAACGCCGGCAAGGACCTCTCCTTCGTCCCGCTCCGCCCGGAGCGGGTGGTGGAGGTCCGCTACGAGCACATGGAAGGCACCCGCTTCCGGCATACCGCCCAATTCGCCCGGTGGCGCCCGGACCGCGACCCGCGCTCCTGCGGCTTTGCCCAGCTTGAGGAGCCGGTCCGGTTCAACCTCGCGGACGTCCTCACGGGCTGACATGACCGATGCCAGCGAGCTGATCGGCCTGCCCTGGCCGGACGTTGTCGTGAGCGAGTACAGTACCCGGGCTGGATGGTCAGGGTGAATGTGCTGGGAGGCCAGAGTGCTGGGAGGTCGGAGTGCCCTGGCGCCTGTGCATCTGAGCGGCAGCTGAAATTTGCCCGCAATTCACCATCCGGATGCTTCAGCCCGCGATGATCATCGTCCGGCGTGTCGAGAGCCGGAAATGGCGCGGGGGAACGAAGGAGATGACTTCATGGATTGCCTCAGCGTGATCGGCCTAGTCGGATCCAGCGCGGTCGTGTCGTGAACTCGGGTCACGACACGAGGACCGGGGCCCGGACGGCCAGCCCGGGCGAGATCACCGAGGACCGTTCCCGGGAGCTTCTCCGGCCACCCGCAAGCGGGCTCGCCCGGCTGGGTGATCCGGGTTTCCTGCGGTACTCAGCGAAGCGGGCGGTGCGGTCGTCGCTGGTGGCGGCGCGGATGGCGGCGGGCGGGGGGATGCTGCCGGGGTTCCTGATCGTGGGCGGGCAGCGGTGCGGGACGACGTCGATGGCGCGGGCGCTGAGCTGGCACCCGGCGGTGCTGCCCGCGGCGCTGGGCCTGGAGGTGCATTACTTCGACACCGGGTATCACCACGGCCCGGAGTGGTACCGCGGCCACTTCCCGTCCGCGGGCCGCGCCGCGCGCGCCGCCGGGGCCGGGGGGGCGTCAGGTGCGGCGGGGACGGCGGGCGCGGCGCCGGTGGCGTTCGAGTCCAGCCCGTATTACCTGTTCCACCCCCTCGCCGCCGGGCGGATCGCCCGCGACCTGCCCGGGGTGAAGCTGCTGGTGCTGCTCCGCGACCCGGTCGAGCGGGCCTACTCCGCGCACGCCCACGAGGTCTCGCTGGGATATGAGAGCGAGCCGTTCGACCGGGCGCTGGAACTGGAGGACGCCCGGCTGGCCGGCGAGGCCGGGAAGATCACCGCCAGCCCGCCGTATGCCAGCCGCAGCCACCAGCACCACGCCTACCGCACCCGCGGCCACTACGCCGAGCAGCTCACCCGCCTCGCGGACCACGTCGGCCGCGACAGCATCCACGTCACCGGCAGCGAGGACTTCTTCACCAGCCCCGAGCCCGCCTACGACGCCATCCTGGACTTCCTCGGCCTCCCCCGCCTCGGCTACCCCCCCTTCACCCGCCGCAACGCCCGCCCCCGCCCCGCCCCCATGAACCCCGCCACCCGCACCGCCCTGGAAAACCACTACCGCCCCCACGACGACCACCTCGCCCAGTGGCTCGGCCACCAGCCCAGCTGGCGCACCTGAGCGCCGGCAGATACCTGAGCCTGCATGGCTGACGTCAAGCTCGGCAAGAATTCGGCCCGCCACGACCCGCGGACGCTTGCCTACGCCGCGTACCGGACCGGGACGGAGGCGGCGCCGACGCCCTTGGCGCTTATACGGCGATCACCGGCTTCAACCCGGGCGACCCGAGCACCGACCAGGGCACCGACATACTGACCGCCGTCGGCTACTGGCGGTCCGCCGGCCTCGCCAGCCAGAAGATCACCGCGTACGCCACGCTGAACGCCCGGAACCCGGCTGAGATCCGCGAGGCGATCAGCTGGTACGGCGGCGCCTACGTCGGCCTGCAGCTTCCCGTTTCCGCCCAGGGCCAGATCGGCAAGCAGTGGACAGTCACGACCGGGCCAGCCGCGGTCGCCGGCAGCTGGGGCGGGCACTGCGTGCCGCTCTGCGGCCACGACCAGGACCAGCTGTGGTGCGTCACCTGGGGGGCGCTGCAGTCCATGACGTGGGAGTTCTTCACCACGTATTGCGACGAGGCCTACATCCTGCTCGCCACCGACTGGATCGCCGCCTCCGGCCAGGCCCCGTCTCGCCTCGCCTGGGGCCAGCTTTTCGCTGACCTCGCCAACCTCTGACTCGCGGCGGATCCTGGCCGGACACCGTCTCCCCAACCGCGGGCCGGCTGCCGGCTGGCCTCGCGAGCCGCTGACCCGCGGCGGAGGCCGGTCAGGGACCATGTCGTCGCGCGAGCGTCGCGTAGACGATCACGTTGCTCAGGTAGTGGCCGGTCGCGTAGTCGAATGCTCCGCCGCAGGTGACAAGGCGCAGTTCCGCGCCCGGCGCGGGCCCGTAGACGGCCTCCGTCGGGAACCGCGTCTTGGCGTAGCTGCGCACGGATGTCACCTGGAACACGGCGAGGCTGCCGTCGGCCCGCCGCACGTACACCCGGTCGCCGCGGCGCAGGAGGTGCAGCCGGAAGAAGACTCCCGGCCCGAGCAGGGAGTCGATGTGGCCGCCGATGACCGCGGCGCCGATGGCGCCCGGCCGGGGGCTGCCGGTATACCAGCCGGCCGCGGACGTGCTCGCCGGGGGCTGGAGCGCGCCGGATGAGGTAAGCCCCAGGTGGATGAGCCGGGTGCGAACTCCGATCGACGGGATGATCAGGCGGACTGGCCGCGCCACGTGCGTCCGCGTTGGCCGGGGCGCGGATGCCTGGCGGCCGAGGGGCGCAGGCAGCGGCCTGGCCCGGCCTGCCGGGAGGGCCGTGCGCCCGCTCTGGCTGGCTACGGCCAGCCCGGCCACGCTGACTCCGGCCGCGAGCAGGCCGCACGCCAGCACCGCGGCGGCGATCGGCCGGCGCACCACCCGGAGCGCCGAGATATGCCGGCCGGGCCGCGTCCTCATGTCACCGTGCGTGCAGGGCCGGACGGCGGCGGCGGCGAAGGCCGATGAAAGCGCCTGCCGCCGCGAGCAGCCCGGCCGCGGCGGCGCCCAGCCATGGCAGCAGCGGGCCGCCCGGGCGTGCCGCCGTGCCGCCGAACCCCATCTGGGCACCGCCCTCCGGCATGACCTGGCTGCCGATGGAGTCCTCCAGGCGGGTGATCTTGAGGTGACCCGAGTCGTCCATGACGACGAGCGTGTAGATGCTGTTGGCGGCCAGCCTGAACCGGCGGGCCCCGTGCTCGGACTCGCCGGTCGCGCGCACCGCCAGCTCACCCGGGCTGAGTACCTGATAACGCGTCACCGCGGTGAACTTGAGGTCGCGGCCGAGCACGGTCCCTGCGGCCGCGACGGTGACCGCGCTCTGGTGCATCGACGCCTGGATGACCCGCACCAGCACCTTGCCGCGCGGCGCGCTCAGCCGGTCCCTGAGCACCCGCAGGGTCAGGCCCGCCGCGGGCCCCATGCCCGCCACGGTGTAGGCGTGGCCGCTGGCCACGTTGACGGTCGTGGAGAGGACTGGCCTGGACCTGGCGGAGGCGGTGGGAGTTCGCATCGCCACCGTGTACTCCCCGGCGGGAACCTGCTCGTATGGCGACACCATGCCGTAGCTGACGTGCCTGAGCACGATACGGGCATTCGGATGGCCGAACGAGTACAGGTAGACGTCCACGGCGGGGGTGTTCGGCGACAGGTGCGCGAGCCGCAGCCATCCCGTCCCCTTCGACGCGCTGGCGGCCGGGATGGCGAACCCGAGCAGGCCGACCGTGAGCCCGAGAATGACCGTCAGCCTCGCCAGCCGTCCGGCGTTTCGTGCTTGTGTCATGTGTCTCCATTCCGCCCGCGGCAGCCAGCTGGCCCGGGCCGGCGAATCTCGGCGTGCCCGGCGTTCATGACGAGGCACGCTGTCCCAGTAGTCCCAGCGGTGCTGGCGCGGAGAATTCGATCCGCAGGATCGCGGCGGCGCCGGCGCCGGTGACGTGCAGCCCGGACGCGAGGAACGGCGTGCGCTGGGCGCGCAGGAACGCCAGCACTGAATCAAGGTAGGCGCCCGGGTGCGTGGCGGTACGCGGGATGGCCAGCTCCGCCGACCGGAGCGGCATCCCGGCGCTCGCGCCAGGGGCCACGCCGTCGGCGGCCACGATCCGCAGGTAATGAGCGGCGGCCAGCGCCGAGAACGTGATCAGCAGGCGGGAGTCGACTTTCCCGTCGGCCAGATCCTGGCGCACGGCCGCGGTCGCGGCGATATGCGAGTTGCCCAGTAGCTGCAGTCCGGCCGTCCGCCGTGCCGCGAGGTCGGCGGCAAGTGCGGCACGGTAGCCGGGGACGCTGCCCGCGGCATATGCCCTGACGTCAACGTGCGCGGCACCTGAGCCGAAGCTGGCGAGCACTGCCGGCGCGTAGACGTCGGCCAGGCGCGGCCCGAACAGGCTCCGCAGCGCCGCCGTCGCCACGATCACGGTCGAGCCGAGCGGGCTGGCCGTTGCCGAGGTCAGCGGCAGCAGGTCAGATGAGGGAAATCCGCCAGCCTGCAGCGCCGCGCACATGGCGGGATCGCATCCCACGATCGCGGCCCGGCTGACCTGCCGCTCCACCCACCTCGCCGCCGCAGCGCGCGCCACCGCCGACGGGCCGACGCCGCCGGGCGATACAGCGCGGCTCACCGCGGCCCCGCGGTGAGCCGGCGCCCGGCCCGGTGACCGCGAGATCAGTACCGTCGCGGCACCTCCGGCGAACACGATGACGGCGAGGATCACCGTCCCGGCCAGCCGGAGCCGCAGCCTGCCAGGCGACCGCGCGGTGCCGGCCGGCCGGAGCAGGTGCCGCACGAGCCACAGCCGCAGCGTTGTCCAGAGCACGAACGCCCAGGCCGGCTCGGCCTCCGCCGAGCGCAGGCCGGCCTGCGGCCTCGGCGAGTCCCGGGGCGACGGCGACTCCCGGGGCGACGGCGACTCCCGGGGCGACGGCGACTCCCGGGGCGACGGCGACTCCCGGGGCGACTCCCGGGGTGATGTCTCCTGCAGTGATGTCTGCGGCCCTGGAGTCTGCGGCCCTGGAGTCTGCCGCGGCGGGAACGCGACCGTCCGCGCGGCCGTGACCTGATCTGCCGCTGGGGCATGGTCAGCCAGGCCGCCAGCTTTCGGCCGCGGCACCGGCAGAACTCGGTCTGCTTTGCCCTGCAAAATGCCCCCCTGGGCCACCGTGCAGACGGTTGCGATAGCCCCAGAGGGAAAGCACAACACAGAAAGCACTGGCCTTCAGCCAAATCGCCGATTGCCGCGGAATTAATCGCCGATTGCCGCCGGAATTAGCTGCGCACCGTCAGCACGTCAGCCGATAAGATCGCGGCCGCTGCTGATGTCCTTTTCCAGTGCCCGTTCCAGGGCCCGTCCGGCGACCGGTACGCCGAGCTGCAGGACCAGCAGGATCCTGTCCCTGTCGCCGAGCAGTTCCGGCTCAGCGAGCGCGTCACCGTCGACGATCAGCAGGTCGGCGAGCTTGCCCTCCTCGATGGTGCCGACGCGGTCGCCGAGGTCCAGGGCATCGGCGGCGGTGCTGGTCGCCGCCACCAGTGCCTCGCCCGGGGTCAGCCCGTGGTGGATCATCCGCTGGATCTCCAGCGGAACGCCGAGGCTCACGTCGCTGCCGAGGGCGATCCTGACGCCCGCGTCCCTGGCGGCCCGCATGCTGGCCGCACCCTGCTCCAGGTTGTGATCCGCCAGCCGGACTAGCGTCCCCGGCATCTCGGGGACGCGCCGCGCCCCCGCCACCTCGATGGCATCGCCGAGGCCCGCCATCCAGTAGTAGCCCGACAGCGTCGGCACGAGCACCTGACCGCGGGCGGCCATCGCCTCCAGCAGATCCGGTCGCTGGTTCAGGAACATGCCGTGCTCGAGGGTGTCCGCGCCGTGCGCGATCGCCGCCTCGCAGCCGGCCAGCCCCTCGGCGTGCGCCGAGACCCGGAAACCCATCCGGTGAGCCTCGCCGAACAGGGCTGACAGCTCCGCTTCGGTCAGCTGCAGCGGATCGGGGTCCTCCAGCTCGTTCGAGCGGGCGCCGGTCGTCATGACCTTGATGAAGTCGGCTCCGGCCCGGAACTGCTCGCGAACCGCCCGCCGGATGTCGTCAGGCCCGTCCGCCTCGCGGTACATATCGCCGTAAAAGCGGCCGCCCGGCGCGGTAGCGGAGATGATCTTGCCGCAGGTGAGGACGCGGGGACCGCGGAACGCGCCGTAGCGCATGGCCTGGCGGGCCTCCTGCGGCCGCTGGCCTTGCGAGCCGGTGACCCGGATCGTGGTGACGCCCTGGCGCAGGTACTCGCGCAGTTCGGCCTGCAGGAAGTGCGCTGCCGTTCCCGCCAGTGCCTGCTCAGCGCCTCGCAGGGTGGCCGGAGCCCGGCCCGCCGCGTGCGTGTGGGCGTCGATGAGCCCGGGCATCAGCATCCGCTGCCGCAGGTCGAGCGGCTGGGCGCCCGCCGGGCATGGCTCCGAGGCGTCGCCGACGCGCCGGATGACACCGTCCTCGATCAGGACCGCGGCCCCGCCGCGGACCGGGCCGCCGGTGCCGTCGAACAGCCGGGCGCCGGTCAGCCACAGGCGGGACTCTCCGCGCGGCGGGTCGGCGATCAGGGCAGGGAACCGGTGCGGCACGCTGACTCCTTCGCTGCCGGCCGCCCGGCGCCGGCTGCCTGGCGCCGGGCACCCGGCTCGTGTCCGGACCACCCGCCGAGGTGGCTCATCTGAACTGCCCGGCTGGACTTGGCGGGCGAGTGAACTGCTCAGCTGAGGTTAGTGAACTGCTCAGTTGGGGTTGTAGGGCGAGTACCTGAGGTCCGGGGCCGGTGTCGAGGTTAGCGAGCGCAGCATCCTGGTCTCCCTGGACAGCATGGCGCGCTCGGCGGCGAGCCGGCTGGCGGCGTCCGACTCGGCGAGCAGGGCCTGCCGGTCACTGAGATCGATGATCATCGACGTGGCCACGAGATAGGAGAGCGCCGCGGGCTCGTCCGGCAGCCCGGGAACGCTGACCTGGGTCGCCCCCCGCTGGGCGAGCGCCGCAAGGTAAGCGCGGAACCCGCGCCGCACGGACTCGGCCGCGAGCCCGGCGGCGCTCTCGTCGCCGGTGTCCTCGGCGAGCAGGTCCACCTGGCCCCGCAGGTACGGCCCGGAGTCGTCAAGCTCAAGCAGCCGGAAGCGCTGTGTGCCAGCGGCTATCAGGTCAAACCGGCCGTCCTCATACTCCTCGACCTGGCGCAGCGCGGCGACGCAGCCGATCTCGTGCAGCGCGGAGATGCCGGCGATGCCGGTCTCGCGGCCCTTGCGGATCGCGATGACGCCGAAACCCCGGGGCTCCGGCCCGTCCTGCAGGTCGCGGACTAGCTGCCGGTAGCGATCCTCGAAGATGTGCAGCGGCAGCAGCAGGCCCGGGTAGAGCACAGTGCCGAGCGGGAACAGCGGCAGCGTCTGGCTCATGCCGCGAGCCTATGCCAGCTTGCGGCGGGGACGGCGACGGAGGCGGCGGCCTAGCGACGAGTCAGGAAGCGGATGATCGCGGCGTCAAGTGCCCGCGCTATCTGCCGCTGGACGCTGGCCGTGGTCAGCAGGGCCGCGTCGGCGGCGTTGCGCATGTTGCCGCACTCGATCAGCACCTTGGGGACGGTGGTGAGGTTGAGCCCGGCGAGATCGTCACGGAAGATGACGCCGTCGTGCCCGTAGTAGTCGCTGCGCCGCATCGGCGTGCCGGCCAGGAATGCCGAGCGGACGTCGCGGCCGAACCTGACGGAGGCGGCGATCACCTTATCGTTCGGCCCGTCCGCGACGGGCTCGAGGACGGTGAAGCCGCGGCCCCATGACGGCCCGCCATCCGCGTGAATATCGATGGCCACGCTCGCGTGCGCGCGGTCGATGATCCGGGCCCGGCGAGTGACGCAGGGCCCGACGCCGTGGTTGCTCGGCCGCGTCATCACGACCCGCGCCCCACCGCGGCGCAGGTAGGCGCGCAGGTAGCTGGCGACATTGAAATTGAACCGCGCTTCGGTATAACCGCTGTCAGTCTCGGTGCCTGTGGTATCGCAGTCCTCCCATTCCCGGCCGTTCCAGATCTGGCGATCGATGTACTCCGGATTGGTGCCGTTAAGGCCATTATGGCCGGGATCAATCCCGACAATTTTCCCGGCGAGCGGCTTCGCCCGGGATGCGGCCGGCGCGCCGGCCGCGGTCGCCGCCGGCCGCGCGGAATTCTGCGGGGCCGTCGTGACCCTCGCCGTCGCGGGGCTGGCCGTCCCGGGGCTGGCCGGACTGGCACGGAAGACGGCGCCGGCGCCGCAGGCCGAGGTCACCAGCCCGGCCGCGGCTGCCGCGGCCAGAACCCTGATCAGCAGCCAGCGGGCATGCCCGCCCGCCGCGTGACGTGACGGCTCTGTCTGCTCGGCTGGCACCTGGCTCAGCGTATCGGCCGCTGATGGGAAACACCGCCGAATGCGCGGCTGCTTGCCTGGGCGGCGCGCTCACCGCAGGATTGGGCATGGCCTCAGCGAAGAGCTCAGCAAAGAGCCCAGCGGACCGCCGCAAGCGGCTGGCCCTCATCGCGGCGATCATGGGCTCTTTCGTGGCCGGCCTCGACGCCACGGCGGTCAACGTCGCGCTGCCGTCGATCCGGGCCGATCTCGGCGGCGGCCTGGCCGGCCAGCAGTGGGTGTCCAACGCGTACCTGCTCGCACTCGGCTCGCTGATCCTGGTCGGCGGCTCGCTGGGCGACATCTTCGGCGAGCGGCGGGTGTTCTCGATCGGCGTGGCCGGGTTCGGTGCCGTCTCGGTGCTCTGCGCCGTCGCCCCGGACATCGGGGTGCTGATCGCGGGGCGGGCGCTGCAGGGGGCGTTCGGCGCGCTGCTGACCCCGAGCGCGCTGGCGGTGATCATCGCCGCGTTCCCGCGGGAGGAGCGCGGCGCGGCGATCGGCTCGTGGACGGCGTGGTCCGGGATCGCGGCGGTAATCGGGCCGCTCGCGGGCGGCTACCTGGTCGACGCGGTCTCCTGGCGGCTGATCTTCGCCATCAACGTGCCGTTCGTCGCGGCGACACTGGTGCTGATCAGCCTGGCTGTGCCGGGCCGCCCGCGCGGGGCCGCGCATGCCAGCGTTGACTGGCTGGGCGCGGCACTGACGTTCCTCGGGCTGGCCGGGCCCGTCCTCGCGCTGATCCGGCTGCCCGACGCGGGCTGGGCCAGCCCGCAGGTCTGGGGCTGCGGGCTCGGCGGCCTGGCGCTGCTGGGCGCCTTCATCTGGCATGAGCAGCGCACTCCGGCGCCGGCGGTGCCGCTCGGGCTGCTGCGCCGGCGGAACTTCTCCGTCGGAAATCTGCAGACCTTCGCGATGTACGGGGGGCTCGGCGTCACGTTCTTCCTGCTGGTGCTCTTCCTCCAGGAAGTGGCCGGGTACAGCGCGCTGCGCTCCGGGCTCGCCGTGATGCCCACGACCCTGGTCATGTTCGCGCTGTCCAAGCGCTTCGGGCGGCTGGCCGACCGGCTCGGTCCGCGGCTGTTCATGGGCGCCGGGCCGCTCACCGCCGCCGTCGGCCTGGCGCTGATGCTGCGCGTGGGCGCGCAGGTGAGCTACCTGACCGGGCTGCTGCCCGCGCTGCTGATCTTCTCGGTGGGGCTCGCCGCAACGGTGGCGCCGCTGACGGCCACGGTGCTCTCGGACGCCGACGACTCCAACGCCGGCATCGCCTCGGGCATCAACAACGCGATCGCCCGCGTCGCCAGCCTGCTCGCGATCGCTGCCGTCGGCGCGGTCATCTCGGCTCAGTTCGGCCACGCTCTTGACCAGCGTCTCGGCGGTCTCCGCCTGTCGCCCCCCGCCCGGGCCGCCGTTGCGCGGGCCCGCGCCGAGACGCTCGCCCGGGTCGATCCCGCCGTCGTTGGCGAGCGGGTCTCGCTCGCCGTCCAGTACGCGTCCGTGCACGCGTTTCATGTGGGGATCGCCGTCGCCGCGGTGCTCGTCGCGCTCGGCGGGCTGCTGGGCCTGGCCGGGATCCGCAACCCACGGCGCGCCGTGCGGTGCGCGGACTGCGCGGGCGGCCAGCTAGCCGGCCAGCCGCTCGCCGCGGCCCGCGAGAGCGCCCGCGTCACTCCCGCCGATCCGGCCGCCTGACGCTGTCGGCCGGCCCGGTCCTGCCGCCCGGGCTCCCGCCGGGACGCAGCGGCCCGTCCGCCAGCCCCGGCGGCGCTAGCGGCCGAGCAGGCCGCGTACCTCGCCCGCGATCTGCAGGTCCTCCCGCGCCGCGATGACCAGGGTCCGCGCGCTCGCCCCGTCGGCGGTGATGTCGCCGTCGCCGCGGACGGCGTCGTTGCGGCGGGCGTCGATCGCGACGCCGAGGAAGGACAGCCGCCCGGCCGCCCGCCGGCGCACCGCGGCGGAGTGCTCGCCCACGCCGCCGGTGAACGCCAGCACGTCCACGCCGCCGGCCGCCGCGCCCATCGCGGCGACGCCGCCCGCCAGCCGGTGGATGTAGACGTCGATGGCGAGCCGCGCGTCCGGATCGCCGCGATCCGCCGCGGCCTCCACCTCGCGCATGTCGCCGGTCCCGGCCAGCGCGAGCAGGCCGGAGTGCTGCTCAAGCGCGGTGGCGATCTCGTGCGGCGGGAAGTGCTCGTGCTCCTCGAGCCAGAGCACCAGGCCGGGGTCGACGGTGCCGGAGCGGGTCGCCATGACCAGCCCCTCCAGCGGGGTGAAGCCCATCGTGGTGTCGACGCTGCGGCCGTCGAGCACGGCCGCGAGTGACGCGCCCGCGCCCAGGTGGCAGGTGATGATCCGGAGATCCGCCGGCGGCCGGCCGACCAGCGCGGCGGCGCGCCGCGAGCAGTAGGCGTGCGACAGCCCGTGGAATCCGTACCGGCGGATCGCGTACCGCCGCCGCCATTCGCGCGGCACCGCGTAGGTCGCCGCGGCGGCCGGGATCGTGGCGTGGAACGCGGTGTCGAAGCTGGCCACCGCCGCCACCCCGGGTAGCAGCGCGGTGACGGCGTCCAGCGCGGCCAGCGACCTGGGCTGGTGCAGCGGGGCGAGGTCGGTCAGCTCCCGCAGCTGCTCGCGTACCGCGTCGTCGATCAGGACCGGGCCGGTGAAGGTCGTCCCGCCGTGCACCACGCGGTGACCGACAGCGTCCGGCTCGGCCCAGTCCCGCAGCGCCCCGGCCAGGGCCGCGGTGTCGATTCCGTCCGGCCCGGCGGGCAGGTCAGCGCTCTGCTCGATGGCGTCACCGGCGCCGAGCAGGCGCAGCTTGAGACTCGAGGATCCGGCGTTGACGACGAGGATCCGCACGGGTCAGCCCTGCCAGGGCCAGGTCCAGTCGGTGATCGCCGGGTCGTCCTCGCCGTGCTCGCGGGTGTAGGCGCGCGCGGCGAGCCTGGCGTCGGACATCCGCTGCCGCAGCGTGGCCGCGCGGGTGCCCAGTGACGGCACGCGGTCGATGACGTCCATCACGAGATGGAACCTGTCAAGATCATTAAGCATGACCATATCGAACGGGGTTGTCGTGGTGCCCTCTTCCTTATAGCCCCGCACATGCAGGTTGCGATGATTCGCGCGCCGGTAGGTGAGCCGGTGGATGAGCCACGGGTAGCCGTGGAAGGCGAAGATCACCGGCTTGTCCGAGGTGAACAGCGCGTCGAAATCGAGGTCGGACAGCCCGTGCGGGTGCTCGGTCTCCGGCTCCAGGCGCATGATGTCCACGACGTTGATGACCCGGACCTTGAGCTCGGGCAGGTGGGTGCGCAGCAGGTCGGCGGCGGCCAGCGTCTCCAGCGTCGGGATGTCACCGGCGCAGGCGAGCACCACGTCGGGCTCGCCGTCCGTGGAACTGGCCCACGGCCAGATCCCCAGCCCGCGGGTGCAGTGCGCGATCGCCTGGTCCATGGTCAGGTAGGTCAGCGCGGGCTGCTTCCCGGCGACGATGACGTTCACGTAGTTCCGGCTGCGCAGGCAGTGGTCGGCGACCGACAGCAGGGTGTTGGTGTCCGGCGGCAGGTAGACCCGCGAGATCTCGGCCTTCTTGTTGATCACGTGGTCGATGAAGCCGGGATCCTGGTGCGAGAACCCGTTGTTGTCCTGCCGCCAGACGTGCGAGGACAGCAGGTAGTTGAGCGAGGCGATCGGCGCGCGCCAGGGGATGTTCCGGGTCACCTTGAGCCATTTGGCGTGCTGGTTGAACATCGAGTCGACGATGTGAATGAACGCCTCGTAGCAGTTGAACAGGCCATGCCGCCCGGTCAGCAGGTAGCCCTCCAGCCACCCCTGGCACAGGTGCTCGGACAGCACCTCCATCACCCGCCCGTCCGGCGCGAGGTGATCGTCGCCGGGCACGGTGATCGCGTCCCAGGCGCGGTCGGTCTGCTCGAACACGGCCGACAGCCGGTTGGACATCGTCTCGTCCGGGCCCATCAGCCGGAACCGGCCGGCGTTCCTGGCGATGATGTCGCGCAGGAACGCGCCGAGCACCCGGGTTGCCTCGCTGGACCCGGCGGCCGGGCGTTCCACCGTTACGGCGTAGTCGCGGAAGTCCGGCATGGCCAGGTCGCGCAGCAGCCGGCCGCCGTTGGCGTGCGGGTTGGCGCTCATCCGCCGGTCCCCGGTGGGCGCCAGGTCGCGCAGCTCGCCGATCAGCCGGCCGGCCTCGTCGAACAGCTCCTCCGGGCGGTAGCTGCGCATCCATTGCTCGAGCATCTCGCGGTGCTGGGCGTTGCCGCGGGTGTCGGCCAGCGGGACCTGGTGGGCGCGGAAGGTGCCCTCGACCGGCAGGCCGTCCACCACCTTGGGCCCGGTCCAGCCCTTCGGCGTGTTCAGCACGATCATCGGCCAGGCCGCCCTTGGCGGCGTTCCCGCGCCGTCACCCCTCGGCCCGGCCGCACGGGCGTGCTGCTGGATGGCCGCGATCGCGTCCAGCACCTCGTCCAGCGTTACGGCCAGCTGCTGATGAACCACCGCGGGATCGTCGCCGGTGACGAAATACGGCTGGTAGCCGTAGCCGCGCATCAGCTCGGCCAGCTCGCGCTCGGGGATGCGGGCGAGCACCGTCGGATTGGCGATCTTGTAACCGTTGAGGTGCAGCACCGGCAGCACCGCGCCGTCGGTCACCGGGTTGAGGAACTTGTTCGAGTGCCAGCTGGCCGCCAGCGGGCCGGTTTCCGCCTCGCCGTCACCCACCACGCACAGCACCAGCAGGTCCGGGTTGTCGAACACCGCGCCGTAGGCGTGCACCAGCGCGTAGCCGAGCTCGCCGCCCTCGTGGATGGACCCGGGCGTCTCGGGTGCCACGTGGCTGGGGATGCCGCCAGGGAAGGAGAACTGCCGGAACAGGGCCCGCATCCCGTCCTCGTCCTGGCCGATCGAGGAGTAGATCTCGCTGTAGGTGCCTTCCAGGTACGTGTTGGCCACCAGGCCAGGGCCGCCGTGACCCGGGCCGGTCACGTACAGCGCGCTGAGATCGCGCTCCTTTATCACCCGGTTCATGTGCGCGTAGAGCAGGTTCAGCCCGGGCGTGGTGCCCCAGTGCCCGAGCAGCCGCGGCTTGACGTGCTCGGCCCGCAGCGGCTCGCGCAGCAGCGGATTGTCCATCAGGTAAATCTGACCGACGGACAGGTAGTTCGCCGCCCGCCAGTACGCGTCGATCAGCGCGAGATCCGGCGGCTGGGCTGCCGGACCACGCGGCCGGTGGTCAGGAACGCTGCTCATCGGCTGCTTCCTCGAAGGTCAGCTCAGCCGCCGGGTCCGCCTCCAGGCGCTCGTCCGGGATCGGCAGCCCGCTGCGGACGGACCGGCCGTACGTCCCGTCGTCCAGCCGCTGCTCAGCGCGGCCGAGGACGGCGAGCCGGTCGCGCAGGCTGGCCGCGATCGCGTCGTCCATGCCCTCCGCGGCGAGTGGCTGCGCGCGATCGGCGATGTCCCCGGTCTCGTTTTCCGCGCTCCGGTCATCCTGGCCGGCTGTCTCGGTGCCCGTGAGCAGGTCCTGCACCTCAGCCCGCTCGGCGGCCAGCAGTGCCCGTGCCCGTTGCTCGTCCATCTGGTCCCTCCTCAGTTCAGTTCAGGTGCCGCTGCCAGTCGCGCGGCACCCGCCCGGCCGGCCCCGGCGTCGGCTGGCTGACGGGATGATGCTCCGGGGGAGCCAGCTGCGGCCCGTCGGTGAACTGCTCCGCGCCGTAGTCCCAGAACCATGACTCGCCCGGCTCGAAACTGCGCACCACCGGGTGCCCCGTCGCCGCGGCATGAGCGCTCGCGTGCTGCGACGGCGACGAGTCGCAGCAGCCGACGCGGCCGCACTGCGCGCACCGGCGAAGGTGCAGCCACCACCCGCCGGCGGCGTCGCAGTCGGCGCACCCGGGGCCGCTGGGCGGAGCAGAAGGGTCGATACCCGATGCGTCAGTCATTCCGTTCTCTCCCTCAGCAGCGATCAGGCAACAGTCAGAACCTACCCACAGCGATCCAGCGACCGCCCCGCGGTGCCGGCGGCGGCAGCGTCAGCTGGCTTCCTCGCTGGCCCTGCGGTGGGCGGGCTCCCGCCCGGGCGGCTGGCCGGGCCGGGGCCGGACCGGCGCCGCGGGCAGCGGGCGGACCTGCGGCTTCCCGGCCAGCAGCTCGAGCTGCTCGCCGTGGTGCACGATCCGCAGCGGCTCGCCGCCGGTGAGCAGATAGCTGGCCTGGGTGCTGGTCACCTCGACGTTGAGGCGGCTGCCCCGGATGAGCAGCCCGAACGCGAGCCTGGTCAGGCCCTCGGGCAGCCGCGGCGCGAAGCTGACCGTGCCCGCTCGCTGGCGGAATCCGCCGAAGCCGCTGACCAGGGCGATCCAGCTGCCGGCCAGGGACGCGATATGCAGGCCGTCCCTGGTGTTGTGCTCCAGGTCATGCAGGTCCATCATGGCGGCCTCGCCAAGATAGTCGTACGCGAGATCGAGGTGCCCGACCTCGGCGGCCATCACGGCCTGGGTGCACGCGGACAGGGAGGAGTCGCGGACCGTGAGCGGCTCGTAGTAGTCGAAGTTCCGCGCCTTCTGCTCGGCGGTGAAGGCGTCGGGGCACAAGTGCATGGCCAGCACCAGGTCGGCCTGCTTGACGACCTGCTTCCGGTACAGGTTGAAGTAGGGGAAATGCAGCAGCAGCGGATACTGGTCCGGGGAGGTGCCAGCGAAGTCCCAGGCCTGGTGCCCGGTGAATCCCTCCGCCTGCGTGTGCACCCCCAGCGCCTCGTCAAAGGGGATCAGCATCGCGCTCGCCGCGTCTCGCCAGGACGCTGCTTCCTCCTCGTCGATGCCGAGTTCGCGTGCTCGCTCCGGGAACTGCTTCGCTGCCTCGGCCGCCGCCGTCATGTTCTGCCGGGCCATCAGGTTCGTGTATACGTTGTTGTCGGCGATGGCGCTGTACTCGTCCGGGCCGGTGACCCCGTCGATGCGGAACTTCCCCAGCGCGTCATGGTGGCCGAGGCAGCGCCACAGGCGCGCGGTGTGGGTCAGCAGCTCGATCCCGGTGTCGCGGGCGAAGTCCTCGTCACCGGTGGCGTCGATGTAGCGGATCACCGCGTCGGCGATGTCCGCGTTGATGTGAAAGGCCGCGGTGCCCGCCGGCCAGTAGGCCGAGCACTCCTGGCCAGCGATCGTCCGCCAGGGGAAGGCCGCACCCTGCAGCCCGAGCTGGGCCGCCCGGTCGATGGCCGCCGGAAGCGTGCTCTGCCGCCACCGCAGGGCGCTGGCGGCCGCGTCGGGGGCGGTGCCGGTGAGCACCGGCAGCACGAAGGTCTCGGTGTCCCAGAAGGAGTGCCCGCTGTAGCCGGGCCCGGTCAGCCCCTTCGCCGCGATCGGCCGCTTCTCGCCGCGGGCGCCCGCCTGCAGGACATGGAACAACCCGAAGCGCACCGCCTGCTGAACCTCGGTGTCCCCGTCGATCTCGACGTCGGCGCTGCCCCAGAAGTCGTCAAGGTAGCCGCGCTGCTCGGCGAGCAGCCCGTCCCAGCCGGTCTGCCTGGCCGCGCTCAGCGCCGCCGCTACCTGGTCGCGGACTCCGGTCAGCGAGCGCTCCTCCGACCACCCGTAGGCGACGAACTTGGTCACGCGCAGCCGCTCTCCCGGCTGGAGCGCGACCGTCGCGGTGACGACGCCGCCGTCCTCGTACGTCCGCGACTCCACCTGCACCCCGGCCGGCCCGCTGATCAGGTGATCCATCGCCGCGCCGACCCGCAGCCCGCTGGCCCGCGTCCGGTGCACCAGCACGACGATCGCGGCGTCGGCATTGCGGTACTCGCCGATCAGCGGGGCCTGCAGCACGGTGCCCGCCCGGGGGTCCCCGTCCGGCTGCGGGAGCTGCTCGTTCGCGAGCAGCTCGGACTGCACCGAGATCCGGGCAGCCGCGCCGGCCGGCTCCACCTCGTAGCAGACCGCCGCCATCGCCCGCTGCGAGAGGGACACCAGCCGGACGGAGGAGACGCGGACCGCCTTCCCTGCCGGGGACACCCACTCGGCGCGGCGGCTCAGCGTGCCGGCCCGGAAGTCAAGCACCCGCTCGTGCTCTCGCAGTTCCCCGTACCGCACGTCGAACGGCTCGTCGTCGACGTACAGCCGGATCACCTTGCCGTTGGTCACGTTGATGATCGTCTGCCCGGACTCGGGGAAGCCGTAGCCGGCCTCCGCGTACGGCAGCGGCGCCAGCTCGTAGACCCCGTTGAGGTAGGTCCCCGGCAGGCCGTGCGGTTCGCCCTCGTCCAGGTTCGCCCGCCAGCCCAGGTGCCCGTTTGAGAGCGCGAACACCGACTCTGACTGGGCGAGCAGGTCCAGGTCCAGGGTGGTCTCCCGGAGGCACCACGGCTCAACCGTGAACGCCGCCTGCCGTATCACGGGCCGTCCATCAGCTCGGCGAGATCGGCCACGACCCGGTCGGCGCCGTGGGACCGCAGCGCGTCCGCCTGCCCGGCCCGGTCGACTCCCACCACGTAGCCGAACCGGCCGGCCCGGCCGGCCGCGACGCCCGCCAGCGCGTCCTCGAAGACAGCGGCCGCGGCCGGCGCCAGCCCCAGGGCACGTGCCCCGGCCAGGAACGTGTCGGGCGCCGGCTTGCCCCGCAGGTGATCCCGCCCGGCCACCACGCCATCGATCCGCGCCTCGAACAGGTCCTCGATGCCCGCCGCCACGAGCACGTCGCGGCAGTTGGCGCTGGACGACACCACGGCGCGGCGCAGCCCGGCGTCCCTGACCGCACGGACATAGCGGACCGAGCCCTCGTACGCCTGCACGCCGTCCTCGCGGATCCGCCGCAGCAGGATCTCGTTCTTGCGATTGCCCAGGCCATGCACGGTCTCCGCCTCGGCGGGGTCGTCCTCGTTGCCCTCGGGCAGCTCGATGCCGCGGGATGCCAGGAACGAGCGGGTGCCGTCGGCGCGAGGCTTTCCGTCGACGTACTCGTCGTAGTCCCTGACCGGGTCGAACGGCGCGAATGGCTGGCCGGTCCGCTGCGCCCGCGCGCGCAGGTAGCCGTCGAACATCTCCTGCCACGCGGCGTCATGCACCTGCGCCGTCTTCGTCAGGACGCCGTCCAGGTCGAAAAGGCAGCCGGTAACGCCATTCGGCAGGCCGAGGCTCACGCTGATCTCACCACCCGCAGACACGCTGATCTCACCACCCGTAGATCCGCACGGGAAGCTCGTGCAAGGGCACCTGATCCGGGCCGGGATAGGTGATGATCACCACGATATCGTCAGGGTCCCGTCCCTCCACCGCGACCGTCCCTCCGCTGTCCCTGGTGTCGCGATGAGCCGAGCGCTCGCGCAGCACCCGCTCGCACCGGCGCAGGTCCTCGTCGCTGCCCGCGGTCCAGATGACGTACTGGACGCCCACGCCGCCGAGCGTATGGGCGGCGTTGCCGCCCATGGCGCGCAGGATCAGCTGCGCGCCCTCGGAGCTGGTGAGCAGCGCCGCCGTCGAGCTTCGGTCGGTGACCGCGAGCCCCAGCACCTCCTGGTAGAAGGTAACGGAGCGGTCCAGGTCCTGGACGAACATGACCGCCGAGTCGATCCTGGCACCGCGCGCCATCTGGCCCTCCTATCCCGTAGTCCCGTATCCCGCGGGCCCGCCGTCCGCCCGCGGGCCATCATCCAGTCTCGCCTGCCGCCGCCTGGCCGCCCAGCCGTTCAGCACAACCCGCGCCCGCGCAGCCTTACCCGCGCAGCCCTTACCCGCGCCGCGCGGGAGCCGACAAGCGGGCCAGGGCTTCGCGCAGCACCTCGTGCCTCTTGCAGAACGCGAACCGGACCTGAGTCCGTCCCGCCTCGGCATCGTCATAGAACACCGCGCTGGGAATGGCGACCACGCCGGCCCGGTGCGGCAGTTCCCGGCAGAACTCCACGCCGTCGGCCGCCGGGAGGTGCCGGATGTCGGTCGTGACGAAGTAGGTGCCTTCGGGCGGGTACACCTCGAAGCCGGCCCGCGACAGGCCCGCGCAGAGCAGATCGCGCTTCCCGCGCAGATCGGCGCCGATTCCTGCGTAATACGCGTCAGGCATCCGCAGCGCCTCGGCGATGGCGTACTGGAACGGGCCGCCGCTGACATAGGTGAGGAACTGCTTGACCGTGCGCACGGCCGCGACCAGCTCCGCCGTCCCGGTCACCCAGCCGATTTTCCAGCCGGTGAACGAGAACGTCTTGCCCGCCGAGCTGATCGATACGGTGCGCTCCCGCATGCCGGGCAGTGACCCGATCGGCACGTGCTCGCCATCGAACACCAGGTGCTCGTAGACCTCGTCGGTGACCACCAGCAGATCGTGCTCGCGGGCGAGCCCGGCGATCCCGGCGAGCTCGGCGCGGGTGAACACGGACCCGGTCGGGTTGTGCGGCGAGTTCAGCAGGATCAGCCGGGTGCGCGGCGTGATCGCGGCGCGCAGCGCGTCAAGATCGGGCCGGAACGCGGGCGCGCGCAGCGTGACGGGAACACGGATCCCGCCGGCCATCGCCACGCAGGCGGCGTAGGAGTCGTAGTAGGGCTCGAAGGCGATCACCTCGTCGCCGGGCTCCACCAGCGCGATCAGCGCGGCGGCGACCGCCTCGGTGGCCCCGGCGGTCACCAGCACCTCGGTGTCCGGATCAAAGCTCAGGTCGTAGAACCGCCGCTGGTGGTCCGCGATGGCCCGGCGCAGCTCCGGGATGCCGGCCCCCGGCGGGTACTGGTTGCCGCGCCCGCCGAGGATCGCGTTCGCCGCGGCCTGGGCGATCTCCGGCGGCCCGTCGGTGTCGGGAAAGCCCTGGCCGAGGTTGACTGACCCGGTCGCCAGCGCGAGCGCCGACATCTCGGCGAAGATCGTCGTCCCCAGGCCGGCCAGCCGGCTGTTCAGCAGTGGTCGGTTCACCCCGCCATGAGATCATGCCGCGCCGCCCCGCCGCGTCCCTGCGCCGCGCCGCCCCGCGCCGCGCCGCCCCGCGCCGCGCCGCCGCCCGCGTCGCGCCGCCCGCGCCCGCCGCCCTCGCGGCCGGGACCGGAACTTACCTACGATGGGCTCATGAGGTCCTCTCCTGCTCACCCCCAGAATGAACGGGCGTCCCGGTGCCGGTGACCGAGCCCGGCGCGGCGCGTAGCGCGATCATGACCGTCGACGACGACCCGGGGGTGTCCCGCGCGGTTGCCCGCGACCTGCGCCGCCGCTACGGCGCGGACCACCGGATCGTCCGCGCCGATTCGGGCGCGGCGGCGCTGGACGCGCTGCGCGAGATGAAGCGGCGTGGCGACCTGGTCGCGGTGATCCTGGCCGACTACCGGATGCCGCATATGAACGGCATCGATTTCCTCGAGCAGGCCATGGACGTCTACCCGGGAGCCAAGCGCGTGCTGCTCACCGCCTACGCCGACACAGGTGTTGCCATCGACGCCATCAACGTCGTCGACCTGGACCACTACCTGCTCAAGCCGTGGGACCCGCCGGAGGAGAAGCTGTACCCGGTGGTGGACGAGCTGCTGGAGATCTGGCTGAAGTCCGATCACCGGCCGGTACCGGAGATCAAGGTAGTCGGGCACCGGTGGTCGGCGCGCTCGTCCGAGGTCCGCGAGTTCCTGGCCCGCAATCAGGTGTCCTACCGCTGGTACGCCTCGGACGAGCCGGAAGGGCAGCGGCTGCTGGCAGCGGCTGGGGCCGACGGGCTCTCCCTGCCCGTCGTGATCACGCCTGATGCCGATGCCCTGATTGCGCCCAGCGACGCCGAACTGGCCAGCCACGTGGGGCTGGCCACCACGCCGTCGAAGGACTTCTACGACTTGATCGTCATCGGCGGCGGCCCGGCGGGGCTGGGCGCCGCCGTGTACGGCGCGTCCGAAGGGCTGCGCACCGTGCTCGTGGAGCGCACCGCGACCGGCGGCCAGGCCGGGCAGAGTTCACGGATAGAGAACTACCTGGGCTTCCCGGACGGCGTGTCCGGGGCGCAGCTGACCGACCGGGCCCGCCGCCAGGCCAGCAGACTCGGCGCCGAGATGCTCACCACGCGGGACGTGACCGCCCTGGAGGTCAACGGCTCGGCCCGGAGTGTCCGCTTTGACGACGGCACCACGATCGACGCGCACGCCGTCATCCTCGCCACCGGGGTCTCTTACCGGCAGCTCGCCGCGCCCGGGCTGGGCGACATGACCGGGCGCGGGGTCTACTACGGGTCAGCGCTGACCGAGGCGGTCAACTGCAAGGACCAGGACATCTACATCGTCGGCGGGGCCAACTCGGCCGGGCAGGCCGCCGTCTACCTGGCCCGGCACGCCAAGTCGGTGACCATCCTGGTCCGCGGGCCGTCGCTGGAGCGGTCGATGTCGTACTACCTGATCCAGCAGATTGCCGGCATCCCCGGGATCTCGGTCCGCACCTGCACCGAGGTCATCGAGGCCCACGGCAATAGCCACCTGGAGAGCATCACGCTGCGCAACACCGCCACCGGCGAGACCGAGACGGCCGACGCGCAGTGGCTCTTCCTGTTCATCGGCGCCGCGCCGCTGACCGACTGGCTGGACGGGGTCGTGGTGCGAGATGACAAGGGCTTTGTCGTGGCCGGCCCGGATCTTTCCGTCGAGGGCGACCGGCCCCGAGGCTGGGAGCTGGACCGGGCGCCCTATCACCTGGAAACCAGCGTTCCCGGCGTTTTCGTGGCCGGTGACGCGCGGGCCGAGTCGGCCAAGCGGGTCGCCTCCGCGGTCGGGGAGGGCGCCATGGCCGTCATGCTCGTGCACCGCTACCTGGAGAAACTGTGACCGAGCCCGTGCAGTCGATGACATGCAGTGCCGATGAGCTGCGCACGCTGTTCCTGTTCGAGAAGCTGAGCGACGACCAGCTCGGCTGGCTGTGCCGCGAAGGGCACGTGGAGCTCATCCCCACCGGGCCGGTCTTCACCGAAGGTGACCCCGCGACCTGCTTCTACGTGCTCCTCGAGGGCACCCTGGTGATGTCGCGCCGGGTGGGGGCCGACGACGTCGAGGTGACCCGCTCGTCCAACCCCGGGGTGTACGGCGGGGCGTTCCGGGCGTACATCCCTGACCCGGCGCAGCACGTGTACAGCAACTCGATCCGGGTGACGGTGCCCTCGCGCTTCTTCGTGCTCGACGCGGAGAAGTTCTCGCAGCTGATGCATGAGTGGTTTCCGATGCCCGTGCACCTGCTCGAGGGGCTGTTTTTCGGCATGCAGAACATCCAGCAGGCGGTCGGCCAGCGGGAACGGCTGCTTGCCCTCGGCTCGCTGTCGGCCGGCCTGACGCACGAGCTGAACAACCCGGCCGCCGCGGCGGTGCGGGCGACGTCGGCGCTGCGCGAACGGGTCGCGGGGATGCGGCACAAGCTGCGCATGATCGCCTCTGGGCCCTTCGACCGGGCCACGCTCGAGACGCTGGTCCGGCTGCAGGAGGAGGTCACAGAGCTCGTCCCGAAGGCGCCTGCGCTGACTCCCATGGAGGCGTCCGACCGCGAGGACCAGATCGGCGACTGGCTGGAGGACCACGGTATCTCCGACGGCTGGGAGATCGCGCCCACGTTCGTCGCGGCCGGCCTCGATACCGGGTGGCTCGAGCAGGTGACGGCCACCGTGGACGGGCCGATACTCGAACCCGCGTTCCGGTGGCTGAACTACACCGTCGAGACCGAACTGCTGATGAACGAGATCGAGGATTCGACCAACCGGATCTCCGTCCTGGTCGGCGCGGCCAAGCAGTACTCCCAGCTGGACCGGGCGCCGTACCAGGTGGTCGACGTGCACGAGCTGCTGGACAGCACGCTGATGATGCTCAGCGCCAAGATCGGCAAGGGCATCACCGTGGTCAAGGACTACGACCGCAGCCTGCCGCAGATCCCCGCCTACGCCGCCGAGCTGAACCAGGTCTGGACGAACCTGATCGACAACGCGGTTCAGGCCATGAACGGTGCGGGCACGCTGACCGTGCGCACCGCCCTCGACCGCGAGCAGCTTCTCGTCGAGATCGGCGACACCGGCCCGGGCGTGCCGCCAGAGATCCGCGAACGGATCTTCGAGCCATTTTTCACCACGAAACCAGTCGGCGAGGGCACCGGGCTCGGGCTCGACATCTCCTGGCGCGTGGTCGTGAAAAAGCACCACGGGGACCTGCAGGTCGAGTCCGTGCCCGGCGATACCTGGTTCCGCGTCTGGCTGCCGCTCGCCGCCTGACCGCTCCCTTCACCGGGCTGGCCGGGGGCGCGGCGTAGCCTTGGATCATGCGGGCATGGGTGGTTCATCAGCCGGGGCCGATGCCGAGCGGCCCGCTGCGGCAGATCGACCGGCCGAGGCCCGAGCCAGGTCCCGGCGAGCTGCTGATCCGGGTGCTGTGCTGCGGGGTCTGCCGGACCGACCTGCACCTCGCCGAGGGAGACCTGCCGCCCAGGGCGCCCGACATGACCCCCGGCCACGAGGTCGTCGGGGAGGTGGTCACGGCCGGGCCGGGGACAGTCAGGTTCATCGCGGGCGACCGGATCGGCGTCGCCTGGCTGGCCGGGACGGACGGCTCCTGCCGGTACTGCAGGCGCGGCAGCGAGAACCTCTGCCCCCGCTCGGTCTACACCGGCTGGGACATCCACGGCGGGTACGCCGAGTACCTGGTGGCGGCCGACGCGTACGTGCACCACCTGCCGGCCGGCTTCAGCGACGCGGAGGCGGCCCCGCTGCTGTGCGCCGGGATCATCGGGTACCGGGCGCTGCGCCGCGCGGACCTGCCGCCGGGCGGGCGGCTGGGTATCTGGGGTTTCGGTGGCTCGGCGCACCTGACCGCGCAGGTCGCGCTTGCCCAGGGCGCCGCCGTGCACGTCTTCACCCGTGCGCCGGCCGCGCGCGAGCTGGCACTCGGGCTCGGCGCCGCGTCGGCGCAGGACTCGTTCGATCCGTCGCCGGAGCCGCTCGACTCGGCGATCATCTTCGCGCCGGTCGGCGACCTGGTCCCGGCGGCGCTCGCGACCCTCGACCGCGGCGGGACGCTGGCGATCGCCGGCATCCACCTGACCGATATCCCGGCGCTGAATTACGCCAGGCACCTCTTCCAGGAACGCACGCTGCGCAGCGTCACGGCGAACACGCGCGGGGACGCCGAGGAGTTCCTCCGGCTGGCCAGCCAGCTGCGGCTGCGCGTCACGGTTACCCCGTACCGGCTCGACCAGGCGGATCAGGCACTCGCCGATCTCGCCGCCGACCGGGTCAGCGGCGCCGCGGTGCTGTCCGCCTGACCGCCGGCCCGGAGGAAGGCCTGCTGACCGCCGGCCGCCTCACCACGGCTCGTTTTCCAGCCCGATGGTGAGCACGTGGTAGCAGGTGGCCGTCGCCAGCAAGGCGATCGTCGTGACCACGAGGATCTCCAGCGCGTGCGCGCTGCCGATGATCAGCCCGGTCGCGCCGGCCAGCAGCGCGATCGTGCCGAGCACGGTCGTGATCCACCTGCAGATCTGGCCAGAAAGCAGCTGAGGCTTGGTATACAGGTCGCCGGTCGCGATAACGGCGCAGCCGACGCCGAGGACAAGGACCAGGGCGGAGGTGGCCCACGTGCTGGAGATCAGCAACAGGCTCGCTCCGCCGAGATATGCGATATACAGGGCGATGATCAGCATGACGACCCCGGACGAAAGGGCGTCTCTCCAGGTCAGGCCCATCGTCGGCACCTCCCTTCGCGCGCGGTGAAGGTGCTTGAATCAAGTGTGCGCTCTGCTCGCGCCAGGGGCCGGACACGCCGCTAGGGCTTCCCGAAGGAGCCCGGCGACCGCAGTGCTCGCCTGCCGGCGGCTGCCAGGCTCGAGTCTGCCAGACTGGCCGGCCCGCTAGCTCTCATCAGGCGGCTGCCGACGGCGCTGATGCGTGCTTCTCGTCGCTGTCCGCCCGCTCGGCGGCCGCGGTGATGTTGCGGACCATTCCGCCGAACACGACACCGTGGAACGGCGATATGGACCGCCAGTACGCGTGCCCGGCGAGCCCGCGAGGCTGGAAAATGGCCCGCTGGCTGTAGGTGGTCCTCCCCTCGCCGTCCTGGCCGGCCGTCAGCTCCAGCCAGGCCAGGCCGGGCAGTTTCATCTCGGCCCGCAGCCTCAGCAGCGACCCTGGAGTGATGGCCTCTACCCGCCAGAAATCCAGCGCGTCGCCGACAAGCAGATGGCGCGGATCCCGCCGGCCGCGGCGCAGTCCGACGCCGCCGCCGAGCCGGTCGAGCAGCCCCCGGACGGCCCACGCGGCCGGGAACGAGTACCACCCGGTGTCGCCGCCGATGCCCTCGATGACCCGCCAGAGCGCCGCGGGCGAGGCGCGAACGACGCTGACCCGAGCGTCCACATACAGCGAGCCGCCGGCCCAGGACGGGTCGCTGGGCAGCGGATCGCTGGGCGCGCCGGGTGTGGCGGCGGAGGACCAGCGGGTAGAGACCTCGCCCTCGCGGGTGTGCCGCAGCGCCAGGGCGATGGCGTCGTTGACGGTCAGCAGCCCGCCGGGCGGGTCCGGGACGTACCGGGCGATGTCGTGCTCCGAGCAGACGACCTCGTTCCTGAGGGATTCGACCAGCGGCCTGGCCAGGCCGGCCGGCACTGGCGTCACCAGCCCGACCCACAGCGAGGAGAGCCGCGGCGTGAGCAACGGGACGCGAACCAGCACGCGCGGCCGCAGCCCGGCCACGTCGGAGTACCGGCGCATCATCTCCGCGTACGTCAGCACGTCCGGACCGCCGATGTCGAAGCGGCGGCTGACGGCGGCGGGCAGGGTTGCGCAGCCGACCAGGTAACGCAGCACGTCACGGACGGCGATCGGCTGGATGCGGGTCCCCACCCATCGCGGCGTGACCATCGCCGGAAGGCGCTCAGTGAGGTACCTGAGCATCTCGAACGACGCCGACCCGCTGCCGATGATCACGGCGGCCTGCAGTGCGGCGGTCGGCACGCCGCTGCCCAGCAAAATGTCCCCGACCTCCGCGCGGGAGCGCAGGTGCGGTGACAGCCCGCGGCCATCGCCGTGCACGATGCCGCCCAGGTAGACGATGCGGCTGACCCCGGCCGCCATGGCGGCTTCCGCGAAGGTGCCGGCCGCGGCGCGGTCCCGCTGCTCGAACGACGCGCCGGTGCCGAGCGAGTGGATGAGGTAGTAGGCCACGTCGATGCCGTCGAGGGCGCGGCGCGTCGCGGCCGGGTCCAGCGCGTCGGCTACCGCGATCTCGACGTCACCAGACCAGGGGCGGTCGCCCAGCTTCCCCGGGTCACGTGCCATGCACCGGACGGCATACCCGGCGGCGAGCAGTTCCGGAACGAGCCGGCCGCCGATGTACCCGGATGCTCCGGTGACGAGGCAGCGCGGCGACGAGGGCACGTCATCGAGTCTCGCACAAGGTCGCCGCGCTGATCGCGGCGGCACGTGACCGCATCATTCCTGGTCACGGCGATGAGGGCGGTCGGCTGGCCGGGCGGCGGGAGCCGGCTCCGGGTTCTCGGCCGCAGCGGGACGGTTCTGCGAGATCCAGGTGTCGATGCGCTCCCACCAGTCGTAGAGCCACAGCACCTGCGCCTCGTGCTCAGCGGAGCGCGGCACCTCGTCGACCGGCACCCGCCACCATTTCGCGCGGACGACCTGGTCCATCGGCAGGCTCCGCCAGATATCGCCGACGCTGACGAGCCTGTCCAGCCCGGCATGGGCCACGAAGATCACGTCGGCCTCGGGGCACGCGGCGATGGCCGCCAGCGCCCCGCCGCTCCGCGGCGCGAGCAGGTTGGGCATCTCCCGCGCGCGGGCGGCGAGGTCACGCCTGCCCAGCTGCTCTAGCCGGCGGATGCCGCGCTGCCACCGGCCGGGCGTCCAGTTGCCGCCCTCCGGGAAGATCACCAGCGCACCCGTCCGGTCGAGCCCCCTGGCCAGCCGCTCGATCTGCTCGACGAAGATCTTCTCGCCTATCCGGCGATGGGAGATGAAGACATTGGGCAGCCGATTGGCCACGACGTCGAGGCCGGGATCAAGCTGCAGCGTCGCCTTCATGACGACCCGCGGCCGCCGCCCGTACACGCTGAGCAGGTGGCGCACCAGCAAAAACGAGTCGCCTGGTCCCGCGTGCCGGGACAGCACGATGACCGGGCGAGCCAGCCTGGCGGCCCGCTCCCCGGCGTCAAGCTCTGGCTCGTCGACCTCGACCCGCACGCCGAACGTGCCGGTAGCCGCGTTATACACCCGGTCAAGGAACCGTCGCATGATCGCGTAGTGGCGGCTCTGATAGGGCTCCGTGTGCAACCGGCCGCCGAATCCGCTCGCTACCCACAGGCCCAGGCAGGTGAACAGCGCCGATGTCTCCGCCGCGAGCCAGATGAGCGTGATGTACAGCAGCCGGGTGCCGCGCCTGCGGCCCGGCCGCGACCGCCCGATCAGGCCGAACGCCAGGGTCAGCAAGGCGAGCAGCGGAGAGAGCACCGCGACGGCGACGGCGATGACGATCACCAGCGGCGCCAGCACGAGGCGGCGTATCAGCCTGGGCGGGAGCATGGCCAGCTCCTGGAATCCTCGATGACCGGCTCAGTATCCGGCCAGTTCGGCGAGATAGCTCGCGGACGCCTCATACGCACGTTCGATACTCGCTCCGACCTTAGTCTTGTCGCGGTACCGGAGTTGCGACAGATCCGGCGGGCGCCGATCTCCGCCGGCTGGCAGGACATGCACGGTCACGTTGCCGGGCAAGGCCGCCATCTCCTCGTTGAACCGGTGCCTGCGGGCGATCTCGAAGGCGACAAGGCCGACCTCCCACGGGCGGCGGGGCACGGTCAGCGGGCGCTCGATCCTGCCCACGTGCAGGACGTACACGGTGTCGGCACCGAGGGCGACGGCCCGCCCGACCGGGATGGAGTCGACCAGTCCGCCGTCGAAGTAATGCTCGCCGTCGACCTCCACCGGCGGCAGCAGCCCGGGCACGGCGCACGAGGCCAGCACGGCGGGCACGATCGGGCCGCTGCTGAACCAGCGCGCGCTGGCCCGCTCGATGCTGGCAGCGACGCAGTGAAAGGGCAGCTCGAGATCGGCGAAGTCACCGCCGGGCAGCATGTCGTCAAGCATCCGGCGCAGCGGCTCGATCGAATGCAGGTGCGTGCCCGAGCGCGCCAGCCGGGCCGCGCGACCCCACAGGTTCTCGCTGAATGCCTGCCGCAGCGCGTCGCCCTGCCACATCTCGCCGAGCCGCGCTGCCGCGCGGGCCGGATCGGCTGCCACGAACGCGCCGTTGATGGCGCCGACCGAGGTGCCGACGATCACATCGGGCCGGATGCCTGCCTGGGACAGCGCCCGGAGCATGCCGACCTCGTAAGCGCCGAGCACGCCGCCGCCGCCGAGCACGAACGCCGTCTGCACCAGCAGCCTCCTCGCCATCAGGCTATGTCTCATCCACGCCGGCCGACCGCGCAGCGCGGCTGACCACGGCGGCTGGCCGGCCCGGTAGCTAGCCGCGGCCGATGAACGGCATCTTCGTCGCCATCAGTGTCATGAACTGGACATTCGCCGCCAGCGGCAGGCCGGCCATGTGCACGACCGCGCGCGCGACGAGCTCGACGTCGATCATCGGCTCCGGGCGAGTGCTGCCGTCAGGCTGCAGGGCCTCGGTTGACAGCCAGCCCGACAGGTCGGTCGCTGCATTGCCGACGTCGATCTGGCCGCAGGCGATGTCGTACTCGCGGCCGTCCAGCGACGTCGCCTTCGTCAGCCCGGTGATCGCGTGCTTGGTCGCCGTGTACGGCGCCGAGCGCGGCCGCGGCGAGTACGCGGATATCGACCCGTTGTTGATGATCCGGCCGCCCCGGGGATCTTGCTCCTTCATGACTCTGAAGGCAGCCTGCGTGCACAGGAAGGCTGCGGTCAGGTTCGCGCCGACAACCGACTGCCAGGTGGCGAACGGAACGTCCTCCAGTGGCACCGGCGCCGCCGCCTGGCCAGCGTTGTTGAACAGCAGGTCCACCCGGCCGAACGTGCCCAGCGCCTGGTCGAACACCATGGCGACATCAGCCGGATCGCTGACGTCAGCAATGACGCTCGCCAGCCGGGATCCGTCAGCGGCCGCGTCGCTGACGGCCCGCGCCAGCGGCTCCGGCCGCCGCCCGGCGATCACGACCGAGTACCCCTCCCGGCCCAGCGCCAGGGCTGACGCCCTGCCGATGCCCGTGCCGCCGCCGGTGACTATCGCGACTTTGCCTCGCATAGCGCTGGAACGTAGCACTCCCGCGTCCCGCGCGCCCCCAGGCCGGGAGGCGCCAGCCGGGGAGTGAGCGGTCCAGGGCCGCCAGCCGGGGAAAGGCGTGTGCTGCGTGCCGCGCGATGTGGCTCTGGACGGGTTCTATGCCGTACAACTTCACATCGCACGGGTTCGCGGCTGAGTGAGGCGGGCCAGGGCGGCCGGCCGGAGGCGCTTCATTTACGGTAGGAACGCCGGTGCACCCAAGCGAAAGAGGTAGTCATGTGGAACTCGTTCAGCACTGACGCCCGTGGTGGCATCACGGCGGAGGTGATCACCTATTCCGGCGGCGGCGGGGATGAGATTCACGCCTATGTCGCCAGGCCGATGGGGGACGGCCCGGCACCAGGGATAGTGGCGGTGCACCACCTGCCGGGCTGGGACGAGTTCTACCGGGAGTTTGCCGAGCGGCTCGCCCGGCACGGATACACCGTGATCTGCCCGGACCTGTACTGCCGCTTCGGGCACGGCACGCCCGATGACGTCGCCGCGAGGGTCCGCGCTGAGGGAGGCGTGCACGACGACAGCGTGGTGGCCGACTGCGGCACCGCACTCGGCTGGCTCAAGGCCCTGCCGACGAGCAACGGCAAGGCCGGCGTGATCGGGTCATGCTCGGGCGGCCGTCACGCCCTGCTGGCCGCCTCCCGGCTGACCGGCTTCGACGCGGTCGTGGATCTGTGGGGCGGCGGCGTGGTGATGGCACCGGAGGACCTGTCGCCGGCCCGCCCGGTCGCCCCGATCGACTACACCGCTGACCTCGCGGCGCCGCTGCTCGGGCTCTTCGGCAACGACGACAAGTACCCGGCGCCTGAGCAGGTGGACCTGCACGAGGCGGAACTGAACAGGCACGGCAAGGCGCATGAGTTCCACCGCTACGACGGCGCCAGCCACGGCTTCTTCTACTACCACACGCCGATGTACCGGCCCGAGGCGGCGATGGACGGCTGGGCGAAGGTCTTCGGTTTCTTCGGCCAGCACCTGCAAGCCTGACCCCCGCTGCTGGCCGGATAACCCGGGCAGGTAACGCAGACCCGGGAGCGGATGGTTCAGCAGAGCAGCCATCCGGGCCCGATGGCGGTCACGCGCATCCTGGTAACCGCTGCACGGGAAGGCGGTCAGAGATCGCCGGCCAGCTCGGAGGTCCAGACGACCAGCCGAGTCCGGTCGCCGCGGAACAGGTCGCGGGCGAACTCGAGCGGCTGACCGCCGCGGGCATACGCGGTGCGCTCGACCAGCATGAGCGGATCTCCCTCTGCCACCTCCAGCGCCTCCGCCTCCCGGACCCCCGCGATGACCGGCTCGAGGCTCTCCCTGGCGCGGTGCGGCCGCTGCCCGTACCTGACCTCGAGCAGCTCGTACAGCGAGCCGTCCAGCCGGCCCGCCAGCATGTCCGGGAACAAGGCCGCGGGGAAGATCGAGTGCTCGACGGCGATCGGCCTGCTGTCGGCCAGCCGGATCCGGCGGATCTCGTGCACCGGGTCGCCCTCGCGGAGCCGGAGCGCCGCCGCGGCCGGCGGGCCCGCCTGGCGGGTGGCCGCGGTGAGCACCCGTGCGCCGGCCACCATCCCGTGCCTGCGCAGCTGCTCGGAGAACCCGGTGAGGGTGGTGAGGTCCTGCTCCAGCTTGGGCTCGGCCACGAAGGTGCCGCCGTGGCGCCCCACCGCCCTGGTCACCAGCCCGCGCCGGGCCAGCTCGCCGAGCGCGTGCCGCAGCGTCATCCGGCTGACGCCGAACCAGCTGGCCAGGTCGTGCTCGGCCGGCAGCCGCCCGCCGGGCCGCAGCGTGCCGACGGCGATCTCCCCGGCCAGCCAGTCCTCGATCTGCCCGTGCACGGTCGTGCCCGGCCCGCGGACGATCCTGGGCGGAGTCCGCGCACGGGTCTCCAGCGCGGGGGGAGTTGCGGCGGCCTGCCGTACGCTCCGCCTGGTGCTGCGCCTGCCGCCCGGCTGTCGCGGCATGGTCAGTCCCCCCGCTGGCCGCGACCGGAGTGGCTGCCGGTCAGCTCGCCACCTGCGGAGCTGACCCGGCGGCCGGCAGCGGATCGTCCGGGGACGGGGCGATGATCGGCGCGAACTCCTTGGTCCGCCCGGCGGCGAGGTAGTAGAGCGTGCCGATAGCGGCGAGCACCACGAACACCGTCCACAGGATCGGGATGCCGTTCAGGAACCCGATGTGGAAGTTGAGCAGCAGCCCGGTCTGCTTCGGCGTCGGGTTGCTGGC
>Ga0302324_100003211_pt1 | contig 36984 bp, 28 predicted proteins | sample Palsa_T0_1_FD_201949 | JGI IMG/M metagenome (GOLD analysis project Ga0302324, IMG submission 201949) | Peat permafrost microbial communities from Stordalen Mire near Abisko, Sweden - Palsa_T0_1 | ecosystem: Environmental > Terrestrial > Soil > Palsa > Peat permafrost | place: Sweden: Abisko... | reverse complement strand
GCCTTCGCGGGAAGTCGTCCAGAGGGACGCCGTCGCGCCGGCCAAGCTCAATCGTGTTGTTCCACTGGTCCTTGACCCATGAAACCACTTTCGGACGGGACACAGGGTCGCGCGCAGCCTCGCGCGCCGAGCAGCCGTCGAAGATTTCATCTTTGCCAGATTAACATGCAGGCCAGGTTTTGGGGTCGCTTAGGCCGATTTTCCCCGCCTAAGCTGACCTAAGGTGAGACTCTATTCCGGTACGGTCGCCGAATTTTCAGAGGACTCGGCGCACAACCGGATTGCCGACCGGCTACGGGTCGCCTTTCGCGAATGTTACCGGTATGAGCCCGGTCCCTCGGAGGTCGCTTCATGGCGGAACTCGCTGAGAGCGATGGCACAGGTTTTTGATCGAGCGCAATTGAAAGACAACGGCGTGCTACTCGAATACCAGCTTCCTGCAACTTCCCGCCGGTTGGACTGCATGGTCACGGGAAGAAGTGGCGATCGGTCCGCTCAAGCGATGATTGTCGAGTTGAAACAGTGGGAAGAATGCGAACCAACGGATGGTGAGCTCATCCTTACTCGGACCGGGGGTGCCAAACGCGATGTACTTCACCCGTCAGTCCAGGTAGGCGGATACCGGAATTACCTGGCAGACTCTCATATTGCTTTCCATATCGATCCAGATCCGGTTGGCCTCGGGGCATGCTCTTATCTCCATAACTATGTATTTCGGGAGGGCGACCCCCTCCTGGAGGCGAAATTTGAGCCATGGTTGAAGGAGTTCCCCATCTTTTCGGCGCACGATTCCGAAAAACTCATCGAAGACCTCCGGGTACGGGTCGGAGCCGGAGATGGGATGGGAATACTTGATCGGGTGGAGCGCAGCAAATACCGGCCGAGCCGAAAGCTGCTTGAGCACGTTTCGCGAATGGTTGAGGGGCGTCGCGAGTATGTTCTCCTCGACGATCAAATGATCGCTTTCGATCGGGTGCTCGCCGCAGCACGCTCTGGAAAGAGCAAACGAACAAAAAGCCTCGTCTTGGTGATTGGCGGCCCAGGGACGGGAAAATCGGTCATCGCGTTGAACTTGGTTGCGAGGCTCGCCGCCGAGGGGCTTTCTAGCCATTATGCCACTGGTTCCAAGGCCTTTACAGAGACGCTTCGGCAGATCGTGGGTAGGCGGGCGAGTCCGTTGTTCAATTACTTCAATAGCTACTCGGCGATGGAGCCAAGGGCGCTCGACGTCGTAATCTGCGATGAGGCGCATCGCTTGCGTAAGACGAGTTCGAATCGCTTTACCCCCGCGGCCTTGAGAACAGATAAGACCCAAATTCAGGAGCTGATTGACGTCTCCCAAACGGCGGTGTTTCTAATTGACGATCGGCAGGTAGTGAGGCCGGATGAAATAGGATCAGCTGACCTAATTCGGCAGACGGCTAAGGCGAATGGCGCCGAGCTGCACGAGATTAAATTGGAGGCGCAGTTTCGTTGTTCGGGTTCCGACGCGTTCATTCAATGGGTCGAAAATACACTCGAGTTAAACCGCACGCCCACCGTACTTTGGAATCTCAAGGATTCGTATGAATTTCGAATCGTGGAGTCGCCCGAGGCCCTCGAAGCGGCGATACGGGCACGTCTTATGGAGGGCTATAAGGCGAGGTTGACGGCCGGCTTCTGCTGGCCGTGGTCGAATGCAAATGACGACGGAACGCTGGTCGAGGACGTAACGATTGGCAGTTTTCGTCGCCCGTGGAACGCCAAACCCGAAGCCCGACGTTTGGCCAAGGGCATCCCGCGTGCGCCGCTTTGGGCATACAGCCCAGGAGGAGAGAACCAAGTAGGCTGCATCTACACCGCTCAAGGATTCGAATTCGACTATGTTGGCGTTATCATCGGCGCGGACCTGATTTATCGGCCAAGCGAAGGATGGATGGGAGACAAACGGAATTCCTACGATTCGATTGTGAAAAGGTCTGGCGACCGATTCGTCGAATTGGTCAAGAACACGTACCGTGTTCTCTTAACCAGAGGAATGAAAGGGTGCTATGTCTGCTTTTTGGACAAAGCGACCGAGGATTTTTTCAGAAGCCGAACAGAAGGCACATCCATCGACTATCCCGACGTGGTTGAGGAGCAGCAACGCCACGTAGCCGAGGACTGAATGAGCTCCTGGTGGGTGAACCATAAACAGACATTCCGCCACGAATTTCGTGGCGGCTATATCTGGTCTCCTAAGCGCCGAAAAGATGGCAGTAGGAATATTTTTTATGATTACATGCGGCTGGTAAGGCCGGGCGACACTGTTATTTCCTATGCAGACGGCCACGTGAAGGGGATCGGGCTTGCAAAATCGCATTGCTACACGTCGCCAAGACCAGATGAGTTCGGACACATAGGAGAGGTCTGGGACGCAATCGGATGGAGGGTCGATGTCGGCTTCCTTCCTGCCGTTCGAACCATCCGGCCCCGGGATATGCTCGGCGAAATCGGCCAATTGATCGGAATGAAACACTCGCCATTGGGCCCGGACGGAAACGGGCGACAGGCTGTCTATTTGGCGGCGATCTCGGATGCACTCGCCAGCTCAATTCGCCGAGCCGTCGGCATCGAGGCAGCGCCACTTCAAGCTGAGGAAGGTGGCAACAGCACTAATATAGAAATCGATCTACCCGGTGTCGAGGAATGGGAGCGCATCGAGCGTCAAAGGATCGAGAGCGCAGCAATTCCGGAAACCGACCGCCTTGCACTCATCAGGGCTCGGCTGGGTCAAGGTCGTTTTAAGGAAAACGTGAGCCGAATTGAGATCTGCTGCCGGCTGACCCGCGTTTCGAACCCCGTCCACCTCATCGCCAGTCACATCAAGCCGTGGCGGGAGTCCTCGAACGAGGAAAGGCTCGCGGCTGGCAATGGCCTCCTCCTCACCCCGTCCATTGATCACCTCTTTGACCGGGGATTCATCTCGTTCGAGGATACCGGTCAAACTCTCATCTCGCCCGTCGCCGATCCCGATTCACTTCGGCGCATGGGCGTCAACGTAGAAGCGCCGCCACGGGTCGGGGGCTTCAATTCCGATCAGCGCCATTTCCTTCAGCACCATCGCTCATCCATTTTCCTAGCCGCAGTGAGTGAATGATCGTCTGACGACAGCCTCGTAGTAGTCCAGCGCCCGGTTGAAGTCTCTTTGTACGGTCGGGTGAAACTCGACCGTCATGCGGAGCGACGGCGCACTCCGGCCCAAAAGGCCTCTTCGGTTAAAGGAAGTACTTCTCCGCTTTCAAGCTCGGCGTCACGGCGGATGGCTTCTGCCAGAATTTCTTCAGGTTCGGCCGGCGCAAGCGGAGCCGGCAGACTGCCAAGAATCTTGCCGGCCAAATGCAGCCGGTCCTTATCGGGAAGCCGAAGGGCAGCCGCTTCAATCTCTTGGAGGGTATTCATGGTTGGAAAATTGGTCGGCAAATCGGCCCTTGCAAGACGGGATCGGAACCCGCGCTCCACCAAACCTGGCGGCCCGTGCGCCGGCTGTCACCTTACAACTCGATCTCGTTCGAGTCGCCGGCAACAAATACAGGATAGCTTTTTACGTTGTCCGAATCTGGAGGGCCGAGGACTTTGCCGGTCGTCATAAGTCCAGCAATTCATCAACGCCCAACTCCCTAGCGAGCTTTCGCGGGAAGTCGTCCAAAAGGATGCCGTCACGCTTGCCGAGCTCAATCGTGTTGTTCCACTGGTCCTTGACCCACGAAACCACTTTCGGACGGGACACAGGGTCGCGCGCGGCCTCGCGCGCCGAGTGGCCGCCGAAGATCGGCAATTTGGCGTCAGCCAGCCCCTGATAGTGTCTCTCCATGGCTGCCCGGATCAATTGGGCCTTGGCTTCAGGAGGGATTTCGGGGTCGAGTTTACTCTGTCGCTTGGAAGGAAAATCTGCGAGGTCGACATCTCCTCCCACGCTCCCCTCTCGTTCAATCCGTTCGGCCATCTGCAACGCCAAATTGATCCGGCTGTCCCGCTCGAAACGAAGCTGGGGGCCGAAGATCTCGGCCAGTCGGGCCCGTGCGAAATCGCTCTTCAGCCTGCCCATCGTCTGCACCATGACTTCCGTCCGTCCCACCGAGATCCTTCCGAGGACGCCAACGCCTGCGGATTCATCATCGGAATGGCGAAAAGCCTCGGGCATCGATGCCTCAATCCGCTTGGACTCGCCGCGCCGAAGCCATACAAACGAGTCAGATTCAGGCAAATTGTCCTCAGAGGGTTCATCATCAGGCTCGAATTCGGGCAGACTCCTCAACGCCTCGAGAACCTGGTGTCGCGCACCGACGATGCTGAAATAAATGCGGCAAACCTCGATGTCCGAACCTCTCAGCATGTGCTGCATCTGCTCCCGTCCCAAGTCCCGCACCAGATCTACTGCATAGCCAAGATCCATGGCTAGCATCTCCTTCATCTGGCCGAGTGTGGGCTTTCGCTTTAGGGCCAATTCCTCCTTTGTAAACGCCCTCCATTCGCTCTCGAAAGCCTCTTTCAGATTGCGTGGTACCGTGACGGCCGACCCGACAAAGCGGACGAAATGGGGATAGGGTGTAACCCAGCTTAAGAGCAGTTCGAAGGGTCGAAATCGTCCGGCCGCCATCCGATCCACCATTAGGAACGGCTGTGCTCCTTTCCCTGCCCAAAGGTCTTTCACCAAAACGCTTTGGGCATCAACGACGCGCTGGATTTCAAGCAGGGTCGCAAATGACCGGCAACGATACCCGCTCATGACACGCTCGTCGTTGTTTAGCCCCAGCCATCCCGCCTTCTCCCATAGTTCACCCAAAGTCTGTCCCTCGTCGTCCCGGAACCCAGCCAGGAGCCAATGTACCGCTGCGGGGAAAGCCAAGTCCAAGTCAGGCTTATCCCCCATGTCGCCCTCCGGGCTGTGATCCTCGATCGTCTCGCGAAATTCCTCCTCACCAACGCAACTAACCACCCAAGCGATAGCCTTGGGCATCCATGTTCCGTCCAGCCGCAACCAGAAATCATATCCTGGAGGCGCGAATGGATTGAAGGCGCAGGTCGGAGGACATGCGATCGTACTGTTGCGCCCGGCACCGCAGTCGGCCGAACTGATCGGGGCTCCAAGAGCCGGACACGGGCGGTGGCCTTTGGGAATCTTCACGGACGAAAAAACATCTTTTGGAGGCTCAAATGCAAGTAGCTTTGACGTATGCGCTTGTCGCCATCCAAATTGCCGAGAACGCAGATCATCCCCGGGTGACCAATCGCGCCCGAATCGGGTCTTTTCCGAGGTCTCCAGCCCGCACCATACACCACCGACTAGAATGAATCCTGAAGCATCGAGACTTGCCCAGCGAGGCGCTGAGAAGTTGGCAGAATTCATTCTCACGCTGGCCGACGATGAGAACGGCATCGGAGAGTACGTGAGAGCATATATTGCTGCAGATGATCCTCCGGCGGCCGTGGAAGAGCTGAAGACGGAAATCGCGCTCATCAATGCCGGTGAGCGGGAATATGACTATCGGCACCGCCGCGGAAATCTCGTTGTCCAACGGGTGGCCCACGTTCTCGACGCTATCGAACTTGTCATTCTTCCGGCCAGTACACGCGCTGCATTCGACCTGCTCGTTGAGGTGATCGAAAGCGATGAGCAGATCGTAAATCAGAGCGGCGACGCCGATCTCCAACCCACGTTCGAGAGAGTCTGCGACATGCTGCTAGCTGCCGCACGTTCCCTGTATCCTCTTGAGACCAAACCCATTCTAGAACGTTTGGCTCTGGCCGATGATTACGGACTTCGTCAGCGACTCAAACAGGTGTAGAAAGCGGTGTAGAACAACTTTCTTCGTCGTCCCCTAAGTTGTTGGTGCCCGAGGCGAGACTCGAACTCGCATGCTGTTAAGGCACAGGCTTCTGAGACCTGCGTGTCTACCAATTCCACCACCCGGGCAATAATTCCGAAAAGGGAGAACAAAGAACCGTTTTCAAATGCCTGCTGCGTTGGCCACAGAGGGCGGACAACTTCGCCCGCGCCGAAATCAACGGCAAGCAGAAATACCCGCGCCCGGTGCTGGCCGCGCCAAAGCCGACCCATGCCGCGCTAAAAACTCGTCAATCGGCTCAACCTAAGCCATGCAGGATCAATGGGACACAGAATGCGGGTTGTGTCTGGAATCTGCGCTGCGCTAAGACATGGAACGATGTCCACGCCAGGCCGCCTTGCACTCGCCCTTCTCGCGCTAAGCGTTGCTGCAGCCGCAGCGGCGGCCGATGCGCTGCCCCCCGATCTCGAGGCCCTGCGGGTAAAGGCCGAAAAGGGCAACGCGGTCGCGCAGTACAACCTGGGGCTGGCGTATGCCGAGGGCCGGGTGATCCCGGCTGACCTCGCCGAGGCGTATGTCTGGCTGTCGCTCGCGTCGGAGAAGGGCAGCACCAGCAAGTACCTTGGGGTCCTTGTCGCGCGCATGACCGATGACCAGCTTGCCGAGGGCAAGAGGCGGCTCAGCCTGGTTCGTCCGCAGATCGGTTTGCCGGCAGCGACGGTCAGGATACTGCCGGCATCCCCATCGGCCACGGAGGGTCCCTCCCCCTTCAACGATCAGGCGCAAGCCGCGGCTTCCCCGGCGGCACCGTCGACGACGGGCACGCCCGAGCAGGGCGACCTCCAAGCCCAGGTCAAGGGACTCCAGAACAACCTTTCCCAGCAGTCGGCGCTCATCCAGCAGCAGTCCCAGCAGCTCGAGGAGCGCGGCCGGGCGTTGATTGAAGCCATGGCGTCGCTCAGGGACGCGAGAACCCTCCTGGACAACCAGGGCGCAGCCAAGGCAGCCGAGGTCGACAATGCCCGGCAGGCGCTTGACTCGGCGAACGCCGCCGCGGCGGCGGCTCGGAGGGAATCGGCTTCCCGGATCTCGGCACTCGAGAGCGAGGTGGCGAAGCGTGCCTCGGATGCGGACGCGCTTTCGGCACGGCTGGCCGCGGACGAGGCGGCACTCAAGGCCTCGGGAGATGCGGGAGCGAGGGCCCAGGCGTCCGCCGGCGAACTCGAGCGCGCCAAGGCCGATCTCGGCACGACACGGGCCCAGCTTGCGGATGCCCTCAAGAGCGCCGAGGCGGCGCGGGCGGATGCTGCCGACGCCAAGAACCGGTTGGAGGCCCAGGACGCAGCCAAGGATTCCGAGCTCGCCTCCGCGCGCCAGGCGCTTGACACCGCGAACGTCGCCGCCGCGAATGAAAAAAAGCGGGAGATCACCTGGTCCGCATCGCTCGAGAAGGAACTCGCGACCCAAACCTCGGAGTCGGAGGCGCTCACGGCAAAGCTGGCCACGGCCGAGGCGGCGCTCAAGGCCACGGGAGAGTCCGGAGACAAGTCCCAGGCCATCGCGGCCGAACTGGCGCAGGCCAGGAGCGACCTCGCCAGCGCCCAGACGCAGCTCGCCGAATCCACCCGGAATTCCGAGGCGGCCAAGGCGGAGTCGGCCGCCCGCATCGCGTCGATGGAACGGGATCTGGCGAAGGGCACGTCGGAGCAGGAAACCCTCTCCTCCAGGCTGGCCGCAGAGGAGGCGTCCCTGAAGGCCTCGGGCGACTCCGGCGCCAAGGCGCAGGCCCTGGCCGCGGAACTCGCCTCCACGCACAAGGCGCTCGAGGCCGCCAATGCCGCGGCCGAGGAGGCGGCGGGCAACGCGTCCTCCAGGGAGGCTGCCCTCGAGGTGGCCAAGCGGGATGACAATGCGGTTCGCGCCCAGCTCGCCCAGGCAGTCAAGGACGGGGACGCAGCCAATGCGGCGATCGCCGAGGACAAGGCCCGCTTTGAGGAACGGAATGCGGCGACCGCCGATGAGCTTGCAAAGACGAAGGGAGAACTCGGCGCGGCCGCCGTGGACCTCGAGCAGGCGCATTCGAACGCGAAGACGCTCGCCGCCAAACTTGAGGTGGAGGATGCGGCGATCAAGGCCACAGGCGACTCGGGAGCCAAGGCGCAGGCCCTCACGGCCGAGCTCGACTCGACACGAAAGGCGCTTGAGGCGGCGAACACGGCCGCCGAGAACGCCCGGAAGGAAACGGCCTCGCAGGGCGCCGCCCTTGAAAAGGCCAGGGGCGATGCCGGCTCGCTCCGCACCCAGCTGGCACAGGCCCAAAGGGACGCGGACGCGGCCAAGGCCGACGCCGCTTCCCGGGCAGCCTCGCTAGCATCGGATTTCGCGAAGCACTCCTCAGATATGGCGGCGATGTCCGCCAGGCTGGCGGCGAGCGAGGCTGCGCTGAAGGCGTCCGGCGACACCGGCGCCAAGGCGCAGGCCCTGGCCGCCGAGCTTGCCTCGACGAAGGAAACGCTCGAGGCCGAAAACGCCGCCGCCACGAAGGTGATGAAGGAGGCGTCGTCAAAATCCGCGGCGCTGGAGCAGGCCGAGGGCGAGCTCGACTCGGAACGCATCCAGCTTGCGCAGGCCCTGAGGGACAGGGAGGAGACCAGCGCGAGGCTCGCGAGGGAATCGGGCCGCGTGCAAACGCTTACCACCGCAAATGCGGAAGCGGAAAAAACCAGGAACGACCTGGCCGCCTCCAGGACCCAGCTGGCCCAGGCGCAGGCGAACGCCGACAAGCTTTCGGCCAGGGTGGCCGCGGACGAGGCGGCGCTCAAGGCCGCAGGGGACTCGGGAGGAAAGGCGCAGGCCCTCTCCGGCGAGCTTGCCTCCACGCGCAAGGAGCTGGAGGACGCCACCGCGGCCGCGGAGAATGCCCGCAAGGAAGCGGCCTCGAAATCGTCCGCCCTTGGGCAGGCGGACAGCGATCGCAGCGCGGTCCGCGCCCAGCTGGCCCAGGCGCTGAAGGATGAGGAAGCGGCCAAGGCGGAGTCGGCGTCCCGGATCGCCGCCCTCGAGGCGGACCTGGCGAAACGCTCCTCCGAGACCGAGTCGCTTTCCGCCAAGCTGGCCGCGGATGAAACGGCGCTGAGGACCTCCGGCGACTCAGGCGCAAAGTCCCAGGCGCTGGCCGCCGAGCTCGCCTCCGCGCAGCAGGCCCTCCTGGCCGCAAACACCTCCGCCGAGAATGCCCGGAAGGAAGAGACCTTCCAGGCCACCACCCTCGAGGAGACCAAGGGTGAACTCACCTCGGTTCGGGCCCAGCTTGCCCAGGCGCAGAAGAACGTGGACGCCGCCAAGGCGGAAACAGCGTCCCAGGTCGCCACCCTGGAGACGGTCCTTGCGAAGCGCTCGTCCGAGACAGCGGCGCTTTCCGCGAAGGTGTCGGCGGAGGAGGCTGCGATGAGGACCTCGGGCGATGCCGGCGCCAGGGCGCAGGCGCTCGCCGCCGAGGCCGCCCAGGCAAGGAGCGACCTGGCCGCGACCCGATCCGAGCTGGCGCAGGCGCTCAAGGGCGCCGACGCATCGAAAGCCGACGTGTCCTCGCAGGCCGCCGCCCTCGAGCAGTCCAAGGCCGATGCCGGGGCGACCCGCGCGAAACTCGCCCGGGCGCTGAAGGATGAGGAAACGGCCAAGGCGGAATCGGCTTCCCAGATCGCCTCGCTCCAATCGGATTTGGCCAAGCGCTCCTCGGAGACGACGGCCCTATCCGCAAGGCTCGCCTCGGACGAGGCGGCGCTGAAGACCACGGGCGACACCGGCGCCAGGGCCCAGGCCCTGGCGGCCGAACTTTCGCAAGCCAAGAGCGACCTTGCGGCGACCCGCGCCCAGCTGGCGCAGGAGGAGAAGGGCGCCGAGGCCGCAAAGGCGGACGGCTCCGCGCGCGCCGCAGCGCTCGAGCAGGCGAAGGGCGCCGAAGAGGCAATACGCGCCAAGCTTTCCCAGGCGCTCAAGGAGGAGGAGACGGCCAAGGCGGAATCAGCCTCCCAGATCGCCTCGCTCCAATCGGAACTGTCTAAGCGCTCCTCCGAGACCGCGGCGGTTTCCGCAAAGCTGGCCTCCGATGAGGCGGCGCTGAAGTCCACGGGCGACACGGGGGCGAAGGCCCAGGCCCTGGCCGCAGATCTCGCGCAGACGAGGAGCGACCTTGCGGCGACTCGCGCCCAGCTGGCGCAGGAGGAGAAGGGCGTCGAGGCCGCGAAGGCCGACGCCTCCGCCCGCGCCGCCGCGCTGGAGCAGGCGAAGGGCGAGGACGAGGCGACACGCGCCAAGCTTGCCCAGGCACTCAAGAACGAGGAGACGGCCAAGGCGGAATCGGCGTCCCAGGTCGCCTCCCTCCAATCGGACCTGGCCAAGCGCTCCTCCGAGAGCGCGGCGCTTTCCGCGAAGCTTGCCGCGGATGATGCGGCGCTGAGGACCTCGGGCGATACCGGCGCCAGGGCCCAGGCCCTCGCCGCCGAAGTCGCGCAGGCGAGGAACGACCTTGCCGCAACACGCACCGAGCTGGCGCAGGCGCTCAAGTCCGGCGATGCCACCAAGGCCGATGCGGCCGGCCTCGAGCAGGCCAACGCAAAGCTTTCCGGGGAGAACGGCGCGCTCCAGGCCAAGCTTGCCGCGGATGAGGCGTCGCTGAAGGCCTCGGGTGATACCGGCGCAAAGGCCCAGGCGATCGCGGCCGAGCTCGAGAAGACCCGGGGCGATCTCGCCTCGACCCGCGGTCAGCTGGCGCAGGCGCTCAAGTCCGGCGATGCCGCCAAGGCCGACGCGTCCGCCCATGCGGCCGGGCTCGAGCAGGCCAATGCGAGGCTTTCCGGGGAGAATGGAACGCTCGAGGCCAAGGTCGCCTCGGACGAGGCGGCGCTCAAGGCCTCGGGCGATTCCGGCGCCAAGGCGCAGGCCCTCGCCGCCGAGGTCGCGCAGGCGAGGAACGACCTTGCCGCGACCCGGACCCAGCTGGCGCAGGAACTCAAGGCCACCGAGGCTGCAAAGGCGGACGCCTCCGCAAGGGCCTCGGCGCTCGAGCAGGCCAAGGCCGACGGCGATGCGACGCGCACCAGGCTAGCCCAGGCGATGAAGGAGGACGAAACAACCAAGTCGGAATCGGCGTCCCAGATCGCCTCGCTTCAGTCGGACCTGTCCAAGCGCTCCTTCGAAAGCGCGGCGCTTTCCGCGAAGCTTGCCTCGGACGAGGCGGCCCTGAAGACCACGGGCGACTCCGGGGCCAAGGCCCAGGCGCTCGCCGCCGACCTCGAGAAGGCCCGGGGCGACCTCGCCTCGACCCGCGGGCAGCTGGCGCAGGCGCTCAAGGGCGGCGAGGACGCCAGGGCCGACGCATCGTCGCGGGCCGCCGCGCTCGAGCAGGCCAACGCAAGGCTTTCCGGGGAAAACGGCGCGCTCCAGGACAAGCTCGTCAAGGCCGAGGAGGCCGGGCTGGCGGCGCGCGTGGCCGCCGAGAGGACCTCCGGCGACGCCGGGGCGAAGGCGCAGGCCCTCGCCGCCGAGCTCGAGAAGACCAACCACGACCTCGACACGGCCCACGGGCTCCTCGCCCAGGCGCTCAGGAATTCCCAAGCGGCGAAGGCGCAGTATGAGGCGGAGGACGCCGCGAAGTCCGCGGAGCTCGCCTCGGCGCGCCAGGCGGCCGAGGCCGCGAGTGCCTCGGCGGACGGCGCGGCCAAGGCCCAGGCCCTGGCCGCCCAGCTCGACCAGGCGAAGACCGACCTGGCCGCGACCCGGGCCCAGCTGGCGGATGCGCAGAGGGGCGCGGAGGCGTCCAAGGCCGACGCGGACGACAAGGTTGCGCTTGAGAAGCAGGTCGCCGACCTGACGGACCGGCTGAACGTGGCGACGCGCGCCGCGACGCTCTCCCAGGAAGAGAATACCCGGCTCACGCGGTCGGTGCCGGTACGTCCGTCCGCCACCGTCGCATCGGTGCGGACGCCGACGCCGGTCCCGACCCCGGAGGAGCGGACGCACACGGTGGTGGAGGGCGACACGCTGACGAAGATCTCGCTGGAATACTACGGCACCGCGAGCCGGTGGCAGGCGATCTACCAGGCGAACCGCGACTCGATGCCCAACGAGGGGAGCCTGTCGATCGGGACCGTCCTCAGAATACCGTAGGTCCGCTCACTCCCCGGGCTTGGGAAGGAAGTCCTCGATGTGCGGGATCTCGTGGACCCGGCGGCCCCCGTTCCTGCGCGCGAGGTAGGGATCCTCGTCGAGCTTCATCTCGACCTCGTCGCCGTCCTCGGCCTCCTCCTCGTCGTCCTCCTCGTCGGCGACGATCCATTCCTGCTCGTCGAAGACGTGCGACATGCGCCGCGCCACCGGCGCGAGGACGAGGGCGGGGTTCTTGACGCGGCCCTCCTTCACGTGCTCGAAGAGGCAGGGGTAGAACTTGTCCTCGAACTTCGCCCGGAAGTCCCCCACCCACTTGTTGGGGACGCCCTCCCGGTGGTTGAGGAGCACCACGTCCGAGAAGTAGATGCAGGCCTCGAACCAGGCGAAGAGCTTCGGGTGCTTCTCCAGGAGATGGCAGTCCACGACGCAGAGGACGCGGGCGACCTCGGCGCCCCTCCCGGCCAGCCACGCCTTGAATTCCTCGATCTGGTCGATGGGATTGCGCCGGCCGTCGGCCACGATGAACACATGGGTCGCGTCCCCGGGGAATTCGGAGTCGATGCCGGTCTCCGCCGCGTGGCGCCAGCGGTCGGCCCGGGCGAACCTCGTGTCCGAGAGCCCCGGCTGCTCCCGCTCCGAGAGGAGGACCGCGGGCCGGTCCCCCTCGCCCAGGCCGCCCTCGATCAGGTCGGCCAAAACCTCGCGGCGCCCGGAGCCGGCCGCCCCGAGAACGAGATAGACCAAGGGCTTGTCATCGGGCGGGATCAGGATCGGAAAGTCTTATCTTCCCCTGGCTTGCGCAAGGAGGAGCCCGGGGGCACACGCGTCACGGTTGTCTGGGCGCAGCATACGGTATTTTCAGCACATGGATTAGGGAAGTAGCCTCGTTTGGCGTATCGCTGGAGAATGGCCGGTCTCCTCCACCGCCAGCCTGCGCGCGTCCGTCCTAGGGAATGTCCCGGCCCGTTCAACGGCAAAATGGCGGGAGACCCGGATTTGCCCGTGAATCCGGCCCACGGGCGCCCGCCCATTTGAGAAAGATTTGAGCATTTGGTCCTTTGAAGTCCCGGGGTTCGGGCGTCTACTCCGCATCGATCCAGCACGAGGGCGCGCTTCCGGGCGGCCGGATCCCCGCCCGCCCGGAAGCACGCCCAACACCCCCATGAACCCTCCCCTCTCCCGCCGCACGCTGCTCGCCGCCGCGTGCCCCGCGCTTCTCCTCCTCGCGCCGCAGGCGTTCGCGTTCATCCTGCCGCCGCCGACCATGACGATCACCAGCGTCTTCACCGGCTCGCCCGAGTACTATACCTACACGCTCACGGACCCAGTTGCCGCCCTCACCGAGACGATGACCACCCCGGCCCTGAGCCCGAGCCGGACCACCACGATCAACTCCTACACCTCGACGGCCACGAGGAACTGGGCCGTCTACGCCTTCGCCACCGAGACGCTGACGAACCCCGGCGCCATCTTCTCCAACTACCAATGGGGCTACCAGGCCTCCACGGTGATCTATGACCCGGTCCGCGGCACCTGGCCGACGACCACGGACACCTTCACGACCACGAACAACTCGCCCATCACGGACAGCAACGCGTTCGTGTCGGAGGGCGTCTCCGTGCATTATTTCTACGACGCGCCGAGCAAGACCGCCCAGGTGCACCTGGGCGTGTATGATCCCGAGATGCGCGCATGGAACACGGTCACCTACGTGACGGAGAACGGCGGCACGGCGCTGACTCCCATCAGCCCCCACTACGTCAGCATCGCCGAGGACCAGGGGATGGTGGCGTGGCTCTACACGTCCAGTCCCGGGCTGAACACCTCCACGATCGAATATGCCTTCTATGACGGTGCCAGGCACGAGTGGTTCCACGGGTCCGTCTTCGTGACGGGCTGGAATCCCTTCTCGATCCAGGACGCCACGCTGTACTATTACCCGACGAAGACCAGCCCGGCGGTCGCGGTCGGCTACAACCACACCACCGGGAGCTTCACCAACCAGGTCACGGCGCCGATCTCCGCGTTCACGCTGGGGGCCTCCTACAGCTCGCGGGCCTCGAAGATGGCGGTCTGGGTCGCGGACATGTCGGTGGGCGGATCCAGCGTCATCAACTGGGGGGATGGCACCGAGACGTCGGATGGGAGCACCTATCACGACTACTCGCTGGCCAGGACCTACACCGTGACGCAGACCGTCGGAGGCTTCGCCGGCGGGAGCGCGACCTCCTCGCAATCGATCGTCATCCCCTGACCGGGGAGCCCTCCGGCCCGGCCGCCTTCAGAATTTGAAAACCTGGTTCTGCGCGGCGTTGCGCATCCAGTGGTCGACCAGGACCAGCGCCGCCATCGCCTCGACGATCGGCACGGCGCGCGGCAGGACGCACGGGTCGTGGCGGCCCTTGCCGACGAGCTCCACGGGCTTTCCCGAGACATCCACGGTCATCTGGGGCTTCATGATCGTGGCCGTCGGCTTGAAGGCCACGTTGAAGAAGATCTCCTCGCCGTCGCTGATCCCGCCCTGGATCCCGCCCGAGCGGTTGGTCGCGGTGCCGATGCGGCCGGTCTTGGGCACATAGGCGTCGTTGTGCTCGGAGCCCTTGAGGAGGGTCCCGGCGAACCCGCTCCCGATCTCGAAGCCCTTGGTCGCCGGCAGCGACAGCATCGCCTTCGCGAGGTCCGCCTCAAGCCGGTCGAAGACGGGCTCGCCGAGGCCGGCGGGCACGCCGCGCACGCGGCACTGGATGACGCCTCCCACGGAGTCGCCCTGGGAGCGGGCCTCCTCGATCCGCCGGATCATGGCCGCGGCCGTGGCGGGATCCGGGCACCGGACGGGCGTAGCGTCGACTTCCGCCTGTGTCGGGAACGCGTCGGCCGCCGCCGCCGGCAGCGCGATGTCGTGGACCCGCGTCACGAAGGCCCGGATCTCGACGGCGCCGGCGAGGGAGAGGATCTTCCTCGCGACGGCGCCCGAGGCGACGCGCCCGATCGTCTCGCGGGCGGAGCTGCGGCCGCCGCCGCGGTGGTCGCGGAAGCCGTACTTGGCCAGGTACGTGAAGTCGGCATGGGACGGCCGGAACTTCTCCCGGAACTCGTCATAGGCGCCCGGGCGGGCGTCGGAATTCATGACGAGCATCATGATCGGGGCGCCGGTCGTCTTCCCCTCGAACAGGCCCGAGAGGATCTCGACCTTGTCCTTCTCCTTGCGCGGGCTCACGATGTCGCTCTGGCCGGGCTTGCGCCGGTCGAGGTCCCCCTGGATGTCCGCCTCCCCGAGGGGAAGCCGGGCCGGGCAGCCGTCGATGACCACCCCGACCGCGGCGCCGTGACTCTCGCCCCAGGTGGTGACCGTGAACAGTTTTCCGAACGAATTGGGCATGGACTCGCGGCAGGGTTGAGCCGCCTAACCCGCCCCGCAAGAGGCAAATCGGGCAGCCCGAGGCAACCTTCCCATCCAAAGGACGTCATACCACAAGGCCATTTACAATCCCCGCGCTTTGCCCTTTCATCTCCGCTCCCAATCTGCATGACATTGCGCCCTGCACGCCTGTGGCTGTCCCTTGGCCTCCTTGCCGCCGTTCCCGGCCTCCTGGCGCAGCTTCCGCCCGCGAACACGATCAGGCCGCTGCCGCCCGTCGTCAGCCCGATGCCCCCCGTCATCACCCCGATGCCCCCCGTGAAGAACGACGCCATCGTGGACTCGTTCAAGCTGAGCGACGGTGACATCGACGCGGTCCTGGCCGCGCTCGAGATCTACACGGGCCGCACCATCATCCGGCCCGGGCAGCTTCCGACGGGCTCCTACAACCTCAAGATCACGCGGCCGATCCCGAAGGTCGAGCTGGTGACCGCCCTGGAGACGGAGCTCGCCCTGAACGGCGTCGCCGTCACGCCCATGGGCGACCGCTTCCTCAAGGTGACCGCGCTCTCGCAGGCCAAGAGCGAGGCCCCCGAGATGATCATCGGCTCGTCGCTCGACCTCCCGCCCAGCGGGAGGGTCGTCACGAAGCTCTTCGAGCTCAAGTTCCTGCGCGTCTCGGAATTCGTGCCACAGATCCAGACGATCATGACCCCGGGGATCGGGGGCGGCATCGTCCAGCTCGAGAAGTCCAACGTGGCGCTCGTCACCGACTCGCTCCAGAACATCCAGAAGATCGAGCGGCTGATCGACGAGGTGGACAAGCCCCGCGCGGGGAGCCTCATCCCGAAGTTCTACCAGCTGCACAACGCGAAGCCGAGCGACCTGGTGACGAAGATCCACGCCATGCTCTCGGGGCCGGCGCAGAACCAGCTCCGGGCGACGACCACCTTCACGCCGGACGACCGGAGCGGCCAGATCGTGGTGATCGCCGACGAGCGCGAGTACCCCCTCTTCGACTCCCTGATCGAGAAGCTCGACGTCAACGCGGACGCCAACACCCGCAACGAGGTGATCTACCTCAAGCACGCCGACGCGAAGGATGTCTCGACCCTCCTGTCGGCGCTGATCTCCGGGCAGAACAGCGCCGCGTCGAAGGCCGGCAGCCAGACGGGGAAGCCCGGCCAGCCCATCACGGCCCCGGTGCCGGGCCAGCCCGCGCCGGTCGTGGTCACGACGGCGAGCGACACGCTCCTCTCGGGATCGACCGAGTTCAGCAGCCTGGTGACGCTCCAGGCCGACGAGCGGACCAACTCGGTGGTGGTCTCCGGGACGGTCGACGACCTCCGGCTCATCCGCTCCATCATCGACAAGATCGACATCCTCCTCGCCCAGGTCCGGATCGAGGTGGTGATCGCCGAGGTCACCTTCAGCGACACGAGCAACAGCGGCATCAACACGTCCGCGACCACCGGGCCCTCCGTCGCGCTGGGGGCCGGGGGCACCGTGCTCGGGGCGACCGGCGCGGTCGCCGGGCTCTCCCTGACCTCCCTGGCCTCGCTTGCGGCCGCGGCGAACCCCACGGCGACGGTGACCGGCTCCACCACCCTTACCCCGACCCAGCTGGCCGGGGCCGCCGGCTTCAGCACCTTCAACCCGCTCAACGTGGTCGCCACCCTCTCCAGCCTGGGCGGCATCAGCAAGACGAAGATCCTCCAGGAAAGCACGATCGTCACCACCCACAACAAGGAGGCGGAGATCACGGTCACCGACCAGCTTCCCGTCATCACGGGTACGACGGCGACGCCCGTCGTCGCGGGCACGACCAGCTCGTCCTTCGCCCAGTCCTCCACCGTCACGTACAAGGACATCGGCATCACCCTCAAGGTGACGCCGCTGATCGGCGACGACGGGAGCATCCAGCTCAAGGTCGACCAGACGGTCGACGACCAGGGAACCCCCGTCGTGATCAACGGCAACAGCCAGCCCCAGATCAACCACCGCGAGGCGACCTCCTTCGTCAACGCCCAGAGCGACGAGCTCGTCGTCCTCGGCGGCTTCCAGAGCAGCTCGAAGTCGATCAGCCGGCAGCGCTTCGGCATCATCTACGAGATCCCGATCCTGAGCAACCTGCTCGGCTACCGCACCAACGACACCGAGCGCACGGAGCTGCTCCTCTTCCTGCGCCCGCACGTGATCAAGCCCGAGGAGGCCACCCACGACACGAGGCGGGCGATCGAGGGCATGGGCAACCGGGACCAGCTGAACCACTACCTCGCCGATCCCACGCGCATCCCCGACGCCGAGATGAGCGTCAAGGAGCGGTGGCGCTAGGCCGAATCCCCATGCCGACCGTCGCACAGGAATCGATCCCCGCCCCGCTGGCGCCAAGGCTCGCCGACGAGCAGCAGCAGAAGGTCCTCGAGGCCCCCCGCGGGGAGAGGCTGGCCGCGCTGGCGGCGGCGCTCGGCGTCGACGAGAACGAGGCGCTCTCCATCACGGCGGGCGCCGCCGGGCTCGACATCGCCACCAACCTGGAGACGGACCCCGGCGCCCGCGGTCTCCTGCCGGCGAGGCTCGTCCACGATTTCCAGATCATCCCGATCCGCTTCGACGCGCCGGTGTCCGCGGAAGGCGATCCCGAGCCCACGGCCGCGACCCCCCTTCACCTGGCCTCCGCGTGGCCGCCCGACCCGGCGATGGCGGACTGGCTGCGGACCTTCACGCCGAGGCCGCTCGTCTGGCACCTCGCCGTGCCCGAGCGCGTGCACCAGCTCATCATCGAGAACTTCGGCGTCGGCTCGGGCGCGCTGGAGGACAGCGACGAGGGCTACGTCGCCCCGGAGGCCCAGAGGGACGCCGAGGCCGACGTCGACGAGGACGCCGCCGTCGTCCGGTTCGTGACGGACGTCATCACGCAGGCCGTCGACGACCAGGCGACCGACATCCACTTCGAGCCCCAGGAGGGGCAGCTGCGCATCCGCTACCGGGTGGACGGGCTCCTCGTCCCCGTCTCCGTCCCCGAGAACCTGCTGCGCTTCCAGGACGCCATCATCTCCCGCGTGAAGATCATGGCGCGGCTCAACATCTCGGAGCGCCGGCTCCCCCAGGACGGCAGGATCAACTTCAAGTCGGGCGGCACGACCCTCGACATCCGCGTCTCGACGATCCCGACCATCTACGCCGAGTCGATCTCGCTCCGCCTCCTCAACAAGAAGAAGGAGGCCTACACGATGGACAAGCTCGGCATGAGCGCCGAGGAGCAGTCCCAGATCAAGAGCATCCTCGACTATCCCCACGGCATCATCCTCGTCACGGGGCCGACCGGCTCGGGGAAGAGCACGTCGCTCAACGCGTTCCTCCGGCAGATCAATTCCACCGACCTGCGGATCATCACGATCGAGGACCCCATCGAGTACGAGGTCCCCGGCGTCAACCAGATGCAGGTCCGCTCGGAGATCGGGCTCACCTTCGCGAGCGCTCTCCGGCACGTGCTCCGCCAGGACCCCGACGTCATCATGGTGGGCGAGATCCGCGACCGCGAGACGGCCGACATCGCGATCCGCGCCTCCCTGACCGGGCACCTCGTCTTCTCGACGCTGCACACGAACGACGCGCCGGGCGCGATCACCCGCCTGGTCGACATGGGGATCGAGCCCTTCCTCGTGGCCTCGGCGATCGAGCTCGTGATCGCCCAGCGGCTGGTCCGCAGGCTCTGCCCCGAGTGCAACCGCGTGGCGCCCATCTCGAAGATCAAGCTCCTGGAGTCCCTCGCGATCCTCGGCTGCAACCCCGCCGAGGCCGAGTCGGTCACGACGCTGCGGGCGCCGGTCGGCTGCGACCGCTGCCGGGGCACCGGCTACCGCGGCCGGATCGGGCTGTTCGAGATTTTCCGGCTGAACGAGGAGATGCACTCGCTCGTGCTCAAGCGCGAGAGCACGCGGACCCTGGCCCTGAGCGCCCGCGAGCACGGGATGAGGACCCTCGGGCAGAGCGGCTGGGACAAGGTCAAGGCCGGCTACACCACCTTGGACGAGGTCTTGCGCGTCATCACGGTCGCCGAGAAATAGGCGGGCCCGGAAGCCGCAATGCCCCGTTTCGCCTACAAAGCCCGCGACCAGGCCGGCCACGCCGTGGAATCGGCCGTCGACGCGCCCAGCCGCAAGGACGCGCTCCGGCTCCTGTCCGCCCGCGGCCTCAGCGTCGCGGCGGTTTCCGAGGCCTCCGCGCCGGCGGGGAACGCCTTCCCAGACAAGCGGGCGGCGGCGAAGGCGCCCGCCCCCGCCGCCGAGAAGGCCGCCGCGCGCCCGCGGGGCGACACCGCGCCGCGGCGCTCCGAGAGGCTCCCCTTCCTCGAGTCGCTCCATGACCTGACGTCGAGCGGGCTGTCCGCGGGCGAGGCCGTCCGCCTCCTGTCGATCCGCATCAAGGAGCCGCGGCAGAGGGTGCTCTGCGAGGGCCTGTGGGCCCGCCTCAGCGAGGGCGCGCCGCTCTCGCGCGCGATGGGCGCGTTCCCCGAGGTGTTCGATTCCTCCACGATCAACCTCATCCATGCCGGGGAGGCGACCGGATCGCTCAACGACACGCTGGCGCGCCTGATCGCCTACCTGACCGAGCAGCGCGAGATGCGCACGGCCCTCCTGACCGCGATGGCCTACCCCATCCTGATCGTCCTCGTCTCGTTCGGGGTGATCCTCTTCTTCCTGTTTTTCCTGCTTCCCCGGCTCCAGACGCTGCTGAGCTCGCTCGGGGGCAAGATGCCCCTCTCGACGCAGATCCTGATCGGACTCGCGAACTTCACGCTCCACTACGGGATCTTCGTGGCCCTGGCGGCGGTGATCGGGCTGGTCTCCCTCTGGCGCTGGCGCGAGACGGAGGCGGGACGCGAAAAAAGCGACGCGTGGCTCCTCAAGCTGCCGCTGGTCGGGCCGTTCATCGTGTCCCGGACCGTACTCGAGTTCAGCCAGACGCTCGGGGTCCTGCTCCAGAACGGCATCACCGCGGCGGACGCGCTGCGCATGACGGAGCGCCAGATCGAGAACCGCGTGCACCGGAAGGCGTTCGACGGGGCGATCGACCGGGTCCTCGAGGGCGAGGCCCTCTCGTCCGCGCTCACCCGGACCGGGTGCTTCCCGGAGCTCGTGCTCGACCGGGTCGCCGTCGGCGAGAACACGGGGAACGTCGTCCCCAGCCTGAGGGACATCGCGAACACCTACCAGAAGAGGATCTCGAGGCAGCTCAACCTGTTCACCAAGGTGATCGCGGGCGTGATCCTCACCGGTGTCTTCATCCTCGTCGGGTTCATCGCGGTCGCGATGGTGATGGCGGTCTTCCAGGTCAGCGCGAGCTTCAAGGTCGGGTGAAGCGCGCCGGGCCGAATCGCAAGGGTTGAAGCCGTTGCCCGGATCCCCTTGAATCCGGGCCCAGTTCCGGGGCTTCGGCCACGGTCCCCTCCAAAGATCGAAAGGAATGACATGCCCACCAAAGGAAAAGGGATAACATCCCACAAGGTCGTCCCGCATGCCGAATGGCTGAGGGCCCGCCTGGTGCTGCTGGCCAGGGAGAAGAAATTCACCGGTCTTCGCGACCGCCTGAGCCGGCAGCGACGCGAGCTGCCGTGGGAGAAGGTCGAGAAGGACTATGTCTTCGACGGGCCCAAGGGCAAGGAATCGCTCGCCGACCTCTTTGGGGGAAAGAGCCAGCTCATCCTCTATCATTTCATGTGGGATCCCCGGTGGAAGGAGGGATGCCCGCACTGCTCCTTCTGGGCCGACAATTTCAACGGGATCGACGTCCACCTGCGCCAGCGCGACGTGACGATGCTGGCCGTCTCCAGGGCCCCCTTGAAGAAACTGACGAAGTTCAAGCGGCGCATGAAATGGAGCTTCCAGTGGGTCTCCTCCCATCGCTCCGACTTCAACCACGATTACTCCGTATCCTTCACGCCGAAGGAAATGAAGACCGGGAAGGCGTTCTATAACTATCGTTTCATGCGCGCCCCCTGCGCCGAGATGCCCGGGGTCAGTGTGTTCTACAGGGACAGGCGGGGCGCGATCTTCCACACCTACTCATCCTATGGACGGGGCATCGACATGCTGAACCTTGCCTACCAGTACCTGGACCTGGCGCCAAAGGGACGGGACGAGGCAGGCCCGGGCAATCCGCAGCAGTGGGTGCGGTACCACGACCGCTATCCTCAAGGGACCGGGACCTCGTAGACCTCCGCCAGGGCGACCCCGGTCGAACTGTTCACCCCGGAAATCTGGATGGTGTAGGCGCCTGCCGTGAGGTTCACGATCTGTGCGCTGTCCGCGCTGCCCGACGCGAACGCAAAGGCCCCGACCGTGGCGGCCGTGCTCGCGATTAGGGACGGGTTGGAGCTCGTTTCCCAACCGGTGTTGGAGGCGATCACGGAACCCGCGCTGTTGAACATGCTCAGGCTGGGTAGCGCCAGGGCCCCGGCGACGCCGAATTGCGTCAGGGCGGGCCCGTCGGCCCGGACGAGCAGCTGCTCGGTGCCGCTGCCCGAGATCACGAAACCGGGGATGAGGAGGTTGCTCCCCGTCCCGACATTGGCCCGGGTGGAGATGTTGACCAGGCGGGTGCCGCTTGCCGACACCTCGTAGACCTCTGCCAGCGCGACGCCGGTCGTCTTGTTGACGCCGGAAATCTGGACCGTGTAGGCGCCCGCGGGAAGGCTTGCGATGAGGGCGCAATCCGCGCTGCCCGACGTCAGCGCGAAGGCCCCGACCGTGGCCGCCGTGCTCGCGATCAGGGCCGGGTTGGCATTGGTGCCCCACCCCGTGTTGGAGGCGATGGACGTTCCCGCGCTGTTGAACACGCTCAGGCTCGGCTGGGCCAGGACCCCGCCGACGCCAAATTGCGTGAGTGCGGGCCCATCGGCGCGGATCAGGAGCGTCTCCGTGCCGCTTCCGCTGATCACGAATCCCGGGATCAGGATGTTGCCGCCGGTTCCGACTTGGGCGCGCGTGGAGATATTGATCAGGCGCGCCGTACCCGAGGTCGGTGGCGGCGTAGGAGTCGGAGTGGGAGTTGGGGTCGGTGCCGCACTGCCAGTGACGATGACCTCATACGTGAATACGTTAGTCATATCGTTTCCGGGGTCACCGGGTACCATGCCAGCGGTGGCCGCGTTCTCCACAGCCTGGAGGCCCATGATGTAATCGCCTGCCACCGTCGGGGTTCCAGACAAAACAGGGGTGCTGTTGTCGTAAGTGCCGTCCGACGTGATGACGTCGCCGGTCGTTGGGTCGCCGAAGCTCAATCCCGGCGGAAATGAGCCCGTAACAATCCATGATCCCGGAGGATCAATTGTCTGTGGACTCAAACCAAACGGAACCGCCTCAATCTGCGAACCCAAGGCGACCGTATAAGGGCTCGGGTGGCCGGGCGTTCCAGTTATCAGCGTGTACGGGCTCGCGCCCACCACCGAATCGACCGCTCCCAGGGCCGCGACCGATGCCGCCGCAGCCTTGAGGACCGCGCCGATCGGCGACTCGATGAAATATTCCGAGGCCGCGACGGCCACCCGGACGGCCGGAGTCCTTTGGAGCAGCGCGAGAAGGGCGGCGACCGGCAACCGGGCCTGGTCGATCCGAAGGAAAAGGCTTCGCTTGGGCATTATGGGCAGCAGGTATTCAGTTGCATCCGCAACCGGCGCCCCCGACGCCCTTGCCGCCCTCGGCGGCCTCCCGTGAGAAATATACATGGTCCATCATGGCTGACCCGAGTGGATCGCGGTTCGGGTCCATCGTCGAGTCGGCTAAATACTCGCGCTGCCACGGTTTCACCCGGACCGCCTGCGTCGTGGAGCACCCGGAGAATGCAACGGCCACGGCTGCAGCAACTAGCGCAATAAGGAGCCGGCCGCGGAAGCGACCGGAGTACGTAGTTTCCGCCTCCAGGAGGTCAGGTTGATGCGACATAATTGAAGAATCCGCGGGTCTGCGCCCGCTCCTTGTCCGTGAGGATGATCCCCTCCGCTCCCGGGCATGAGCGGATGAGCTCAAGCCCCGCCGTGACCCCGGAGATGAACGCCGACGTCGAGAGCATTCCCGCCTGCAGGCAGGTGTCCGCGATCACCGTAGACTGGGTGCACCCGTTGGCGACGGGCCAGCCGGTCCGGGGATCGATGATGTGGCCGTAGCGCTTGCCATCGATCAGGAAGCTCCGGATGTAGTCGCCCGACGAGGCGATCGACTTGTTGCGGAGGCCCACGCTCGCCCATGTCTTGCCCGGGCTCTTCGGGTCCTCGAGCCCGATGTGCCACGCCGGCTTTCCCGGCGGCGCGCCGGTCGCGCGCAGGTCGTGCCCGAAGTCGACCAGCGAATCGACGATCCCATGGTCCTTCGCGATCAGGGCCACGATATCGACCGCGTATTCCTTGCCGAACCCTCCGAAATCCAGGGCCATCCCCTTCTCGGGAAGAAAAACCTTGCCGGGCTCCCGCCTCACCTTGGACCAGCCGACGAGCCTCAGCGCCTCCGCGATCGCAGCCCTGTCGGGGATCACCGGGGGCGTGGCCTTCCAGTTCCAGATGCGGATGAGCGGAAGCGCCGAGGGATCGAGGATGCCCCGCGTCATGAAGTGGAGCGTGTCGCACATCGACAGGAGGCCTTCGGTCTCGGCGTCGACCGGCACCCACTCCCTGCCCGAGGCGTCGTTGATCCGGCTCACGATGCTGCCGGGCTGGAACCGGGAGTACTTGGCCTCGAACGCATGCACCCAGCCCTCGGCCGCCTTCTCGAAGGCGGACGCCTGGGCATTCCCGCCGGGCGCGGTGTACTGCACCTCGCACTGGGTCGCCATGGCGCGGAACACCAGGCGCCGGAGCGGAAGGTCCGCGCCCTGGCCCGAGGGGATCGGATCGGGCGCTCGATTCTGCTGGGAGACCAGGGGCATGGGATGGGGAGCCGGAAAGTAGCCTACCAGGAGACTTTTGCACCCACCGAGACAATGTTGGCAACGGGATAGGCGCTCTGGGGCGTCACCCCGTCGCGCCCCCGCATGGAATACCGGTCGAAGGCCGCGACGAATTCGAGCCGATCGTTCGGCTTCCAAGTCGCCTTGATCCCGTAGGTTACGGAGTCGAGCGAGGAAAGGCGGTAATCCGAGGAATAGGCGGGGCCGCCGGGGTTGGGGACGTGGGTCGGCTCGATGCTCGTGACGTCCAGGTCGTAATAGTAGAAGTCCGCCGCGCCCTGCTCGTAGAGCCGCAGCTCGGGCGCCAGGGTGAAATGGTCGCCGATCTTCTGGAGCCAGCGCAGCTCGACGGTGTTGGCGACGATGCCGTAGGTGTCGTCGTAGAAGCGGTAGCTCGCCTCCACGGCGCCGTGGGCAGCCGGAAACGCGCGGTTGATCGACGCATAGGCGGCGCCCGTGTTCCGCTCGTTTGGCCGGTTCTCGGGGTATCCGAGGGGCAGGAAAACGCCTGGGAGCAGTTCCAGGCTCTTCACGACGAGCTTGTACTGGTCGTTCAGGAAGCCGGTCTCGCGCCCCCACGTGAAATTGAGCGTCACCGAGGTCCACTTGTCGAGGAGCTGGGTCACGCCGGTGATCGCGCTGAACGCGTGCTTGCTGACGTAGAGGTGCTGCGGGTCGTAGAAGGTCTCCACGTCGTCGTCGTGGCCGGCGATTCCCGCGAGGAGCGTCGTGTTCTTCCGGTTGAAGTCCGTCAGCGTGTTGAGCGACCAGCCCCGGGAAATGTAGTCGTGCTCCCGGCTCTGCGCGATCCCGGCCGAGAGGTCGGTCCGCCCGAAGCGGCGGGCCAGGTCGGTCTCCCACGCCTTCCGGTGGTCGGCCAGGTGCTGCAGCGGCACCTGGCCCGAGGCGGTCGCCGCGGGCGCTCCCGTCGGGGACGCCCCGGCGATCGCGTCGTCCACCAGCGTCGCCGAGAACTGGATGCCGGCGCCGAGGGCCTGGTCGATGAGGATGCCCTGGGTGCGCACGCCGACGCGGCCGCCGGCCTCGTCATAGTCCTCGTACTTGTAGGTGATGGAGCCGTCGGCGCGGGCGGACTGGCGCGGAAGCGCGAGCATCAGGAACAGGGCAAGCGGGACCGCGGCGGGCCGCGCGGCGTTCGTGAGGCAGCTCGGGGTCATTCGTTCCCTCGCGGGCAAGGAAGCCTCAGTTCCTCGCGATCTCGACCGACGATATCTGGAAGTTCGCGCTCAGCAGCGTCTGGTTGGCGCGGTCCACCTGCAGGGAGCACTGCTCGATGCCGATGTACGGGGAGCGCTTGCTCAGCGCCAGGTAGAAGCGCTTGAGCGTGTCCCAGTCGGCCTTGGTGACGTTGAACTGGAGCGTGTGGACCGAGAACTGCCCGTTGCTCACGTCCTTCGGCTCGCCGCTGGTAGTGTTCTTGAGCCCCGCCTCGGTGGCGATGGCGGAGACCTCCGCGAGCAGCCGCGTGGTGTCGAGCGTGCGCACGGCGTCGAGCCGGCCCGCCGCCGCCGTCGCCGAGGCCTCGATCGCCTTCCGGTCGGACAGCCAGCGCGCCTGCTCGGCGAGGGCCGCGGTCGTGCCGCGGACCGTGTGGACGAACCGGCTGGTGCGCTTCGAGATGCTCGTCAGCCAGATCGCGGCGGCCAGGACGGCGATGCCCGTGAGGAGGAGCTTCTCCCGGAGGAGGCGGGACAGGAAAAACGCGCGCAGGGTGCGGATCATGACGTGGCGGGCGTCATCGCCCCGGGCTTGAAGGTCACGATCAGGGTGAAGGAGACCACGCTGTTCTGGGTGCGCTGGTCCTTGATCTCGACGCGGTCGCAGCCGGGGGCCTGCTCGATCGCCGTCTTGTAGGCCGCGATCTCCCCCGCGTTGGTCGTCTGGGCGTCGATCTGGATGGTGTTGACCGCGCTGGAGCTCGCCGTGGCGCGCAGGAACTGGATGGCCGAGGGATTCTTGGGCATCGCGATCTCCGGGGCGACGATCGAGACCATCTCGAGGGGCAGCAGGCGCTTGGTCGAGAGCTCGTCGATCCGGCTCGCGAGGTCCTTCTCCTCCATGATGCGGGCGACCGTCCCCTTCTGGGCGGCCACCTTCGCGTTGCGGGCCGCCTCCCAGACGCCGGTCCCGATGAGCGCCAGCTCCCCCGCGGCGCAGAGCGCGCACGCCGCGACGGCCCCGATCGCGGTGCGCCACAGGAGGACGCCGAGCCGGCGGGAGCGGGCCAGCGCCTCGAGGTCCGCCTTGTCGCGGACATCGAGCGCGGCCGCGACCTCGGCCGGCAGGCGCGACCGCAGCGCTCCCGCCTCAAAGACCACTTCGCGGTCGCTGCGTCCGGCCCCCGGGATGGGCGGCGACGGGGCGTCCACGATGCTGCGGGCCTCGCCGGTCGACTTGATGAGGCTTGCCCGCGCCTCGGCGCGCTCCTCCTCGGTCGCGTCGGGCTTCATCGGGCGGTGAAGCACCATCGTCGGCACGGGGCCCCGGGCCCAATGGACCGCCGTCAGGCCGTCCGGCGCCGAGAGGAGGACGGTCGTCGCGGGCTGGGCGTCGCATCCCAGGACGGCCGCGAAAGCCGGCAGCACGTGCTCGGCGCCCTTCCACTCCTCAAGCTGCTCCGCGGTGAACCGGCGCCGGTAGGCGGCGAAGGCCAGCGCCTGGTCGGCGCCGGGCGGCAGGTAGTAGCCGTAATAGAGCTGGGCCAGCGGGAAAGGCGAAAGCGCCTCGAGCGCCAGCCCGACCTGGTTGACGACCTCGGCCGTCGACGTGCCCGCCGCGATGGCGATGGTGCGCGAGAAAAAGACGGCGTCGGAAAGGACCGCGACCCTGGGAGGAGGGGGACCGGCGCGGAGGAAATTAACCAGGGAGGCGCACATGCTCAGGATGGGGGCGGCAGGTCGGGCGGATTTTGCGGAATCTCATCATTTTCCAGCATTTCCAGAAGGGTAAAAGGATAATTTATGCTTTGCGAGGCCGCGGCGGCGGTGTTCGCGGTCGTGGCTGTCGAGGCGGGTTGGGTGGTGTTGGTCACCGAGGTCGTCGTGGTGGCAGACGTATTGCTTGCCGCGGCGGTTGCGTTTGTGGCGCTGGTTTGGTTGATCGTCGCCCCCCCCTGGGGCGCCACGACAGCCGAGAGCCGGTAGGTCGAGCGACCCTCGTGGACGGTCACCAGGATCCTGAGCGCGGTGATCGTCGTCCCGAAGGGGGCCGCGTTTCCGCCGAGGCCGGCGACCGAGGCGAGCGTGGCCGAGTTCTGGAACCACTGCTGCCCCTGCTGGGCGTACTGGCCCGAGCCGCCCAGGTAGTCGGTCAGGTGCTGGCGCTGGGCGTCCGTGTACTGGCCCAGCGCCGCCAGCACGTCCGCGTTGGCGCCGTTCACGTTCGGCTGCGAGAACGTGAAGATCGAGACGTCGCTCACGAGGCGCGCGTAGTAGCTGGTCGGCAGCCCGTTCTCGTCGAAGAAGACGTCCTTTGCGTAGTCGATCGCGGCCAGCTCGCCGAACGAGCGCATCGGCCGGCCGGGCTCCGTGTACGGGATCGCCGCGTCGGTGTAGTCGGGCGTGACCGCCGTCGAGTAGACGTAGCCCGTCTGCATCCAGCCGAGCAGGACGTCCGCGAGCTTCGCGGCGTCCGCGGTCGACATCCCCCAGAAGCCGAAGAGGTTCGTGAGGGTCGTGATGTCGGCGTGGGCGAGCGGGATCTTGCCGCTCTCGTCCTGGAAGGAAATGTCGACCGTGCGGCCCTCGGAGGGCGACCAGCCGGCCCAGCCGAGCGGGTCGCCCCAGCCCTCGGCCGGGCTGTGGAGCCCGCTGTCCGCCTGCCGGAAGTCCTCCAGGACCGCCAGGGTCACCTCGAGCGCCGAGAACGCCTCCTGCCTGAGCCGCATGGAGTCCGTCTGGCGGACCTCGACCAGGAGGTCGTTGCCCGCCTTCTCGATGAACGCCGTGAGGGCCGTCGCGGTGAAGACCATCATGACCAGCACGAGCACGATCACCGACGAGCGGCGCGGGGAGGCGCGGAAGGCGTGCGGCCTGCGGTTCACCACGGGTTGGGCAGCCCCTGCTGCGTCGCTGGGATGGCGATCAGGGCCACCCGGGTGAGCCGGTCGTAGTAGAAGGTGACCCGCAGCCTCTGGGGCGGGAGCGGGTTTCCCGAGGAGTCCGTGCGGAGCGAGGACTCCGTCGTCCACTTGTTGAAATCCGTGTCGTAGTAGTCGTAGCCGAGCATCGTGACGAAGGGGGAGACCAGCGTCTCGCGCGGGGGGTCGTCGTTGAAGTGGTTCTCGAGGTCGGAGTGCCAGAGCATGAACAGGCCCTCGTCCCGCTTCACCTCGAGCGAGCAGTAGACCTCGGGCAGCGGGGTGTTGTCGGGCCAGTTGAGGATCCGGCCCCCCGAGAGCACCATGTACGTGACCAGGTTCGACTGGGACCCGCCCGAGGGCGTCACCGGTTGGACGCCGACGGGGGTGGCGTTCACCGAGGCCGCCGGGGGCAGCGAGGCCCGCAGCATCTCGCGCTGGAGGTAGCGCGTCACGGCACGCACGTGCTGGTCGAAGAGCCGGACATCGGTGTTCTTGCCCCACAGTTCGCCCATCGAGAAGACGAACACGTTGAGCCCGACGAGCACGATCCCGACAAGGGCGAGCGAGAGGAGGACCTCGATCAGCGTGAACCCGCGGCGTCTCATTGGGCCTGCTTTCCCTGGACCAGGGCGATCCGGTTCGCGGCGTTCTGCCGGAGCGTGCTCCGGGCGGTCGGGTCGGACCAGGTGGGCCGCAGGAGCATGAAGGTCTCGACGACATTCCTCGGCGGCTGGCCCTGCGGGCCCGTGATCGTGCAGGTGAAGATGACGGTGAACAGGTCGGTCGTGTTCTCGGGCTGTATGTCCGCCGTCCACTTGATGTGGCGGTCGTCGTCGTCGAACTCCGCGCCGGCCTGGGCGGTCGGCAGGTCGGACTGGGTGAGGAGCTGCGACCGCGCGAAGTACACGTCCTCGTCGTTCACGTTCGCGCGGCGCGCGGCCTCGTAGCTGTTGAGCACGTTCAGGTAGGCGCCCCCGAGGACGACCGCGGTGAGCACGAATATGACGAGGGCCACGAGGACCTCGACGAGCGTGAATCCGCTACGGCGCCGCATCGGACTTGGGCAGGACGGGCGCGCACGTCCAGGGGTCGATCGAGAGCATGTGCGCGCCGCCATTGGTGCGGATCTGGACGCGGAACGGGGTGCAGGTCCCGTCGTCGTAGAACGTCGCCGCCGCCATCGGCTCGGTCTCGACGAGCGTGCCCCCGATGAGGATCGAGGAGCTCGAGTCGGACCTGACCGGGTGGAAGTCGATCGCGAGGTCGTCCGGGCCCGTTACCGGACGCGTCCTCTGCTGGGCGCCGTCGTTCAGCACGAAGCCGTGCGCCTTCTGGTCGTAGCTCAGGAGGACGGTCTTCTGCTCCTCGAGGGCCTCCTTGCGGGCCGCCGAGGCCGCCTTCCAGAACTGCTCGTCGGGGGACGACCCCTTGTCCGCGAGGAGGGAATTGGTCCCGCTTATGAAGATCGTGCCGATGAGCGTGATGAGCGCCAGTGCCAGCAGGATCTCGATGAGCGTGAAACCGCCCCGTTCACCAGTTGCCGATGTCGTCATCGGTTCCGTCCGCCCGGTCCGGGCCCTTCGACCAGAGGTCGTAGCCATCCTTGTTGTGGACGCCCGGGCAGCGGTATTGGTAGGGCTCGCCCCAGGGGTCGTTGATCGGGATCTTCGTCCCCTCGGTGAGATAGGGGCCGCGCCAGCGGTCGGTCTTGCCCGCGGGCGCCGTGATGAGCGCCTGCAGCCCGTCCTCGGTCGAGGGATAGGCGCCCATCTGGAGGCGGTAGGTCACGAGAGGGGTCTTCATGCTCTGGTTCACAAAGAGCCTGGCGACGTCGATCTGGGAGCCGCCGAAGAGCTTGCCGAAGTTGGCGATGGCGAGCCCGGCGAGGAGGCCGATGATCGTGATGACGACCAGGATTTCGACGAGGGTGAAGGCGCGCCGCTGGGAGCTGATTGTTTGGGGCATGACCGGCGGAGGATAGGGGGAGGGGGTGCCAATGTCGAGACGCGCCCGGCGGGCAAAGGTTGCATGCCGGGAGCCGCTAGCGGCCGTCCCCCCGGCGCCGGTCGTTGGTAAAGACGTGGTTCACCAGGAAGCTGAGACCCAGCACGCCGCCCAAGGTTCGAATATTCCGCATGGCCCCGACGACCGTCGAGAACGGGCTCGCGGCGGGCTCCCGGACCCGAAGGAGCAGGAAGGCCCCCGCCAGCGCGATGATCGGCTGGGCGACGAAGCAGGCATGGTAGTCCTCGAGCGGGCCGCCCCACCGCGCCGGCGCGTGCGAGAGGACCCAGCCCCCGAGGACCGGCGCGACGGCGGCGACAAGCGACGTCACGGCGAGGTTGAAGCCGATCGCCAGGCTCTTCGCCTCGACCGGGATCAGCCGGAGGCCGATCGTGAACTGGCCCAGCACGAAGCCGGCGCTGGTCGCCCCGATCCATGTCCAGAGCCCGTAGAGCATCGCCCGGTTTCCCGGGTTCACGACGCACCAGAGGAACATCGAGAGCTGCCAGAGGATCAGCGACAGGACCATGACGGGCTTGTTCCCGTACCGGTCCAGGAGGCGCCCCCAGGCCGGCAGCGAGAACGCCCCTCCCACCTGCGAGAGCGCCGTCACGACGCCGACGTCCAGGGCCGAGAACCCGATCCGGTCGAACATGAACACGGTGTAGAAGGGCCCGAAGCAGTTGGTGGCGAAGCTCCACACGGCGCCGAAAGCGACGAACACGAGGAACGAGCGCGACCGCCGCAGGACGTCCGCCTGCTCGCGGAACGACCCGCGGGCGGCCGGAGGCGGCCGGTGGGGGCGGGTCGGGCTGATCCACTGCCACCGGAGCGAGAAGATCCTCAGGAAGACGGAAGCGAAGATGACGGCCTGGAACGCGGCGATGGAGTACTCCCAGCTGGAGAGGACCCATCCGGACGCCATCAGGAACACGACGGCCGAGAACTGGAGGATCTGGTTCCTGCGCCCGAAGAACTTGCCCCGGATGCGCCGCGGCACCCACTCCTCGATCCACGTGCTCCACGTCACGCCCGCCACGGCGCCGAAGCAGCTCGAGACGAAGAACCAGCCGAGGATCCACAGGGCCGCCTCGTGCGCCGAGCCGCGCGGGATGCGGGGAAGGAGGAGGCCGAGGGCGACCCAGCTCAGCATGTGGAGGGTCGCCGCCGCGACCGTGACCGACTTCGGGGGCCGCCACCGCATCAGGAACGGCGAGACGAAGATCTGCAGGAAGTTGCCCACGAAGGGCAGCGACCCCAGCACCCCGATCGCGGTCGGCGAGATCGGGAAGGCCTTGGTGACGAGCGCCGTGAGCGCCATGCTCGCGGGCAGCGCCATCGTGACGATGGGGATCGCGACGATCCCCTCGCTCGTGCAGTAGCGAAGGCAGAGAGCGAGGTCCATCTTCCGCCGGATCGCGAGGGCGGGGCCCGCGGCTTCGGGCGGAGGGGCGGGTTCGACGGACATGCTTCGGGGCGGCCGAGGATCGCCGCGCCGGTCGCGCCCCTCAAGGAAAGACGCGCGGGCCAGCCGCGGCGCCCCGGGACACCGCCGGCGCGGGGGTGGTGTCCTAATTTGGGCGATACCTCACTTGGCTCAGTGAAATCTTTGGCATAGGATCCACTTTACGCCCGATCCCTCTATGACGGGGTTTGTGGATCAAATCGATACGCTCATTTCCAAGGCTGCGCCGATATTGTCGCCCTTATGGATTACCTAGCTCAAGCCAAGAATGCTATAGAGAAATCCCATCATTGCTCGGCAATCCACCAGGAAACGGTTCCGGTTCGCAACGAGTTTGAAGGCAAGATCGCGTGGGAAGGCGATGTTGAGGTCTTCGCCATCAGCGGCAACCCGACGGCGCAGATAGTCTATGCCTGGGGCTACCTTGATGAAAGGGAGGTCAACACGTATCGTTTTACCACCGTCCTAAACGCGCCGCCAGTTTCGTCGGCGGAAACGGCCGTAAGAGTCGCAATGGTTAATCGTGCGAAGCTTGAACGCGACAGCCGCCGAGAGGGAGCTCAAGCTGAGCCTTGGCCGCAGAAATTGCCTCCAGATAGATCGGCTTAGTACGATGGTGGACCCACTGAGAGTCGAACTCAGATTATCCCCTTTCTGAGCTCAGACAAATAACGGATGGGCTCAGAAAGAGGGCCGTTCTGCCATTGAACTATGGGCCCCCGAACTTGTTGAAACTATTCACAACAAATAGAGGGTCAAAGTAGGACACTACCGGCGCGGGCGTTGGATCGACAAGCGGCGGCCGGTTGGGTACTCCGTCAGGCCGTGGAATGCCCGTTTCCATCTACGCATCCGGATCGCGAGGATCACCCGTGAGCGGAGGGTGGACGAAACGGCTCGCGCCCCCGCCGGCGGCCGAAAAGGGGCCCCGCGACCTGGCCCTGGAGGGATTGCGCGGGATCTGCGCCTGCCTCGTGCTGTACGCGCACGCGACCGCGCCGATGATGCGGCTCGATCCGGCCTACGCGCCGTCCTGGCGATTCTGGTGGTTCAACATGGGGGCCGTCGCGGTCCTCTTCTTCTTCGTGCTGAGCGGCTACGTGATCGGCCTCACCGTGCGGGCGCCCTTTTCCGGGCCGCAGGCCCGGGGCTACCTGGGCCGGCGCCTCCTTCGGCTCGCGCCCGTCAACATCGCGGCGGTCCTCCTGAGCTGGATCCTGCTGCCGCAGGTCGCGTTCGGCACGGTGCTCGGGAACATCGGCTTCCTCCAGAACTTCAGGCCCTATCCCTTCGGGTGGCAGGTCGACGTGATGCCGGACAACCAGAACCTCTGGTCGCTCAATTTCGAGGCCCTGTACTACCTCGCCTTCCTTGGCGTCTGGTGGCTGGCGCCCCGGTCCGGCATCGTGGTGTGCGCGATAGCCGCGGTCGCCGTCGCGGCCGCGGCGCTCCCCGGCGAGCACCTGATGGCCTCCAGCTACGCCTTCGGCGGCCTGTATTGGGTCGCGGGCCTGTCCACCGCCTGGCTCGCGTCGAGGGAGGGGCGGCCCGGCAACTGGCCGAGCGCGCTCCTTGTCATCCTCACCATGTGGCCCCTGGCGCCCCTGGCGAACCTGCTTCGGCTGGCGCATGTGCCCAATACCGAGGGGCCGCTGCCCCTGCCCTCCCTCGACAAGCTGGACCTGCTTCCCGCCCTGGCGTGGCTTCTCCTCTCGGTGACGGGCCGGGGCGGATCCTGGCGGCGGTGGCTGCCCGGGTTCTGCCTGGTGTGGGCCTCGGCCGGCCTGGTCAGGGGTATCTGGATGGGGGACGTCGCCGGGCAGGGCGCGATGGCGAGCTATTCGGCGGCGATTGTCCTGGCCTGGGTCCTCTTCCGATGGGAGCCCAAGCCGTCGGCGCTGGGGACGCTGGCTCCCATCGGGGCGATCTCCTATGGGATCTATGCCGTCGGGTTCCCGATCCAGTTCGGCATCCTGAGGGTTTCGTGGCTTCCGCGGGGAAGCGCCTGGAGCTATGCCTTGCGCGCGCTGCTCCTCGTGGCAACGACCTTCGGGTTTGCCTGGATCCTGGAGCGGAAGCTTCAGCCCGCATTGCGCCGCGCCTTGGGCGGCCGCGGGCCCGCGGAGCCGCCCGGCGGGCGCTGAAGCGGTCCCTCCCCGCGTTTCTGGTACAGGACGTGCTCTTTCGGCTGCAATGAAAACACCTTCATCCGCCATTCACTATAATCCGGGCGTCCAGCAAAAAGTCTCGATAAAGACCGCGTTGATCGTGGTGGTCGCCGTTGCCGGCGTGGGCGCCCTGTTGATCGCGATTTTCCACTAGGAAATCGGGGGCCGACGCCGCTGGCGGCAAGGGCGGGAAAAGGCCCTGCGACCGCGTCTTCCCCTGGTCCTTCCCGGCTGGCCGGGATGGGGCGGCCGGGAATCCGGCGCGTCCCCGGCCATTCCCCTCGCGGCATGATCCGCGTATTTTAGGCCTCGGCGGCCCGCAAATTCGGGCGGCGCCCGCGTCAGTAGTCCCTCTAACGTCCAGGGGGCCCCTTGAAAGTCGGCATAATAGCGGCTGACACCATGCGCGGGCGCCCCTATCCCCTGGGGTCATTCACCGCTCCCTGCTCATGGTCCTGTCCGTCTTCGCCGGCGCTGCCGGGGCCGTTGCGGCTGATCCTCCGGCCGCCCCGGAGGCGGGGGTGCCCGACCTGGTCCAGAAAATCCGCGGCGAGTTGTCGGGGCCGCCCACGGACGACTCAAAGCCCCACCCGGGAGTGCCGCACGGCGAGTTCATCGAGGGGACCCTTGCCGACTCGAGGATATATCCCGGCACCGAGAACCCCTTCAGGGTCTACGTTCCGGCCCAGTACAACCCCGCCCAACCGGCCTGCCTGCTGGTTCACCTGGACGGGATCGGCAAGAACGAGCCCACGGTGTATGACAACCTGATCGCCAAGGGGGACATGCCGGTGACGATCGCGGTCGGGCTGTCCTCGGGCACGGTCTGGAAGACCAGGGGGAGCGCGGCCTACCGGTGGAACCGGTCTTACGAGTTCGACAGCACGAACGGGAATTTCCCCAGGTTCGTCCTGGACGAGCTCCTCCCCCGGGTCGAGAGCCTCCTGACAAGGGACGGGCGCCCCATCCGCCTGTCGCACGAAGCCAAGGATCGCGCGGCGATGGGCGCCAGCACCGGGGGCATCGGCAGTTTTACCCTGGCGTGGGAGCGTCCCGACTCGTTCAGCCGCGTCTACAGCATCATCGGGACCTTCGTGTCGATGCGCGGCGGGAACGACTACCCGGCGATCATACGCAAGACGGAGCCCAAGCCGATCCGCGTCTTCCTGGAGGACGGCTCAACGGACGCGTGGAATCCCCTTTTCGGGAGCTGGTTCATGGCCAACGGGGACATGGAGGCCGCGCTCACCTTCTCGGGCTATGACGTGCAGCATGCATGGGGGGTCCACGGGCATGACGGCGGCCCCGGGAACGTGATTCTTCCCGACGTGATGCGGTGGCTGTGGGCGGGATGGCCCGCCCCGGTGCGGGCGGGCCAGTCCGAGAACGACATGCTGGCCTCGATCCTTCGTCCCGGCGAGGGCTGGCAGCGGGTTGACGGCGACTACCAATCGGCTGCGGGCCTGGCCTCAAGCCCGCGCGGGGAGGTTTATTTCAGCGACGCGAAGAGCCGCACGCTTTGCCGGATCGGGCCCGACGGGAAGCCGGGGGTGGTTTCCCGGGATATCCCGGAAGTGAGCGGGGAGGCCTTCGGTCCCGATGGGACGCTGTATGCCACCGTGCCGGCCCGGAGGGAGATCGTCGCCTTCGATGCCCATGGAGTGGAGCGGGACGTGGCGGGCGATATGCGAGGCGATCGCATCCTCGTCATGGGCGGCAACGAGATCTATGTCACCGAGCCGGGCGTGCATTCCGACGAGCCGAGCAGCATCTGGCGGATCACGCCCGACGGAAAGAGGACGCTGCTCGACCAGGGCCTCCATTCGGCCTCGGGAATCGCGTTCTCCCCCGACGGTTCGCTCCTGTTCGCCGCGGAGCGCACCGGCAGCCGGGTGTACAGCTTCGTGTCGGCCGCCGGGGACCTCCGGGACAAGGAAGCCTACTATTGGCTGCATGCGGCTGACATGCCCCAGGCAGGCGGCCCGGAGGAACTCGCGGTCGACCTGCAGGGCGACCTCTATGCCGCGACCCCCATGGGCATCCAGGTCTGCGACCGGAATGGCCGGGTGCGGGCCATCCTCTGGCTTCCGTTCCCGTGCGGGCCGGTCCGGGGGATCTGCTGGGGCGCAAGCGGCTTTGACACGCTCTATGCGACCGACGGCACCACGCTCTTCAGGCGCAGGCTGGTGATTCCGGGCTATCCGCAATGGAGCGCGCCCGTCGCGCTTCCAAAGTCCAACGCGGGGTGACGGACGGTCACCGGGGGGCGACGCCCTCGACAACGAACACTCGGCTTTCATGGGTTCGTTCCTCCGGGTAGGTCATTGCGGGCCATCGCCCCTGCCGCCGGAGGCGGGGATCCGGCGCAATGCCAGCAGGGCGACCAGCGCCGCGCTCGCCAAGCTGAGAACCGCGCCGGCGCCAAGGAAGCGCGAATGATAGATGAATGCGACCTCGTTTTCCCCGGCGGGCACAACGACGCCCCGCATCCATCCGTTTGCGGGGAACACCTCCGCCGGATGGCCCGACACCATCGCCCGCCATCCGGGATACCAGGCCTCGCTCAGCACGAGGATCCCGGGCACCTCCGCGCGTGTGCGAACGGTGACACGCCCGGCCTCAAACCGGGTGATGACCGCCTGGGATGCGCGGACTCCCGGATGCGGCGCATAGCCCGGGGCCGAATCCCTCTCCACCAACACGCTTTGGTGGAAGTCGTGATGGTCCGCCATCTTCGCCTCGGCCGCCCTCCAATCGGGCACGACCTCCATGTCGAAACCCAGGTAGGCACGGGGATCCGGGTGCGAATAATACTCGAGCGACCGCCGCTGGTGATCGAGCGTCGCGGCCAGGTTCATGGAGCCGAACCCGGGCGCCGCGTCGTAGATCTCGCGGCGCATCTGTATGAAATCCACGCCCGACAGCGACAGGTGGGCGGCCACATGGAAATAGGTCCAGACGCGCTCCAG
>Ga0302324_100003209_pt1 | contig 37000 bp, 21 predicted proteins | sample Palsa_T0_1_FD_201949 | JGI IMG/M metagenome (GOLD analysis project Ga0302324, IMG submission 201949) | Peat permafrost microbial communities from Stordalen Mire near Abisko, Sweden - Palsa_T0_1 | ecosystem: Environmental > Terrestrial > Soil > Palsa > Peat permafrost | place: Sweden: Abisko... | reverse complement strand
ACGGCCATGGGCTATTCGCTCGACACCAGTTCCGATACAACCATTGTTAAGGCTCAATCCCTGCAGGCAAACGTTTCGGCCGCGAGCGGAGCGCACACTCTGCACGTCAAGGCGTGGGGAAGCGGGACTTCATGCGTGACCGATGTCGCTCTCACAGTCGTCTCCGCGACCGTTGCTACACCTCAATTCGCGCCTGCTCCTGCTAAATACACGTCCGCGCAGGTGGTGACATTGTCTGACGCAACGCCGGGCGCGACCATCTACTACACCACCAACGGCGCTGCGCCATCCACCTCCTCGGCTAAATACGCCGGTGCAATTTCGGTTGGCGCGTCCGAGGAGTTCGAAGCGATCGCTGTTGCTCCGGGCTACACAAACAGCGGCTTGGCCAGGGCCGACTACACGATAGCGCCAGCGGTATCGGGGCCTGTCGTTCCCTCGAACGCCACCGCATCAAGTGACATACAGATGCTCGACACTTGGCATTTCAACCACGACGCGGGTACTCCCGGCACGGCGGTTGGGGCAACGAGTCTGGTCAGCACGCCATCGCTTAGCGGCAGCGCGCGCCAGTTCATCTCCAGCTACACAGGTTCCGGCGGTGAAATCTACAGCGTGTCCTATGCGAACGACACTGCCTCAATGAACTTTGTTTATGACGGCTGGGTTTGGATCGATGCCGGAAGCTCCCTCGTAAACCTCGAAATGGATTCAAATCAGGTGACGGCCAATGGGCAGACGGTGATCTACGCCTTTCAGTGCAGTGGGAATTCCAATGTGTGGGAATACAGCGGCGCTGGGGCCAAATGGGTACACTCCCTGCAACCCTGCAACCCGTCAAATTGGGCGACGGACACCTGGCATCATGTGCAGATCAGCTACTCGCGCGACGACTCAGGCAATGTGACCTACCATTCCGTCTGGTTGGATGGCGCCGAGCAGCCAATAAACGCAACAGTACCCTCGTCGTTCGCGTTGGGTTGGCAGGTGGGAGTGGTGCAAACCCAGTTTCAATTGGATGGCCCTGCTACAAGCGGAGCCAGCACGGTTTTCCTGGATAATCTGACCATTTCTCGCTGGTGAACCTCGGACTGCGGAGTACCCCCGATCTCGTACGCGCATCGCAACAGCCCCACCGGTTTGCTCGGTGGGGTTTTGTGCGTTTATGTGCCAATCCGCTCCAAGGTCGGCGAACGGAAGCTTGAGTAAGTCGCGCCCGTGCGCTAGATACGCTGCACATATCAGAAATCGGCGACAATACAGCTAACTCTCCAACAGATGTTTATCCTGTGAATATTAACTGCGGTGTGTCAATACTAACTTATTAACTTATAGTTCTTGCATCGCTTTCCTGATCAAAACCGCCCAGCCCCTCGTATTCTTGTTTTGGATTCACTTGATATAGTATCCCCTTAAGTCTATTGCCTGGGCAGTAAAGGTTTTCAGAACCATTGCGAAGATGTTGAGAGACGGGCCTTCGATGTGGCCGCATCGTCTAATCTCTTCTATGTTCTTTGGCTAAAGCATTAAGGTGGATCATTGAAACTCCTTTTTTTTGTCGCACCCATCAACGTCGTCAAGAAGTTCTTGCTCCTCTCCTCATTGATCGCAACCTTCGCGATTCCCGCGCTCGCAAGCGTGACGGTCAACAGCCCATCCGATGGTGCAGCAGTTGTGTCTCCGTTCACGTTATCTGCGATTGCGGTCAGTTGCTCGTCTCAGAATGTATCCGCAATGGGATATTCGTTCGATAGCAGTGCTGACACGACCGTTTTAGATGGCGCATCCATTGAGACCTCTATCGGATCTGCAGCCGGCACGCATACCCTGCATGTGAAGGCGTGGGGTGACAAGGGTTCCGTTTGCGTAACCGACGTCACCATCGCAGTCGCGGCGGGCGCACCGCCCACAGGCGGCACACCGGGCATCCCCACGAATGCTGTCACAGTCAGCAGTATTCAAGCGATGAACGACTGGGAAGCCATGCACGATGACGGAGGGCCGGGCCAATCGAATGGATCGACGCAGATCGTTAGTTCGCCCTCTCTCTATGGGAGCACGCGAAGCTTTGAAACCCGGTATTCGGGCGGTGGCGACGAGCGATATTCAGTTACCTATGCTGACGACACACAAGCTACTAACTTCTTTTACGACGCCTGGGTCTATCTCACAGGTTCCGCGGGTTCCATCGGCAATCTGGAAATGGACACCAATCAAGTGATGCCCAACGGACAGACCGTGATCTTCGGCGTGCAGTGCGATGGCTATTCAGGTACCTGGGCATACACCGCCAACCGGGGAACGGCTACACACCAGAATCCACAGTGGCTGACCGCCAAAGGCACAAAGTGTAATCCGCGGGACTGGACCAGGAATAAATGGCATCACGTTCAGGCCAGCTATTCCCGGGATGATGCCGGGAAGATCACTTATCACTCGGTCTGGCTCGATGGCGCCGAGAGCCCGTTGAATGTCACCGTGAACGGAGCGTTCGATCTCGGCTGGGGCCCGATGATCAACACCCAATTCCAGGTTGACGGCCTTGGCAACAGAGGCACCACCAAGGTCTATCTGGATAGTCTGACCGTTTCGCGGTGGTGAAGGAAATCCGTTCGAGCAAGCTGCGCCCTCCTGCAAACAAATAATTTCGGCACAAATGCAAGGCCGCGGGCCGCCATCGCGGGGTCAGCTCGGCTGGTCGATGCCTAGCATCGTTCGCGCTCCGGTTTATCTCGGCGCGCGGACCGTCGAAAAAATGCAAAATAACAGCCCTGACCATTGCGTGGAGACGCTCCGATAATGCGGTGTGCCTATTTGATCAGCAGCCCAGCCGCCGGAATGAAAGGCTTACTTTGAGGGAACTTTGCAGCTCTGCCAGGAGATCCCCATGGTATTCGCAGAGGGATAGAAATGATCGACGTCAATCGCAGAAAACTCCTGGCCGGGCTGGGCGTAATCGCGGGTGCCGCGCTTCCCGTCGCAGCAATTGCATCTCGCGGGCCTGATGGCGATGGCGCGATCGCCTTCGATCCACGAAAATATGGGGCGAAAGGCGATGGCAAAACGCTCGACTCGGCAGCCATTAATGCCGCCATTGATGCCTGCACCGGAGCCGGCGGAGGTGTTGTCCACGTCTCACCGGGGATTTACCGCTGCGGAATCGTCATCCTGAAACCGAATGTCACGCTCTACCTTGAAGCTGGCGCGACCATTCTTGGCAGTACCAACATCGGCGACTATGCCCATCACGGCGGACCGGCCGTTAAGGGCGATGCCGACCAGAATCACCTGATCTTTGCCAAAGATGCGGAGAACGTGACTCTCCGTGGGCCTGGCCGCATCGACGGCCAGGGTTCAACCTTTTGGAAGCGATCCGACCGGCATCCGCTGCCGCCCGATGAAAGCTGGGCCGATGTCATCGCGCACGGCTGGGAGCCGAATGGCAAGCGCCCCAGCCCCATGCTGGAGTTTGTCAACTGCAAGGGGCTTCGGATCGAGGAGATCCGCATCGAAGGCGCACCTAGCTGGACGCTGCGCATTATGAACTGCGAACAAGTTGTCATTCGCGGTATTTCGGTGAAGAATCCAAATTATGGTCCTAATACGGACGGGATCGACGTTTGCGGTTGCACCGGCGTCGTCATATCCGATTGCTCCATCGACACCGGCGACGACGCCATATGCCTGAAAAGCGAAAATCCGTACGGTGGCGAACCGCTTGTGAACAAAAACATTGTCGTTACAAATTGTTCTCTTACCACCTGCTGTAACGGCTTCAAGCTGGGTACCACGACGCAGGGCGGATTTGAGAACATCGCCTTTTCTAACTCCGTCATTTACAACAACCCGGTTGATCTGGGACAGCGCGTGATCTCGGGAGTCGCCCTGGAGGTCGTCGATGGTGGCTGGATCGACGGCCTTCACGTCTCGGGCATCCGCATGCAGCGCACGCGCACGCCAATCTTTATCCGCCTGGGAAACCGGTCGAAGAAATACGATTATGCCCAGCACGGACTGCGCGGAGTGGTCATCGAAGACATCCACGCAACGGAATCGGTTCTCGCCAGTTCCATCACTGGACTCGAAAACGTGTATGTCGAGGATGTGACTCTCAAGAACATCCGGATAGACTGCGTACTCGCGGGTCGCTCTGACTGGGTCAATCGCCCCGTGCCCGAAGTTCCCGAAAAGTATCCTGAAGCCCGGATGTTCGGAATGCTTCCAGCTTTCGGCCTCTACTGCCGGCACGTCCGGGGTTTGCACATGTCTGACGTTACATTTCGCGCCACCACCGGCGAGCAGCGACCGGTGATGATCTGCGACGACGTGCGCGGTATCAAGATTTCCGGCCTCACCTCCACGCCAACTCAGGGACAACAGCCTGTCGTGAAGCTTATTCAATGCGGAGATGCCTGGATCTCAAACTCCGCGGCTCCGGCCGGATCGAGTGCGTATCTGGAAGTTGAGGGTCGTGATTCCGCGTCGATCCTCTTATCGGGGTGCGACCTGCGCGGAGCAAAGCGAGCGTTTGACACATCCAGCGACGTGCCCGCAGGCGCAGTTACTGTCAGCGGCAACGTAGCAGGAGGAACCCAGTGAGGTACGCAGATTTCGCCAATCCAGCCCCGCTGGAGAAGTTATGTAAGCGTGGCCAGTCACTCGGGGAGTGCATCTAAGCAATTAGTCTTTCCAATCCTTCTCAATTGAAGGACTGGCCGGAGGAGGCCGCGCAGACTAACCGGAACGAGCGAAACGCAACGCCAAACCTGGTGACATCAAACCGGGGACGAGAGCAATCTATTAGAGAATTCGCCCTCCGAATTTGCGCTCATCTGGACCCGCCCTCCTAACCACAGGACAATCCCTTGAGCAGGGAAATCAGCCGCCGGCATTTCCGCATCCCGGGTGCACTTAATTCAAACAAGTTCCAAAGGCGGCATTGTGAAGACCCTACCTTGCGTTCTCTCCGCACTCCTGACGTTGATCACCCCTGCATTTGCAACCGTCACTGTGACCAGTCCAACCAACGGCGTGACCGTCACTTCTCCCGTGCACTACGTAGCGAGCGCGACCGCGACCACCTGCGCAGCGGGCGTGGCGTCCATGGGGGTCTATGTCGACGACGTGAAGAAATACGTCGTGGATGCGGCAACACTGAACACCGAAATCGTCGTGGCCGTAGGTTCCCACGAAACAACGGTCGAAGAGTGGGACAAATGCGGCGGAGCCACAGTTGATCATATTGATTTCACCGTCGAGACCTCGGCTGCGCCCATCGTCGCCATCACCGCCAAGTCCGGCACCGTCACCGTCGGCAGTTCGTCAATCCTGACCGTGACCGCCACAAATTCCACCGCGGTGACGGTGACGGGATCGAACGGCGCCAGCTATACACTGGCCGCGAGCGGAGGAACGGAGACAGTTACCCCGACAGTGACAACGACATACACCGCGAAAGCGTCCGGGGCGGATGGGACCTCCTCAACGGCAGCGACCGTCACGGTGATTCCAGTGAACAGCCTTCAATCCATAAGCCATGTCGTATTCATGCTGCAGGAGAACCATTCGTTTGACGATTACTTCGGCATGCTGAATCCTTACCGCAAGACCAACGGCTGGAATGTGGGAGAAGACGGCGTCACCTACAACGTGGATGGCATTGACGACAAGCTGACCACGATCAGCAATACGAATGATGCAGGCAATGTGTACCCGCTCTTCAAATTGAAATCCACCTGCCTCGACGACATGAGCTCCGATTGGCTTTCCAGCTATGGAGACGCCAATACCTACGACTTTCTCAATACGCGGCCCATCCTGATGGATGGCTTCGTTCACAACGCCGAGGGCTACGCGAAGAGTTGCGCAAGTGGTGGTGGCAGTTGCGCAGGCGCATTTACCGACACCAATGGCGAGCGCACCATGGGCTATTACGACGAGGGCTTCCTCAATTACTACTACTACATGGCATCGCAGTTCGCCGTGTCCGATCGTTGGTTCTCCCCGGTGGCGAGCAAGAGCATTGACAATCGCATCGCCGTGTTCACCGGAGGCACCACGCAAGGTCTGGTCAGAGATCCGGGCGGTGACGACCATCTGCCCCAGCTTGATATATCCAACATCTTCGAGGAACTCGATACGGCCAAAGTGTCGTGGAAGATTTACTACACCGTGACCGAAGGCTATTGCCTGGCAGAGGATGACTGCAGCGGCTCGGCATATGACAAATATCCCGCTACCGACTTCGCTAACTTGACGTATTCGTTTCAATATCTCCATGAGAACCCGAAGGGCCTTGCCTGCGCTGCTCCCACCCAGAGTTCCAGCGTAGTTGGCGATGCGTCGAATTCCTTTTGCATAGACACCGCCCACATCGCTCCGCTGTCCACCTACTACAGCGATCTCACCGATGACACCCTTCCCAGCTTTGCCTTCATTGAGGCCGGTTATGCCAACAATGATGAGCACCCCGGATCGGGCCAATCGATTCTTGAGGGGCAGGCGCAGGTGGCTAAGGTAGTCAATGCTTTCATGGCCAGTCCTGAATGGAAGAATTCCGTCTTCTTCTTCAGCTACGACGAGGGTGGTGGACCCTACGACCATGTTCCCCCGGTTCCCGATCACTCCAACGAGAACACCGATGCATCCCTTGGGACCATTCCGGATATCGCATCAATCGCCGTGAACGCCGATACTTACGATCCATGCCTTCCCACCGGCGGAACTCCGACCCTCCATTGCGATCTCCTGTCGAATTACCCCGGAGCCAATGCGTCGGACGCGCCGGCCGTTGACGGGTTTGCCGCTCAGCTTGGATTCCGATTGCCGAACATTATCATTTCGCCTTACACCAAGAAACATTACGTGTCGCACACTCCGATGGATCATACGGCGGTAATCAAGTTTGTCGAGAGCCGGTTTATCAGTAGCTCAACGCATCTCACTCCCCGCGATGCGGCGCAGCCCAATCTGCTCGAGTTCTTCGACTTCACCACTGCCCAGTGGGCCACACCGCCGACGCCGCCAACGCCGGTGACGGAGGAGTCACTGGGTTACAATCCCTGCACGCCGACGAGCATGGGGCCCTGAACAAGAGAGAAATGACCGTCGAAGATCCGAATCTGCAATGGGCGTACCCAAGAGCGACGCCTCATAGGGTCCACGCTGCTGCTGGACATCGCGCGGACCAGCGTTCCATGTACTCGGCGCTATAACCTGATCGTTCACAATCTGCTTGTCCTCAACCTCGACCCAATGCCCCAGAGAACGACGCGGCGCTTCATGAAATCCAAAGCCTTGATCAGACTTTGACCAGCCGTTCGGGTTCCATTTATTCCCATTGTGGAGACGCACATTTCCATGAGCCAGGTTGTCGTCCAGTTGCGCGACCCAATCAGACAACCGGCTGACCATGATGTCCGCTTCAAGAGTTCTGGCGGCGACGCGGTCGGGCGTCGAAAAGAGGGCTGCGGGGGGAAGCTTGAGTTTAGCGAGCGTACGGTCGACAAGCTGCTTCACCTGCTGATTGCCGGAAGCATAGGCGACCACCAGGCATTGCGGAAAGAAATCGTTGAGATTGATCGTGAGGAGATGGGCTGGACAAACATCTCCTCAAGTTCGATGTAGAACAATCTAAAGAAGCGCTCAATCAGCAATCTGATCAAGACTTTACACTTTTGACAATGAGCGAAGTTTGCAGCCAAGTCTTACGCGACCGTTCATCGATACGGCTTTTCCAAGGTCGCCGTCGAACCGTGGATTGCCATGAGCCTCTTGTGCCAGTTGATGTGCGAGAAAATGGAATCAGAGAGACCCGGGACTTCAACCGCTTCAGGGTTCTGTTAACGAGGGCGCGGTGATTTCTCCGATTTCGGGCGAGTCTCCGACTGACGACCAAAATGGAGTTCTGTCCGGGCAGGCGACAATTCGGGCACAACCACATTCTGCGCGGGAGAGGTGCTCCCGAGAGTTGCGCCGTTGCGTGAAGGCGGAGCGCAAACGCCTCCGCTGATCACTGCACTGTGATATCCCGCGTGGCATACTCGTGATTCCCGGAGCTGTTGCGTGCGTCAAAGGTCAGATGATAGCTCCCCGTTGCTAACGAAAGAGACTGGTCCATGATGCCATTGCCCACGCTCAGCAGTTTCGTGCTGCCGTTCCAAAGCTCAAATCGATACACGCCCCCGCTGACAGTCGCAGCAGCGTTGATTTGTACCGGCGCGGTCACAGTCGCGCTTTCGTCAGGCAAGCAGACATTCACGCCAGCGGAGGATGGAGCGGTACACGCGCCGCCGCCGCCGGTTGTCGCGGCCTGGCTCGTGACCACCATCGAGAAGGGCGTCCCGATGGAGATCGCATCAGCCTGGGTCACCGAACTCCCGGTCACGTTGAAGACCCACAGCTTGTTCTCGAACTGCGAGATGGCATAAAGATGGTGGCTGCTGTCCCACGCTACCTGATCGATGCCCGTACCGGTCAGCAGCGCCGTGTTCAAGGTAAGAGGGGAGGCGTCATTGAAGTTGTAGATCTCGATCCCACTGCCGTACCCACTGCCGCCCGCGTAAAGCACATACATCGTTCCGTCTGGAGAGAACGTCGAGTTCTCCCCGTAGATTGATGGGGTCGGCATGTTGCTCGAAGTGTTGGTGGTGGTGAGGTTTCCGTTGGAGTCGACTGTGTAGCTGCCAAGCTGTGGGTTGCCGGAGTCACCGCCCCCATCGTTGGGAGAAAGCTGAATGACGACATAGTTGCCGGTGGGTGAAGAGTCGGGATTCGACGGTAAATAATTGGTGCCCGACAGCGCGGGGTCCGTCTCCTTGAATTGCATGGCTTGCAATGTTCCCGTGCTTTGGCGCTGGAAACCCACGTCATCGGAATAGTGACCGTCCCATTCGTTGGCGTAAGCAAAGGTCTCGTTGCCGAGGATGGAGGGAAGGCCGGTCCCAGCCTCGCTTTCAAAGCTTTGCTCAGTATCTCCGTCGAAGGTGAACGTCCCGCCGCTATTGACTATGTAAGTCTGGTACGCGGCGCAGGTACCGTCGCCCGCGCCCTGAAGCAGAACGTAGACGTATTTCCCCGTGTGATCGAGCACCGCGTCGTCGGTGCCGCCCGTGCCGCTTCCGCAGGCGTTGCCGCCGTAATCGAGGATTGCGGCTGAACCTACTTGAGATCCGATAGCGCCGTTGGAGCCGACCGCGAAGGAACGGAGCGTTGTCTTGCCCAGCGTGAAGAACTCGGTATTGTTGCTGCCAATAATTGCTGTTCCAGGCTTGAACGGCGAGCCAGGGATAGCCGTCAGTTGCCCGCTGGAGGAGGCGCTGTAGCCATACACGGCGCCCGCCGGCCCCTGGACCTGGATGTACACGTGAGCTGCGGTGGACTGCGCGCTTGCCAGTGGCAAAACAGCAGCGGTGGAAACAAGCATAAGGGAAACGGCGATGCCGAGACCGCGGATTGCAGTCTTCATTGAGATTCTCCCGCATGTGATGTAGCGCACAAGGTACCTCTCAAGCTAGAGACATTGAGCTGTGCGGTCTGAGCTTGAACGCTCAGGTCTTTCAGGCCTCGATTCTCGGAACCCCTGAGAAGAGACAACCAGCCCTAGCCTGCCATCTGGCCGACGTGCGCACGGATGCGAAGTGCGGAAGGCGATGAAACGTTGCTTGGAATTTCCGAGACGGTTGAAGCCTTCACCCCGGACTTGCAGGCTATCGACGTGTCGACCAGGTCGTGGAAATGAGATGGCTTGGGATGACTCATATTCTGTGGCAAGCCCGTGTTCGCGCCGAAAGCCAATTGAAAATGCGGAAGTCCTGGACTGCCGTAAACCTGCTCAATGAGACACATCGGGCCGGTTACTCCAATCCAGGTTTGACAATCGATAGAGTTCTGCCGCGATAGCTGAGCAGGGGCGTTTCACATTTAGAAGCCCAACATAGTCGCCTATGATCCCTTGGTGTGAAGACCGTGTGGCCGCAGTTTCGGATCCAGGGTCTTTCCCATCCTGACGACGATGGGCAGCAATGCTTCAATATCTGCCAGCGATGTGCGGAAGTTCACGATGCAGGCGCGCAGCGCGAATTTTCCATGGACCACCGCGTTGGAAAGATAGGCCTCGCCGCTCGCCTGCAGGCAAGTCAGAAGTTCAAGATTCAATTCGTCCAGATAGCTCGCCGCCTTCTCGTCACCTGAATCGAGATCCGTGGGAACGAAGCGAAAGGTCGTAATACTGAGAGACTGGGTCAGCGCTTCGATCTCGGCGTATTGCGGAATTCGCTCGAAGAGGGCCCGCGCCAAGCGGATATCGTCGGAGATCATTTGCTCATAGCCCTTGCGTCCCACCTCTTGCAGCGCAAGCCATACTTTTAGCGCGCGAAACCCGCGTGAATTCTGTGGACCAAGGTCGAAGTAATTCGTCGCCTCCACGCCGAAGTGATAGTAGACAGGATGATAGGCAAATGCGGCGCGCAGCTTCTCCGGGTCTCGCACCAACGCGCAGCCCGCCTCAAGCGGTGCGTAGAGCCATTTGTGCGGGTCCACGGCCACTGAGTCCGCCTCGCGCAGTCCCGTGATCGCGCCAGGCGCATCCTGTAGCACCGCAGCCAGGCCACCGTATGCCCCATCCACGTGGAACCACAGGCCGAACTCGCGACAGAGCGCAGCCAACTCCGGGAGTGGGTCGACTGCTCCCGTACTCACCGAACCGGCATTCCCGACCACCATTGCCGGCACGTCTCCCGCTTCAATGTCCTTGAGGATCTGTTCCCTTAGCGCCGTTACATCCACCCGCATTTCGTCATCCACAGGTATCCAGCGAATTGCCTCCGTCCCCATTCCCGCGATGTCCGCCGCCTTCTGAATCCAAGTGTGCGTCTCTTTCGAGCAATAAGCGCGCAGACGTGTCCCATCCATTCCTTTGGTGCGCACATCCCATGCCGCCTTCGCCTGCCGCGCAGCAAGAAAGCAGACAAAGTTAGCCATGTTACCGCCGCTGACAAACAGGCCTCCGCAATCCACGGGATAACTGAGCATCTCAGCAATCCAGCGAATCGTCTGCCCTTCAATTTCGCTCGCCATTGGCGAAAGCAGCCATGCGCCAACATTGGGGTTGACCGCGGCGGCCAGTAGTTCACCCAGTGCGCCGATGGGCGCTGCCGACGAGGTGATGTATCCCCAGAAGCGAGGATGGCCGTTGAAGAGAGAGTGATCGAAGAGCAGGTCAGCGGCATGATGGAGCAATTGCGCCGGATCGGCACCCTGTTGCGGCAGCGTGCGCTGTGCCGCGAGAGCCTGCCGCACAACTGCCGGAGACTCTGCTGAAGTGACGGGTCGTTGGGGAAGCGAGTCAAAAAAACCGGCGATGCGATCGATAAGCTGGGTGCCCAGCTCGCGAAACTCCGCAGAACTCATGGCCAGTGGTGAATCGCGATTATTCAAGCCTTCTTCGTTATGCATGGCAATCCTCAGCGGAATTGTATCCGACTGTGCTGACAGAGGCTTTGCTGCCAATTCTCGGGCGATGAGTGTTAGAATTTCGCGCATCCAATGGAGGGGTCAATGGGTCGCAGATACGCCAACTTCCTTGAAAGAGCCGGCAACACCCCGGTGGTAAAGATCAACAAACTCGCGCCGCCCCACTTAAACCTCTTTGTCAAGATGGAGGCCTTCAATCCGCTCGGAACCGTCAAAGGCCGTCTCGCCCTCAGTGTGATTGAAAAAGCTGAGCGGACAGGACGCCGCAAGGCGGGCCAAACCGTCATTGAGGCCGCCAGCTGCAATACCGCTGGCCATGGTCTGCGCGCAGAAAGGCTATGTCCTTGTCGTCACCATGGAGGAGTCATTCAGCATCGAACGGCGCAAACGCATGCGCTTCCTCGGCGCAAAGGTCGTGCTCACACCAGCGTCGGCAAAGGGTACCCGAGAGGCTCTGTATCGATCTGGGAAAGTGGTAGTGGTGCAGTCTAGGAATAGCCAGCCACGTACCAAAGCCACCGCTGAAGCTGCCCACAGGCCGGTTGCCGGCCGAACGAGGACCCCCCGGGCTTGAGCTCACAGACAACCCAGTTCTTCCAGCACTTTGGCTCAGAAGCCGCGATTACTTCTGTCAGGTAGATTCCAGATGCTCAAAAGCGCGTCTTCGAAACGAAGACATGCCAGCGTCATTATTCTTCTTCCCCATCGCTTCAAAGTTTTCGTCAATCTGCCCGCTTTGTCCAATCACGAATTCAGGGGCGCTAGAAATAAGACACATTGCACTAATTTTTCCCGTGCACTTCAGGCTCTCATCTATTCCAAAGATTCCAAAATCATGAAGGCAGATTTGAAGCTTCATGTGGCCAGCGCTCAGGAATTTAGGAACGGAAAGCGCCCATTGCGACGGCATATGTCTTCTTCACGTCACTTTGCCGCCACCTTGGGCGCGTAGTGCTGGGTTGTCTGAAGAGATTCTCTGACTGGCTCCCGGAGGCATCAAAATACCTGTGCCGAAGCAGTCAACTCTGGAAGCTTGGATTTGGCTCTCCGGGCACGGCGCTCCGAGGCGCCATGGGCATGTTGCAAAGGCGTATCCCCGAGGCGGCAAATATTGCGCTGCCGACCGCAGGCGCCAGGCCCACAAGGCCGGTTTCCCCCGCGCCGGCCGAGGGAAGGTCCTTGCGGTCGATGAGCGCGACTTCAACCTGCGGCGTATCGCTGAACCGGGGAACTCGGTACTGCGCGAAGTGAGCGTTCAGAATGCGGCCATCGGCAAAGAGGATTCTCTCGAAGAGTGCGCCACCGATGCCCTGAACAATGGCGCCCGTAAGCTGATTGCGCAAGCCGTCGGGATTCACAATGGCGCCGCAATCCCATGCTTGAACCACGCGGCGGATGCGCACTTTCTTGGTTGCAGCATCAATCTCCACTTCGGCGCAAGTAGCAACGTACCCTCCCTTATCCACTCCGCCGGCAATGCCAAAGCCACGATCCGGCGTGGATTTCAATCGTCCCCATCCGAACTTGGCTGCAGCCTCTTGAAACACTTTCTGCAACCTGGGATCGGTCACGTTCTTCAGACGGAACTCCAGCGGATCCATGCCCGCAACATGGGCCATGCCGTCCATGTGCGATTCGCGAGCGAAGTGGTTGGCAGTTGAGGCAAGACCGCGATAGGAACCCTGGCGCAATGGAGATTTCGCCGCATGGTATTGGATCAGCTGGTTGGCCACATTGTAGGGGGTGCCGATGGCGGCAGGACCCGAATTGTAGTTGTGATGTTCCCAGGCGACCAGGGTCCCATCGCGTTGCGCACCGGCCTTGATCTCGATCAGGCCGGCGGGGCGGAGATAGGCCCAGGTAAACTCCTCGTTTCGCGTCCAAACAACTTTGACGGGCTTGCCGGCGGCCTTTGACAATCGAGCCGCTTCAATAGCCGCCTCGCCAGTATGCTTGCCGCCATAACCGCTGCCCATGTCAGGTTGGATCACACGCACCTGCGAAGGAGACAAGTGAAACGCCTCCACGAGTTCGTCGCGAACGCCAAAGGGGCGCTGTGTTCCTGTCCAGACGGTCAGCTTGCCATCCGCCCACTCGGCCACGGCGGCGCGCGGCTCAAGAGGTGCGTGGGCGATGTACGCGACGGTGTACTGCTCCTCCAGCTTCAGGTCAGCGCCGGCCATGGCCTGCGCCACTGAACCAGAGACATGTTCCGGTCCATCGTCCCGGCCGCTCTCGGGGTTGCTCTTCAGATATGCGAAGATGCCCTCATTCGAGGGTTGCGCGGGCACATTCCATTTTGCCTGCATTGCCGACAGGGCGTGCTGCGCGGCAAAAGCATCGGGCGCCACCAGTCCGATGAAGTCGCCATCATGCACAACCTTGACGCCGGGCAGCTTTTCCGCCGCGCTGGTGTCGAGCGAGTCGAGTGTTGCGTTGAACCCATCCGGACGAAGCACCGCGCCAAACATCATCTCCGGACGGGTAATGTCGGAGGGAAACTTGTGTTTGCCGGTAACGAAGTCACGCCCTTCTGCTTTGGGAACGGCAGTTCCGGCGATCTTCCATTCCGCGGGAGGCGTGAGGACATCTTGGCTGGAAACAGTCTTTACAAGCTTCTCTCCGCGTGTGAGTTCGCCATACGCGAGCGACCGCCCATTCTTGGGATCAGTGACTTTGCCTTCGGCGGCTGTCAAGCTGCCCGGGACCACACCCCAGCGTTGCGCGGCAATCTCCAGCAGCATCTGGCGAGCAGCCGCGGCCATGGTGCGCAACTGCGGCCCCATGGTTGGAGTGGTGCGGCTGCCAAAGGTGCCCATATCCCATGGAGTGAGATCGGTATCACCCATCACCATGGTGATGGCCTCGAAAGGGACCTTCAGCTCCTCGGCGACCAGTTGCGCCAGCGAGGTACGGATGTTTTGTCCCACCTCAACCTTGCCGGTAAACACCTTCACCTGGCCATCGGCCGCAATGTGCAGCCATGCGCTCAGCTCCTTGGGAAGCTCGTGGCCACCGAATGCCCGGCCCGACTCCTGCGCCCACGAGAAAGTGTGGGCGAAACAGATCAGCAACCCACCTCCCAGAACTTTCAGAAAGTCGCGACGGTCCAGCTCGGAATTGCCCAGCCGGGCTGGCGGAAGGTTCGGGGCAAATTCAGTTGCGGGCTCAACGCGATGGTTCATCGGCTTGCCCCCTGGGACTGCATGCGCGAAGCTCGCTTGATTGCTTCGACGATGCGGGGATAGGTGCCGCATCGGCAGATGTGCCTCTCCATCGCCTCAACAATTTGCTCTTCCGTGGGGCTGTTCCGATCGTTCAAAAGAGATGTTGCGCCCAGAATCATCCCCGCGGTGCAGTAGCCGCATTGGAATGCGCCCTCGTCAAGGAAGGCCTGCTGAACCGGACTGAGCTTCCCGTTCTGCTCCAGGCCCTCGATGGTAACGATCTTCGCGTCGGCCGCCGATCCCACTGAAGTCAGGCAGGATCGGACCGCTTGCCCGTCGAGCAAAACAGTGCAGGCACCACACTGGCCTTCCCCACAGCCGTACTTGGTCCCGGTAAGATTAAGCCGGTTGCGCAAGACAGAAAGCAGAGGCTCTTCGGAAGAGGTGCTGACACGGAAGCGCGCACCGTTGACGTTGAGAACAAAATCGCCCAATCCAAGCTCCAAATGCGACCCGGCAATGTGAAACTGCCATTTTCAGAATACTCCAAGTCGAATTGCGAATCTCAGTTTTCGCCAGCGTTATGCCGATTGAGCCTCGGATCCAAATCCCTCGTTGCCCACTAAATGCAGTTCTCAGATACTTCCTACTCGAAGGTTATCTCCAGTCCATTGCCGCTATCCGCAATGGTGGCCTGCCAGCAATGGGCTGCACTGTCCCATCTAACATTGACAGGCTTACCCGCAAGTTCAGCCTGTCCGCCGCGGCCCTGCCACCCATATACCTCAAGGTTGATCGCGGACCACCAGGCCGGATAGGTTCCCATGTGCGGACCGACCTTGATGTGCAGCTTGTTTTGCTCTACCGCGCAGGTACTATCCATGCGAAGGAATCTTCCCTCTTTGAATTGGTACGACTTCCCGTCATCCTGATAGAGCGTCCCCTTGCAGTTTTCACCCACGTAAACACGCAGAGTCAAAGGGCCTGCCGGCTGCTCCGTCGTGCTTTGCGTCAACGGCGCAATGGGCAGAATGGAACCGCCGCGCACATAGAGAGGAAGCAGATCAACGCTGGGCTGAATAATCACCGGCTTGAACGACGAGCCCGCCGGCGTGGATGCCGCGCCTTTGCCCTGCTCAGCATCCTTGCTCTTCACGGGGGCGTCGCGATCGACCCGCTCTCCAGTCCAGTAGTCGAACCAAATGCCGGGCGGCAACTGCACCTCGTACTTGTCGACTTCATCGGGGTAGGTTGGGGGTGCGACAAGAATATCCGGGCCGAAGAGAAACTCCGCGGGCGCGTCGAGGTCAATGGGATGACGATCCTCGGCCGCATCCGGAAACTCAAGAAAGAGAGGCCTCACAATAGGCAGCCCAGTGCGCGACATCTCCTCTGCCGTGGTGTAGAGATAGGGCATTAGTTTGTAGCGTTCTTCAATGTAGTGCCGGCGGATTGCCTCCTGCTCCGGCCCGTTCACCCACGGCTCCTGATCGTTAGTCCCGATCGCCGTGTGATCCCGGTCAATGGGTTGAAAAGCTGCAATCTCCAACCACTTGGTCAGCAACTCCGGTTGCGGTGAACCGGCAAAGCCGCCCACATCCGCGCCGCTCATTGCAAACCCGCTCAGCCCCAGGTTCTCAAGCATCGGAGTTGTCAGTCGCAGATGGTTCCAGGTTGAGCTGTTATCGCCGGTCCATGTAGCCGCGTAGCGCTGCCCGCCGGCATAACTGGCACGTGTCAGCACAAAGGGTCGAACGTCTGGCTGCAATGTTCTTAATCCATCGTAAGTGGCGCGCGAGTTCTGCATGCCATAGACGTTGTGAATCTCGAGGTGGCTGGCTGTGCGCTTGCTGAAGCCTGGTTCGTCGATGCGATGCTGGATATCATCCGGCATCGTCTTGGATGGGACACCAAAGACCGCCGGCTCGTTCATGTCATTCCAGAATCCGGAAATTCCATCGTCCACAAAGCCCTTATAAAGCGAACCCCACCAGGCGCGAGTCTGTGTCTGCGTGAAATCGGGAAAGACAGAATCCCCCGGCCACACCTTGCCCACATACGTCGAGCCGTCCGCATTCTTCACAAAATGATCGCCGGCCAATCCTGAGTCGTAGGGCGCGTATCCCGCATCTGGAAGTTTTGCAATGTGCAGATCGGTGATGACAACGACATGAAAGTCTTGGCTCGCCAGATCTTTCACCATTTGCTCGAATGTTGGGAATCTCTCCCGGTTCACCGTGAAGGGCCGATTGTTCTGTTGATAGTCGATGTCAAGATAGATTGCGTCGGCGGGAATCTTATCGGCGCGCAGGCGATTTGCAATCTCGCGCACTCTGGCTTCCGGGTAATAGCTGTAGCGCGATTGCTGATAACCCAGCGACCAAAGCGGAGGAATCGGCGTCGGGCCAGTGAGCCATGCGTAATTCTCAACCACTTGTTTCGGGCTGGGTCCGTAGAGGAGATAGTAATCAGCCGGGCCGTCCGGAGCTCCGAAGGAATATGCGTTGGCAAACTCCTTGCCGAAGTCAAAGCTGCTTCGCCATGTGTTATCGAACAACACCCCCAATACACGGCCCTGGTTCCAGGAAAGAAAGAATGGAATGCTCTTGTAGATTGGATCGGACGACTCCTGCCAGCCGAAATAATCGGTATTCCAATCTGTGAATGCCTGATTGCGCCTGTCGAGAGGCCCCACTTTGTCTCCCAGGCCAAAGAAGTGTTCGTCCGGCGCCATCGTCTTATACAGTCGAAACGAGGCGCCGTGAAACTGGATGGGCCGCTCTTCCTGCTGAAGCACATGGCCGGATAAGTCGCTCACCGTCAATCGCATCTCGCTGTCGAAGCTGACCCGCAGCGCTTTGGTGCTGAATCCGGTCTTCTCCGCGGTCACCGCAACGCTTGACGTGCGCGGCCCATCAAGCACCGCCCAGGATGCATCTTCGCTGAATTCTCCGTTCTTCGCCGCACGTACGCGCAGCACGTCATCCCGCAAAGCAGTTACACGAACCGCAATTCCGTTTCCGGTTAACTCGACGCCATTGGGCAAGGCACGAGTCTGGATGATTGCTGCAACGTTATTAGGGGCGCCCTGACCCCAGGAGTAAGACGCCGGCAGCGCCGCGCTTGCGACACATAGCACAAGTATTGTCAAACCGCGAGTGCGATTCATAAACCCCTGTCTGCCCCCGCGCATGCAGTTCCGTGCAGTCGCGGGGAATGTAATCGATGAGCAGCTATCTTACCTCGAAGATGCTCATTGAGTCAGCCCCTTCTTCGACCTCCAACTGTCCATCCCTTGCCGTTGGAGATATTCCCGAGGTCGGCGCCATGAGAGTGAATTCTGTACACCCCGACAATGCGTTCTCCGTCATCGGCAAATGCGCATTTTGTTTGGTCGCAGCCTTGTTCGCCACGATCAGCAGGCGCGCGCTGGAGTGACCTGCGGAGCAGCCTGCCTCTTCCGGCGCGCGAACAAAGGCCACGAGATTTTCATCGGCGTAAAGGTCCTGTTCGATTCCTGTTTGCAGCGCCGGATGCGCAGCACGCAGCGCCAGCAATCCCGCAGTCCATGCAAATATGCTCTGTTCTGTCGGTGTGCGGCCAGCGTTTGTAAAGCCGCTATGCGCGTCGCCAGCAAAGCCGCCGGGAAAGTCGTGACGATTGTCCGGGTCTCCGCCACCCGGCATTCCGATTTCGTCGCCGGAATAGAACTGCGGCGTGCCACGGAGCGTTGTCAACAGGCCCAGAGCCAGCTTCAGCTTGGGAACCGATCCGTTGGCGTCGGTCAAGAAGCGGACCGTATCGTGGTTGCCTATAAAAGGAACCAGCCGCTCGGGATGGGGATAGAGCGAATCCTGACCTAAGACCCTGGCTAACTCGGTCATGGGGTGACCATGGTTCAGCACATCGCGCAGCGTGAAATACACCGGAAAATCAAAGGGTGTATCGAGTCCCGTGTCGATGCCGCTGTGCTCAATCCCACCAGCGAAGAAGGACGTAACTTCAGCATTGCCGCTGAAGACCTCGCCCACAGTGGTCAAGCGCGGATAGACGCTGTGCAGAGCGGCGTGAAAATCATGCCAGAAGGAGCGGCTTACATATGGAAACGTATCCAGGCGAATGCCATCGAGATTAGCCGTCTCAACCCACCACAGCGCGTTCTGGATCAGGTAGCGCGCGACTAACGGGTTTTCCTGGTTCAGATCGGGCATGGAGTCCGTGAACCACCCGTCGGTGATCGCAATCCATGCTTGTCGTGGAGAGTGCGGATCGACAAGGCTCTCAAAGTTGCTTTGCGTGGCGCGATGATGCTGGAGAGTTCCATGAAGCCAATCCGGAGCTGGTGGATCGAGCACCCATGGATGCAGAACGCCAATATGATTTGGCACCAGGTCGATCACCAGCTTCATGCCGTTGGCGTGCAGCGCGTTGGAAAGATGCCGATAGTCTTCGAGTGTGCCGAAGTGCGGATCAACAGCGTAGAGATCGGTAGCCGCATAGCCGTGATACGACTCCGGCATCGCTCCGTTCGAAACTACCGGCGTGGTCCACACCGCAGTAACTCCTAGCTGTTTTAGATAGTCAATGTGTTGCTCGATGCCGGCCAGATTTCCGCCGTGCCAACCGCGTGGCAGGTTGCGCTCGCCCTGAGAAGCCCCAGTTTCCGTTTTCGCTGCGCCCCCTGAAAGTTCGCCTCTAGCAAAGCGGTCGGTCATGATGAGGTAAAGTGCGTCAGAGGATGAGAGACCCGCATGCGCACTGGCCGCATTGGAGCCGTCCGCCAATAAGAAAGATTGGCGAGCCCGGCCTTTCTGATTTTCCGCTGTGATCCACAGTGTCTGCGCGGCCGCTGACCCCGTCTGAAGCCACAAGAAGGCCCAATGTCCGTTGGCGGAAATTTGCGTGCGCGTTAGTTCCACCCGAGCGCCGCTGACTGCAAAGTTTGCATCCGCCAGATTCTCGCCGTGAACCAGCAGCATGGGATCGGGAAAGTGAGTCCACCATCCGGGCGGGTCGATCTTGTCAATGCGCGGAGCCTGTGCCCAGCTTGGCACAGGCGTGAAACACATCGCGAAAACGAAAAAGAAAACGATACGCAATCGCACAGGGTTCTCCGCCGCTCTGTTCACAGTACGGTGAGCAGATATGTTTTCTTTGCCTGCCCTGACCGGGCGCAAGACGAAGACTCATGCTGGAAGGAAAAATCCCGCGGCAGTCCGAGAGGGCTGCCGCGGTACTTCAGTTGCATCAACAAAATCAGAAGGTGAAGCGAGCAGCCAACTGAATTTCGCGATTGCTGTATTGCTGCACTCCTTCAATCTGACCGACGTTACAGCTGTATTGAGGGCCTGTGAAGTTACCGCAGAAGCCGGAATTTGGGTTGGTGAATGCTGGAGTGTTGAGCAGATTGAAGGCATCCCCGTGCAGTTCCAACGTGTAATTGTCCATGATGTGGATGTTCTTTTGCGCACTCAGATTGACGGCGCGATAGCCGGGCCCGTAGATAGCGTTACGGCCAAGCGTTCCCAGGCGCGCGTAGACATTGAGACCGGGGGCGTTGGGAGGATTGGCGAACGAGGACGGATCGAACCAGTGTTCGCCCGGTCCGCCGCCGGTTTGTTTGAGATACCTGATGGGAGCAATGAGGTCGGGACGGTTTGCCGGGGTTCCTTCCCCGGTTGTCAGGTCGACCGGTGTTCCCGTCTGAACCAATGCGATCAGGCTGGTCTGCCATCCGCCTACAATCCAATCCATGGGGCGGGAGATGTTGCTTCCAAACTGTTGCCCGCGGCCGAATGGCAGCTTATAGAGGATGGAGGAACTGAAGACCTGACGCTGGTCCTGGCTGGAGTTGCCGTAGCCCCCCATAGGATCGGAATAGACCGCCGCGGTCTGGCCTTGGAAGGCGCCCGGCGAATCGTCGAGCGAGTGTCCCCAGGCATAGGAGAAGGTTCCGGTCAGCCCGTTGGCGGCGCGGTGCTCTGCGTGCAGTTGCAGGCCGTCGTAGTTGGAGATGCCGTCGTAATCGTTGTAGTTGAGGTTGCCCAGCGTGGGGAAGGGCACAATGCCGGTCCCGAAGGCAGGGTTGTTGTAGGGGTAGTAGGAAGAGAGATCCCTGCCCCTGGTTCCGACGTAGGCGATATTGAGCACGTCTTTGGTTCCGAACTGGTGCTCCAGTTGCAGATTCCATTCCTGCACCTGGCTGTCCGCGTTCCCCTGGTTCACGGCAATCATGCTCAAGCCGGTCGGCGGGCTGTTTGGATTGAAGCCTACGATGCCGCGGGCCGGAAGAGCCGTCGTCACAGCGGTGGGGCTGGTGTAAGCGTTGCAGTTGTAGCCCCCATCCACGGGGTTTGGTGTAACTGACGGAAGTTGGCCGGTGAATGTGATGCAGTACCCGTTGGAGCCGTAGTAATCGCTGTGGCCTGCGAAGGGCAACTGTTCTCCAAGCTGGTTATTGATGCCGCCATAGTCGAGGAAATAGAACAGCCCATATCCGCCACGAAGAACGCTCTTGCCATTTCCATACAGATCGTAGGCAAAGCCGGCGCGTGGACCAAAGGCATGAAAGTCCTGATCGATGATGCTGCGTGAGATGCCGTTCTGCCCGGCAAGCATCACAGTTCCTGTAGTCACGTTGAACGCGGACTGCTGGTTGTGCGCTTCATAGGGGCGCGTCAATATATCCCAGCGCATGCCCAGGTTGAGGGTGAGGCGGCGGTTGACGCGCCAGTCGTCCTGCGCAAAGATTCCGTCTTCCTGCCCGATATTGGCAAAGTAGCCGGCCTGGGACCCCAGTTCGTAGTCATACAAGCCGCCGGCCATTAGTTCGGAAACCTCATAGCCGGTGTACTCGACCGTGTTCTCGTCGATCCAGAAGTAGCCCTTGCCTTCCTGCGGATTAAAGAACTCCACCTGGCGGCGCATAAACGTGCCGCCGTACTTGAAGGAGTGCATCCCCTTCGACATGCTGAGCGAATCGGTGACTTCGTAGGTGTTCTGCGGAACCGCATAAAGGCCGTAGTCGCCGGTGTATTCAAGGTCGCCCTTCCAGCCGCCGATCAACGCGCCGCCGGTGGTTTCCTCGTTGATGTTGGCATTCACAATGCCCAGATTCTTGGAAACGTAGTCGCCATACAAGGGCGGCGTGTAGCCGTAGTTATCGCGGTTGTAGGCAATGTGCGCTTCGTTGACGATGGTGGGCGAGAAAATGTGCGTGTAGCCGAAGTCGTAACCGCGCGCGTGCGTGGGGTTGATTCCCGTTCCTCCTCCCGCCGGAAGATTGGCGAACTCCGAGGTCTTCTTGTTGACCGAGTTGTCATAGCTGTAACGGAAGAAGGCCAGATCGCTCGGCGAAGCGTTCCAGTCGACCCTGCCGTCAAAGGTGTTGTATTTGTTGTTCTCCGTCTGTGTGTCCAGGTAATTGCCGATGAAACGATCCATGCGGCTCGGTGTCGGATAGGCATTGAGGTAGTTCACCGCAGCCGGATTCAGGCGTCCCATTGGAATCACATTCGGTGTTCCGCCGCCGTCCGCCGAAGAGCCAAACTGCGCTGGCGGAGTGACTCCTGCGGGATCGCATGTTGTTGGATCAAAAATGAATCCGCCTTGGGGCGTGCCCGAGGGCGTACCCGTCGATTGGCCGGCGTAGGGGGTTTTGGTGCCGGGGATATTGCCCGGATAGCATTGTGGATACTGGGTCTCGAAGCCCGAACCGCCGGAATTTCCTGCAACCAGTAGCTCGCTGAAGTCTCCGGTGCGCATCTTCGTCGTGGGAACCGTCAGGTAGTGCGGGCTGACGGGAAGATCTTCGCGCAGCGCCTGATAGTCGCCAAAAATGAAGAGCTTGTTCCTGAGGATCGGCCCGCCTGCGGAGAAGCCGGGCTGGTTGCGCTTGAAGGATGCAGCCGGAGAAAACGGGGCGCCATTGAATCGGTAATTTGGATTGGAATCGAAGTTGCCGCTGCGATAAAACTCGAACGCCGATCCATGGAACTGGTTGGAGCCGGATTTGATCGAGGTCAGGACGATTGCGCCGCCGGCGCGGCCATACTCGGCCGGTGCCACGCTGGTCGTCACCTTGAACTCCTGGATGGCGTCAACCGGCGGGAAAAAGAGGATGGTGTTCACCAGGCCGTCGTTGTTGTCCACGCCGTCCAGAATGTAGTTGTTGGCCTGGGGGCGAAGGCCGTTGATCGACAAGGCGGCGTCGCCGCTCTCGTTATAGCGCATGGTTTCAGTGTTGTTGGCACTGCCGCCGCCGCTGGCGTTGTCGCCATAAGCGCCCCGCGTTACGCCCGGGGTCAACAGAGCCAGATTCGTAAAGTTGCGCCCATTCAGCGGAAGCTCGGTCACCTGCTCGCCCTGAATTGTCGCTCCGATAGCTCCGTCGGACACGTCGACAAGCGGAGAAGTTCCGGTGACCTCGACCGTGGTTGCCGAGCCGGCGGGCTTTAGTTGGAAGATGACGTCCTGCGTGCTGCTCACAGTGATGGTCACCGCTGCAGATTCCGACTGAAATCCCTTTGCCGAAATCACGACAGAGTAGTTGCCGCGAGGCACGGCCAGAATCTTGAACTCGCCGGACGAGTTGGTTTCGGCTGTGAGCTTGAGTCCGTTGTCCGTACTTGTAGCAACAACAGACGCGCCTGGGATCAATCCACCGGTCGTGTCCGTTGCCGTTCCGGAAATCGCGCCCGTGTCAGTCTGCGCCCGCAGGTGAGGAGCCGTCAGGCTGGCCAGGAGAGCCGCCAATGCCAGCAATCCGATGCGAAATAGAGTCTGCCCTCCGGGCAGGTCGTGGTTGTATTTGTGCATTGCAAACTCCTCCTGAATCGTTGTCCTGCGTGAGAAACTTCAGTTGCCCAGTCGAGGATTCTTCGTGGAGATCCTCGCTTCTACGCACCAAAGAACGCTTCCTCGGCAACGATCGTCAACCTACCCCGCGCCAATTCGCAATCAATTGGTAGTCTCCAGATAAGCTGATTGTTAGTAATTGTTTATGGGGAAATATCCTCCCGCGACGAGACCGTTTGCAGTAGAGTCAATTGCAAAATTTACAGTTCTCTCCTATGCGCGTAAACTGTTTCGCGTATATGGCGCGACCCGCGATAGAGACGGAAGTTCAGAAGGAAGTCACCAGGGTGCTTCAGTTCGGCCTCTTCGAGGCAGACCTGAAGGCCGGTGAGCTGCGCCGGTCTGGCGCCAGGATCCGAATACAGAGCCAGCCCTTCAAGTTGCTCTCCGTATTGCTGGAGACCCCCGGCGAATTGGTCAGCCGCGAGGAGTTGCAACAGCGGCTTTGGGGTGCCGAAACCACCGTTGACTTCGACCACAGCCTGGGCATCGCTGTGAACAAACTGCGCGAAGCTCTGGGCGATTCAGCCGACAATCCCCGATTTGTTGAGACCCTGGCCAAGCGCGGATATCGCTTCATCGCTCCAGTTAAGTCCGTTGATCCTCATGCCGCCAGCGCACCGGCTGTCGAGCAACACGGCGCTCCAGGCTCCGTCATCGCCGCTTCAGTGTCCCTGCCAAGGTCAGGCTCTCGCTGGCGACTGGCCGCGGGAGTGATGCTCTGCGTTTGCCTCACCGCGGGAGTCTTCCTGGTATTGCGCACCCCCGTGCGCGAACCCTATCGCGTGGCTCAGGTCACCTACTCCGGACATATATTGTCCAACGATCCAAACGATCTGGACGTTGAAAGTTTTTCCAGCTCTGCCGGCGATGGTACACGGCTTTATTTCTCGCAGATGGACAACGGCACGCCAACTCTGGTGGTCGCGTTGGCGGCGAATGGCGAGATCGCGAGCTTTCGTCTGCCCTCGGAGATCGGAGCGCCGTTGATCGGCTCGCTTTCACCCGACGGCTCCCGGCTTGTGGTTCGCGGACACCTGCAGGCAGAGCCGGAGCAGCCGCTGTGGATTGTGCCCACGCTGAGCGGCGATGCGCGGCGCGTACCCAATGTGCTGGCTCATGACGCAACCTGGATGCCGGATGGTAGCCGGTTGCTGATCGCGCACGGCAACGACCTGACGATTGTGAGTGCCGACGGAAGCGACCCCCACAAGTTCCTCACCACGGCCGGACGCGCCTTTTGGCTGCGATGGTCTCCGGATGGAAAGCGCTTGCGCTTCACGCTCCGCGACCCCAAGCGGCAAACCTCAGAGCTTTGGGAAGTAGCCAGCGATGGCGGCAATCCTCATCCGCTCCTGCCCGCATGGAGCCAACCCTCCTCCGAGTGTTGCGGAAGCTGGACGCCCAGCGGAGGCGATTTCGTTTTTCAGTCATGGCACAACGGTCACAGCAATATCTGGGAGTTGCGCGAGCGGCCCTGGCTGTTCAAGGATCGCGAACCCCGGCAAATCACCAACGGTCCGCTGGAGTTCGAAGCGCCCAGCACCGCTCCGGGCAGCGACCGCGTCAACTTCATCGGCGTCAACGTACAGATTGAGCTGCTGCACGCGCTGCCTGATTCCTCGACATTTGTTTCACTTGGCCAGACTCTTAGCGCCGCGGCGCTGGCGGAATACTCGCCCGACGGCCAATGGGTTGCCTGGCTCAATGCAGCAGATGGTTCTCTTTGGCGCAGCCGAGTTGATGGCAGCGAGCGCATCGAACTAACTACGCCACCGCTGCGCATCTTCGCCATGCGGTGGTCTCCGGACGACAAGCGCCTCGCCTTGATGGCCCTCGAGCCGGGGATGCCCTGGAAGATTTATCTGATCGACGCCGAGGGCGGAAAGCCGGCCCCGTTGATCAACGAAGATCGCAATGAGGCCGATCCGGATTGGTCCGCCGACGGACAATCGATGGTCTTTGGACGGCTGCCCAACCGCATGGACAGTGTCCAGCCCAAGGCCATTTACCAGGTGAACCTGCAAACTCGCGCGGTGACCGAGATTCCCGGCTCGGCGGGATTGTTCAGCCCACGGCTCTCGCCCGACGGCCGCTACATTGCCGCGATTCGCCTTGACCAGAAGGCACTGCTGCTCTTCGACCGTTCAAAGCAGCAGTGGACCACGCTTACCACCCACGGCGCAGGCGACCCCACATGGTCGCGCAACAGCCGCTATCTCTTTTTTCAGGACTTCCTTGAAGTCGGCAAGCCCATCTATCGCATCGCGATTCCGACCGGGCATACCGAACAAATCGCCACCATGGCCAATCTCCGTCCCATTGCCGCCACCGACTACCGGTTGATTGGCCTTGCCCCCGGCGACCTGCCCGTGGTCAGCGCGCACACCTCCACCGTCAATCTTTACAGCGTGGATTTGAGCGAGCGCTAAAGCATTTTTGTTTTTACTGTCGTCCTCCGTGCCCCATCCATTCCGCTTTTTTCTGCGGAATGGGTGGGAAACCCATGGAACTCAAGGGCGACACGATTTCCGAAAATGCTTTAAGTCAATTTACTTGAAGGGTCGACCCTTCACGATCCCCTGGCCTTCGCGGATAGTGACGAGATTGCCCGCAGAGAGGCCTGCATATTTCTCCACCAGCCCCAGCGGCCAATGAATTTCAACGTCCGCAGTATTCGCCGAACCCAGGCCAAAGTGCAGCCGCGGATCGTTCGCGGATAGAAAGCTGGATTGGCTCAGTAACTCTTGCACCTGCACCTTGCCCCCATACCGCACCAGAACGCGTGCGCCAATCGCGCTGCGATTGCTCTTTGTCCCCTCCAGGCGAATCTTGATCCAGTGATTGCCGCTAGGGGCGTCGTTGCGCAAAAGCGATGGCGGCTCATTCACATTCATGATCAGCACGTCCATGTCGCCGTCGTTGTCAAAGTCGCCAAAGGCCGCGCCGCGTCCGCAATGGGGAGTGGTTATTCCCGGACCGGCTTCGACGCCCATCTCCATGAAGGTCCCGTTTCCCCGATTGCGAAACAGCAGGTTGGGACTGCGCGATGGAAACCGCGGACTCACCCGCGCAACCTCCGGGTAGACACTGCCAGTGCTCACCAGCAGGTCGGGATAGCCGTCGTTGTCAAAGTCCACCAAGCCAATGCCGAAGACAACAAAGCGGGTCTCCCGGCCCAGGCCTGCCTCAATCGTCACGTCATCGTAATTGCCCTTGCCGTCGCCGCGATAAAGGCCGGTGGCTTGGTTGTAAAAGTGAGTCTTGGCCAGGTCTGTGTGGCCGTCCAGGTTGTAATCGCCCGCGCATGCGCCCATTCCGCCCATCTTGCGGCCGTCACCGCTAAGCGCCACGCCGCGGAACAATGCTTCCTCGCGAAAGGTTCCGTCGTGGTTGTTCATCAGCAGTAGCGAGGGCGTTGAATCGCAGGCCACAAAAATGTCGGGCCATCCGTCCTCATCGGCATCGATGGCCAGCGTCGTCAGCCCATACGATCCGGTAAAGCCAGCCACGCCGGACTCCTTCGACACATCGGTAAAGGTGCCGTCGCCATTGTTGCGGTAGAGGTAGTTCTGCGCTTTCGGCAAACCCTCCGGACCGCACATCACCGGCACCCCTTCGTAATTGCAGTTGGGAACGGCCATCGAAGGCTTGGGAGCATTGGCAAGATCGATTTCCAGATAGTTCGAGACAAACAAATCGAGCAGCCCGTCGCGGTTGTAGTCGAAGAATGTACACCCGGTGCTGTAGCGTGTCTTCGCATGCAGCAGACCGGCCTTGGCCGTCACGTCAGTAAAGGTGCCGTCGCCGTTGTTGCGATACAAACGGTTCTGTCCGTAATTAGAGAGAAACAGATCCTCAAATCCGTCGTTGTTGTAATCGCCCACGCAGACACCCTGCGCCCAGCCGTTGCCCAGCAAGCCTGCCTTCGCGGTGACATCGGTAAAGGTCCCGTCGCGGTTGTTCTTGTACAGCCTGTTGCTGGCATTGGGCGGCGTATTCTCCAGGCGGCGTCCTCCCGGAATGAAAATATCCATCCAGCCGTCGTTGTCGTAGTCAAGGAACGCGCATCCCGTGCCCATGGATTCCACAATGTACGTGAAGCTCTCGATCTCCCCGTAGACCATCGTCTCTGTCAATCCCGCGGCGTGCGCCACGTCGACAAAACGAGAAAACGGCGCGGCCGCCTTACCTGCTGTCTGCAGCGCCCGCAGGGAATTGGGAATCAGCGCGGAGCCGAGGGCCGCGGGAATCGTCCTCAAGACCTGGCGACGCTTCCACGCTCCAGCGATTCCACTTTGGGCATCATCTTTCTTCATTCCCGACAAGCATCCTCCCGAACGCAGCAATTCAGATGTCAGCGCGGATCCTGCGCCAGCTTGTTGCTCAATGAAATTGCCCCCGCATTGTTCGGCTCCAGCTTCAGAGCAGCGGCCACTGCATCCCGTGCCTCCGCAATGCGCGACTCAGTCGCCAGCGTCGCTGCCAGCGAGATCCAGGCCTGTGCGTTGCCTGGGGCAAGCTTGACCACCAGCCTAAATTGCTCCTCTGCCGCAGAGTTCTCACTGCCTTGAAACTCCATGTAACCAAGATCATAATGCGCAAGAACAAAATCCGGATTGGCTTGGATCGCCTGCTGCAGAGCCGCGCGCTGTCCCGCGCTGTCATTCAGCGTGCCCAGCACTTGAGACAGGCGATAAGCAAGTCCGGCATCTTTTGGTTCCGCGGCGCAAGCCTCGCGATACAATCCAGCAGCTTTCTGGTTGTCTCCGTCCTTCACCGCCTGTGCGGCCTCGGTTGCCTTCAAGACTGCCAAAGATTGATCGGCTTCATCCTTCAGCGCCTGCTGGTAGAGCTTCAGCTGCTGCTGCGCCTCCTCGGTTTTCCCCAGTGTGCGCAAAGCCTTGGCCAACTCAAAGCGAACCTGCGGCTCCGTAGCCCCCAGCTCAACCGCCCTCTCAAGCTGTTCCGTGCCGCCCGCGAGTTCATGAAGCTGCACCAGCACCAGGCCAAGGTTGACGCGGGAGTTGAAGTCGTTGGGATTGAGCACAACGGCTTGCTCAAGATGCGTGCGCGCCTCTGCGTATTCCCCCGCCTTACGTTCCAGCAACCCATTCAGGTTGAGCAGATCGGCATCCTGCGGAGCCAGAGCAAGCAGCTTACGCCCCAGCGGCGTCGCCGCATCATTGTCGCCGGTAAGCACCAGCGTGCGCAAATAGATACGCTGTGCTTCGATGTCATCGGGCTTCACGCGCGCAATTTCTTCAGCCAGTTTTTCCGCCGCCGCGTAGTGCGATTGGTGAACCTCAAGAGAAACCAGCGCACTGGTCAGCCCATCGGATCGAGGATCGCTCTTAAGCGCGTCTGCCAGCACTTGCGCCGACTGATCGAACATCTGCGACTTTCGGTAGGCGCTGGCCAGATCGAGTGTCAGCGCTTCGTCGCGCGGAATGGACCCGAGCCGAGCGATGACTGCCGCATAATCTCCTGTTGCAATCAGCGACCGGGCCAGCCCGTCAAGCGCGGCCTTTGAGGAGGGATCAACCTTAAGCGCAGCCTCCCACTCAGCCAAAGCCTCGCTGTCGCGACCAAGGCTGACCAGGGTCGCACCCAACAGCAAGTGCAGCCGCTCCGATCCCGGTTCCAGTTTGAGACCGGAGTGGAGAGCTTCAACGGCGCAGCCCAGTTTGCGATTTTCGCTGAACCATTTGCCAAGCGAGGCGTATACATCGGCACTTGGGTGCGCGAGCCGTTCTGCTTCTAATGCAGCTGGTCCGGAGCAGGTTTCAGTTCCAGCCGGCTGTATCGCACCCAGACTTGCGATCCCCATGCAGCCGCTAAGGCAGCCCAAAAGAATCAGCCGGCCGAGGGTACGCGTCCGAGATACGGCGACCCAATCGATTGAACGCCAAATCGAGGCAAAGCACATGATTCTCAATGCCCGAGGATAATCGAGCGCCGATATGCCGCGCAAGAAAGTACACCGAACGTCGTCAATGGCAGCGCTAACGATTCCGGAAGAAGTCACTGGCGCATGACGGTAAGAACACGAATGGGCGCCAACACTCGTGACGATGGAAAGTTCCACTCGTCAGCGTCAAGCAGGAGAAAGCGGCTCGCAAAACGAAGACTATCGGCAGCCGACGTGTTTCTCTGATGAAAGAATTTCACGAAATAGCCCGGAAACTGTCGCTCATTCTGAGATTTAGATTATTGATATTAAACAAGTTGACTGTATGGCGGAGAGATGGGGATTCGAACCCCAGATAGAGCTTTTGACCCTATAACGGTTTAGCAAACCGCCGCCTTCAGCCACTCGGCCATCTCTCCGGGTCTGTGTGGGATTATACCGGAACTTCGCCCTGCGGCGCGCTGAGGGCTCAAATCAGACGTATCTCAGGCGTATCAGCGAGATCACCTTGAATTTCATCCTTCCCGCCGATCATTTTTCCCTTTCTGGATGAGGCAAGTGTTGTTAGATTCGCTTGAGATGCCCCTGATCTTCCAACCCGTCCGGCGCAAGATGCGCTTTCTGCCGCTGATTGCCGCCACGTTCTTCATGGTGTCCGGCGGGCCGTACGCCATTGAGGACATCCTCGGCGGAGCCGGGTATGCCAGGGCGATCATCATTCTCCTGGTGCTGCCTTTCCTGTGGTGCCTGCCCACCGCGCTCATGATCGGCGAACTGGCCAGCGCCATCCCCGCCGAAGGCGGCTTTTACATTTGGGTGCGCCGCGCCATGGGGCCTTTCTGGGGCTATCAGGAGGGCTGGCTGTCGCTCTCGGCCAGCATCTTCGACATGGCGCTTTATCCCGCCATTTTTGTGCTTTACCTGGGCAAATTCAACCCGGGATTGACCAACGACTGGCGCGCCTACGCCTGGTCGCTTGCGGTGGTGGTCCTTTGTTGCGCCTGGAACCTGCGCGGAGCACCCGCCGTGGGTGAGGATTCTGTGTGGATGTCCGCATTACTGCTCGCGCCGTTTGCAATCTTCATCATTCTGGCGTTCTGGCGTGGAGCCACGAGTCATCCCGCGGTGCAGTGGATCCAGACCGGTTCCGAGTCGGCGCTCTCCACCGGGATCCTGGTGGCTCTGTGGAATTACATGGGTTGGGACAATGCTTCGACGGTCGCGCAGGAGGTCGAGAATCCGCAGCGCAACTATCCTCGCGCCATGATCGCGTCCATCATCCTCGTCGCCATCTCCTACATTCTTCCCATAGCCGCGATGGCCGTTGCGGGAATTTCCTCGGCCGGCTTCACTACCGGTGACTGGGTCCATTCTGCACGCACCCTCGGCGGTCCGCTGCTGGGTTTTGCCGTAGTAGCCGGCGGCGCCATCACCGGCATTGGCATGTTCAACGCGCTGGTGATGAGTTACTCGCGCCTGCCCATGGCCATGGCTGAGGAAGGCATGTTGCCGCTGGTCGTAGCCAAACGCAACAGCCGCGGAGTTCCATGGGTGAGCGTGGTGCTCTGCGGACTTTCCTGGGCACTGGCGCTCAAGCTGCCCTTCGCCAAGCTCATCTCCATTGATCTGATTCTTTACGGCTCCAGCCTGCTGCTTGAGTTTGTGGCGTTGGTTGTACTCCGTATCCGCGAGCCCAAGCTGGAGCGGCCCTTCAAAGCCGGCAACTTTGCCGTAGCTTGTTTGCTCGGAGTGGGCCCCGCGGCGCTCATTGGCTATGCCCTTTACGCCTCGCGCGATGAAAAACTCATCGGCGCCACGTCGGCGTTACTGTTCGCGTTTGGAGTGGGCCTGCTGGGGCCCATCCTCTATTGGGCCACGGCGCTTCCGCTGGCTCGGCGGCGTCTGGCTTCTGAAACCCCCGCCGATTGAGCGGAGCAAGTGCCGCCCGCTTGCCGGCTATAGCGGTTTCACAATTGCTGTACCCCGGAACCACTGCTCTCAAGTGCCTTTTCCCTCAAGAAAAAGGCACCCTTCGCCACATTACAAAGGGCACATGAATTGTGGAACCGCTCTATGCCTTGGCCAGCTTCGCCGCGGTTTGCCTGGCCTTGTTGTCGTTGAACTGCTTGGCCGACTTCACCACCTGGTCGCGCGCATATGCCGCGTCGTGCCAGCCCTTGATCTCCACTCGCTTGCCTTCAAGATCCTTGTAGATAGAGAAAAAGTGTGTAATCTCCTTCAGCATGTGCGGATAAATATCGGTGTAGTTCCAAACATTCGTGTAGCGCGGGTTATTCTTTCCCACCGCCAGCACCTTTTCGTCCAGCACGCCCTGATCCAGCATTTCCAGCAGGCCGATCGGCCGTACCTCCTGCACACAGCCGGGAAAGCTCGGTCCCGGCACCAGCACCAGCACATCCAGCGGATCGCCGTCATCGCTCAGTGTGGATGGAATAAAGCCGTAGTCGCCTGGATAGTGCACCGGAGAGTGCAGGTTCCGGTCCAGCTTAAAGACGTGCAACTGCTTGTCGTACTCAAATTTTTGAGTTCCGTCTTTGGGAATTTCGACTACCGTTCGAAATACTTCTGGGGAACGATCGCCTATGGGTAGTTCCAAATAGTTAATCATCTCGTCTAGTTTCTCCTCTTAGGTCGGCAGGGGTTGGGTCCGGCGCGGAGAGTCGTACCGGATCGTCGAATATGCCCGGTATAGCGGTTTCACAATTACAGTATCCCGGAAGCGCTGCCCTAACGTGCCTTTTTCCTCAAGAAAAGGGCACCTTTTGAGAAACCACAAAGGGCACATAAATTGTGAAACCGCTCTAAGGTACCGGTCATACTATAATCAGGGAAAATGAAGGCGCATGTCTATGTCACTTTAAAGTCATCCGTTCTTGACCCCCAGGGCCAAACCATCCAGAACGCTCTTCGCAAGATCGGATTCGCGGGGGTGACAGCGGTTCGCCAGGGCAAGTATTTCGCGCTCTCGCTGGCCGATGGACTCAGCAGCGACGAGGCCAAAACCCAGGTCGAGCGCATCGCCAAAGAAGTGCTCACCAACCCCGTCATCGAAGAATACACATACCGCATAGAGGAATAGTTAATCGCCACCATGCCGGGTGCCCCATCCATGAATCGTTCGTAGATTCATGGGTGGGAAACCACATCTCCTCAACCGAAAATGCGCTAACTCGCTGACTCGCTAATGCCCGCGCAAGCGGGCGCTAACTTGCTGCGCTTGAATCAAGAACTGGCCCAATTCGATCTTCTTGCGCGCGCGGTGCAAATCCGCTTAGGGGACACATTCCGCCCGCAGCGCATACGTCGGATCAAGCCAATGCAGGTAGGTCTCCAGGATGTGATAGCAGAGCAGATTCTTCTTGGCGAAACTTGATGAATCGAACGAGTATTCAACATCCACGTGGCCGTAATCGAGAAAGACCGGAATATGAAAAGGCAGTTTCGGAACCAGATCGGGTAAATTGACGATCCGCCATGAAGTAATCGGCAACTGGTTGAACAGATGCACGAATTCCATATTCCCCACACGCGGCGATGCGAACGTACACAGCGTACCGATATCGAACTTGCGCTTGGAATCGTTTTCCATCACAAACAGCGTTGCCAGCGCCGAGCCCAGGCTATGCCCCGCCACCACCGTCGGTCGCTGCCTGCGCGTCCCAGCCACAGCCGGCGCCAACCCGCGCTCCGCTTCGCGGCTGATCGCCAATTGCTCCAACTGGTCTGCAAATGATCCGCTGAATTTTTCCGGCGCCACCGCCGCAGGGGCCAGAGCAGCAACCTCCGGCTTGTTGTACTTCACCACCTTCAACGTGCTGTAGATCTTGTCGAACCCGCCAGCCACGCGCCCGGCCGAAGGAACCTGGCGAAATGGAACGGGAAGGGCCGCTGCATCGTCGATCCATTCCATCGCGCCTTCGGTTCCACGGATCGCGATGATGCGCTCATCCGGGTTATCAACCCCATGCGCAACAATGCCGTAGAACTTTGGCTCGGTGAGGGTGAGGACAAAATCGGACATCAGAATCCACGCGCCGAGTTCATACTCCGGCGGAATGCCGGAAGGTTCAGGCCGCAACGGGTCCGCGCTCTGCGGATTCTCGAACATGGTGTAAGCGGCCTGGACGAACTTGCCATAGAACAAGGCCTGTTGCTTATCGAGGGGTTGGCCCACAGCACACCTCCGGCGGCGGAACGATACCTGCATCCTACCGGCTGAGATCGCTTTGTACAACCATTTGTGAGTGCCCGAACGGGATCATTCGCAATCAGCGGCAGCATGCTTCACGAGAGGTGCGCGAACAGGGAAGCTGCTCTCGCCGCATGTCAAATCGCATAGAATGTTTCCATGTGCGGAATCGTCGGTTATGTCGGCAAAAGGAAAGTTGTGCCCATCATCATCGAGGGGCTGCGGCGGCTTGAATACCGCGGTTACGACTCGGCCGGCATCGCCGTGGGCAGCCCGGGCAGCGCCACGCTTGAGCTGCGCCGCGCCCCGGGCAAGCTCAGCAATCTGGAAGAAGTGTTGCGTGAGCATCCGCTGCATGGCACATTCGGCATCGGCCACACCCGCTGGGCCACGCACGGCCGGCCCACCGAAGAAAACGCCCACCCCCATCGCGACTGCTCCGGCCGCATCGTCGTCGTCCACAACGGCATCGTCGAAAACTACCTCGAACTGAAGCGCGAGCTCACGGCGCAGGGCCACAACTTCATCACCGAAACCGACACCGAAATCATCGCCCATCTCATCGAGCAGGTCCAGAAAGACGCCGAAGCGGCCGGTGCGCCCATCGCTCTTGAAGTAGCCGTTCGCCGCGCAGTAAAGCGCCTCACCGGCGCCTTCGCACTCGGAGTTCTATCCGCCGCCGAGCCCGACAAGATTGTCGCCGCCCGCTTTGGCCCGCCGGTCGTCATTGGCATCGGCGAAGACGAGTCTTTTATCGCCTCCGACGTCCCCGGCGTGCTCCACCACACCCGCAACATCTACTTTCTCGCCGATGGCGATATGGCCATCCTCACCCTCGCCGGCGTCCAGCTGACCGACTTCAGCGGCAACTCAGTCGAGCGCGCCCTCACCCGCATTCAGTGGGATCCCATCCAGGCGGAAAAGGGCGGCTACAAGCACTTCATGCTCAAAGAAATCTGGGAGCAGCCGCGCGCCATCACCGACACCACCCTGGGCCGCGTCTCTCTCGATTCCGGCAAAGTCTATCTCGGCGAAATGAAGATCCCCGACGAGGAGCTCGCGGCCGCCTCCAGCATCAACATCGCCGCATGCGGCACCAGTTGGCACGCCGCCCTGGTGGGCAAATACATGATCGAGCGACTCGCGCGCCTGCCCGTCGATGTCGACTACGCCAGCGAGTACCGTTATCGCAATCCCATCCCCGACCGCAACGCGCTCGGCCTGCTCATCACCCAATCCGGCGAGACCGCCGACACGCTTGCCGCGCAGCGCGAAATGATCGCCCTCGGCTCCAAGACCGTAGCCATCTGCAACGTGGTCGACGCCATGGTGGCCCGCGAGGCTCACGGCGCAATCTACACCCATGCCGGCCCCGAGATCGGCGTCGCCTCCACCAAGGCTTTCACCGCGCAGCTCACCGCGCTCTTCATTTTGGCGCTCAAGCTGGGCCAACTGCGCGGCCGCCTCGACCCCGAACGCTCCATCGCCCTCATCGAAGAGCTAAGCCACATTCCCGGCAAGATTGAAGAAATCCTCCGCTCCCGCTCCGCGCAATGCGAGGAGCTTGCCAAAGACTTCTCCAATGCCCGCGACTTCCTTTATCTCGGCCGCGGCATCCACTTCCCCATCGCTCTTGAAGGCGCGCTGAAGCTGAAAGAAATCTCCTACATCCACGCCGAGGGCTACCCCGCCGGCGAAATGAAGCACGGCCCCAACGCACTCATCGACGAGACGCTTCCCGTAGTCGTGCTGGTCACGCGCGACGAACACGACCCCGCCTCAAAGCTGCGTTACGAAAAGACGCTCTCCAACATCCAGGAAGTCACCGCCCGCAGCGGCCGCGTGATTGCCGTAGCCACCGAAGGCGACACCACCATCGGCAGCCTGGTGGAGCACGTCATCCACATCCCACCGGCCATCGAAGTCCTCTCGCCGCTGATTGAAATTGTTCCGCTGCAATTGCTCGCCTATTACATCGCCGTCCGCCGCGGCTGCGACGTAGACCAGCCCCGCAACCTCGCCAAATCCGTCACAGTGGAGTAGATTTCCTGTGGGCTCTTAAAAAACTGTCATCCTGAGCGGAGCGTCCTTCAGCGGAGTCGAAGGACCTGCTTCTGTTCTTCGCCGCCTTCCAAGGAGCGCGCTCCATGCCCACCAAAACCATCATCGAGCCCTTCCGCATCAAGAGCGTTGAACCCATCCACTGGACTACGCGCGAGCAGCGCGAATCCCTGCTGCGCGCCGCGCACTACAACCTCTTCCTGCTCCACGCCGACGACGTTCTCATCGATTTGCTCACCGACTCCGGCACCGGCGCCATGTCTACGCACCAGTGGGCCGCCATCATGGAAGGCGATGAAAGCTACGCCGGCAGCAAGAGCTTCGACCGCTTCAAGCAATCCGTCCAGGACATCACCGGTTACAAGCACGTCATCCCCACTCACCAGGGCCGCGCTGCCGAGCGCATCCTCTTCAACGTGATGTGCAACAAGGGCGACGTCGTCCCCAACAACACCCACTTCGACACCACCCGCGCCAACGTCGAATATGTGGGCGCAGAGGCCGTCGATCTCGTGCTCCCTGAAGCGCGGCTTCCCGAAACCATTCTGCCCTTCAAAGGCAACATGGATGTAACGGCGCTTGACGAACTGATCACCCGCACAGGCCGCGAGCGCGTCCCGCTTGTCATGCTCACCGTGACCAACAACTCCGGCGGCGGCCAGCCTGTTTCAATGGCCAATGCTAAGGAAGTGTCTGCCGTCTGCAAGACGCACGGCGTCCCGCTCTACTTCGACGCCTGCCGATTCGCAGAGAACGCCTGGTTCATCAAACAGCGCGAACCCGGCTATCAAGACAAGACACCCAAGCAGATCGCGCAGGAGATGTTCGCTCTCGGCGACGGCTGCACCATGTCCGCCAAGAAAGACGGCATGGCCAACATCGGCGGTTTTCTCTGCACCAACGACGACATTCTCGCCCGCCAGCAAAAGGACCTGCTCATTCTCACCGAAGGTTATCCAACCTACGGCGGACTTGCCGGACGCGACCTCGAAGCCATCGCCGTCGGCCTGCAGGAGTCGCTCGACGAAGACTATCTCCGCTACCGCATCGCATCCACAGCTTACTTAGGCAATCACATCGCCGCCGCCGGCGTGCCCATCGTCCAGCCTCCCGGCGGCCACGCCATCTATCTTGATGCGAAAGCATTCCTCTCGCACATTCCGCAAGAACAATTCCCCGGCGTAGCCCTCGCTGCTGAGCTATATCTCGAAGGCGGCATAAGGTCCGTAGAAATCGGCAGCTTAATGTTCGCCGCCGCCGCCAAAATGGAGTTGGTGCGGTTAGCAATCCCCCGCCGCGTCTACACCCAAAGCCACATCGACT
>Ga0302324_100003207_pt1 | contig 37009 bp, 39 predicted proteins | sample Palsa_T0_1_FD_201949 | JGI IMG/M metagenome (GOLD analysis project Ga0302324, IMG submission 201949) | Peat permafrost microbial communities from Stordalen Mire near Abisko, Sweden - Palsa_T0_1 | ecosystem: Environmental > Terrestrial > Soil > Palsa > Peat permafrost | place: Sweden: Abisko... | reverse complement strand
TCGACTCCAGCACCACGAGCTGCCCGCGCTGGAGCACCTGAGCAAGGGAGCTCGCGGCGGCGCTCAGCGGACCGAGATCGGGCTCACGGTTGAGCGTCAGCGGCGTGGGAACGCAGATGATGACGGCATCTGCTCGCGCGAGCGGCGCGTAGTACGACGTAGCCTCGATCGAGTCGCGGAGCTCCCGCAGTCGCTCCGAAGGTACGTCCTCGATGTAGGACTCCCCGGCCGCGATGGCGGACACCTTGCGGGCATCGAGGTCGACCGCCACCACGTGTTCGCCCGCCTCGGCGAAGGCAACCACGAGCGGTAGCCCTACGTACCCGAGACCGATCACTCCGACAGTTAGTTTGTCTCGCGCGGCTTCCAACCTTCCCCCCGCGTCTCGCCGCTCCGGTGCGGCTGGTGAATGGGAGCACGATACCGAGCCGTCGGCGAGAGCTGCTCATTGGTCGACGGGAAGGCACGGATGTCTTTCCCGACGTCGGAGTCCTCGCCGCTCACGGACGACCGATCCGACGGACGGCGACGCCGTCCGCGCGCCACGGAGCCGGATCGAGGATCCCACGGCCGTCCACGATCACCCGCGCCCCCGGTAGGTCGCCCGGTATCAGGCGGGCGAACTCGGGATGGTCGGCCTGGAGGATGGCGGCGTCGACCGGCGCGCCATCCCAGGGCTCGAAGCCGAGCGAGCGCAACTCCTCGGCGTCGTAGAGCGGATCGGTGGCCAGCGCGTGCATGCCCCGGCGCAAGAGCTCGTCCCGAACGGCGAAGGCGCCGGAGAATGCCGTTTCCTTCACGGATCCGCGGTAGCTCACGCCGAGGATCACGACACGAGCCCCGGTCGAGGCCGGCCCCAGCTCTCCAGCGAGCAGTTCGACGGCGTACGCCGGCATCGCGTCGTTGACCCGGCGCGCTGCCGCCGGCAACGTGGCCTCAAGATCACCGGCGAGGTAGAAGCGCGGATAGACCGGAATGCAATGACCCCCGACCGCGACGCCCGGGCGGTGGATATGCGAGAACGGCTGGGAGTTGGCAGCCTCGATCACCTTCTCGACATCGACTCCGAGGCGGTCGGCGAAGCGGGCGAACTCGTTCGCCAGCGCGATGTTCAGGTCACGGTAAGTCGTCTCCGCGAGCTTGGTCAGCTCGGCCGCCTCCGCGGAGCCCATGCTCCGCACCTCAGCGCGGAGGAAGGACTGGTAGAGCTCGACCGCCCGGCGCTCGCCCTCGGCGCTGAGACCGCCGACGAGCTTCGGGTAGGTCTCGAGATCTTGGAAGATCCTCCCGGAGTACACGCGCTCGGGGCTGTGGACGGTGAAGAAGTCCGTCTCGGGACGCAACCCGGAGCGCTCGGCGAGGGCGGGGGCGACGCGGCCTCGCGTCGTCCCCACCGGCAGCGTGGTCTCGACGCTGACGACCGTCCCGGGCTGGAGGCCCCGCCCGATGTCGTCCAGGACGGAATCGAGCACGCCATAGTCGGGCTGCGCATGCTCGTCGACGATGAGCGGTGGGACCACGAGGACGAGATCCGCCCCTGCCGCGACCGCCGCCGTGGTGTCCCCCGTCGCCCGCAGCCGGCCCGCCGGGACGAGCTCTGCGAGCGCGTCCTGCAATCCCGACTCGCCCGGGAAGGGCTCGTTCCCTTCGTTGACGAGCGCGACCACGCGAGGATCGATGTCGCAGCCGACGACATCGTGGCCGGCGCGGGCGATGTGGGCGGCGAGGGGCAGCCCGATCTTTCCGAGCGCCACGACTACGGCGCGCATCAGTGCCCTGGGGCGGCGCCTGCGAGTGAGACGGCCTCGCCGGTGCGTGCGCTCGCCAGCACTACCTCGGCCACCTGGACGATCTCCAACCCCTGCTCGAGCGTCACCACGCCGGGATCGCGACGTCCTTCGAGCAGGTCGAGGAACGCTTCGTGCTCGACGAGCAGGGGCTCCCGGCGCTGGAGCGCGTACCGGATCACGTTGCCTTCGCTGACGCCGCGAAACTGCTGGGTCGTCGACCACGTGCTCCGGACCTCGGCGTTCTCGTAGAAGAACAGATCTCCCGTAAGCGTGTCTGCTTCGAGCATGCCCCGCTCGCCGAGCACGCGCGTCCGGCGCACTTTCGTCGGGGAGACCCAGTCGACGACGAGGCTGAACGCCGCACCCGATTCCAGCGCGCCGATCACGAGGACGAGATCCTCGTGCTCGCGGCCACTGAGATGTTGGGTCTGGGCTGCGAGCGTGGCGATCTTGGAATCCGACAGCCAGCTCACGAGATCGATGTCGTGGGTGGCGAGATCCTTTACGACTCCGACGTCCTGGACGCGCGCCGGGAAGGGGCCGCTCCGAATCGTCGAAACCGTGACCAAACGCCCGATCTGACCCTCGAGCAGCCGCTGGCGCAGTTCCTGGAGCGCCGGGTTGAAGCGCTCGACATGGCCAACCGCGGCGAGGACCCCCGCGCGATGACAGATGTCGACGATCTCCGTGGCGGTCTCCGACGTCGCGGCCAGCGGCTTCTCGATCAGCATCGAGACGCCCGCGGCCGCGAGCTCTCTTACCGTGGGCAGATGCCGCTCGGTGGGAACGGCCACAATCGCGAACTGGAGCGGGCCCCGATCGAGCAGCTCGGCGATCGAGTCGAGCACGAGCTCGGGCTGATGCACGGCCCGGAAGCGGTCTCCGCCGGGGTCGACGGCCCCCGCGAACTCGACGCGGTCAGAGGCCTGTAGCAGCCGCGCGTGGTGGCGGCCGATCATCCCCAGTCCGATCACCGCGCCGCGCTGCGTGGGGTGTCTTTCGTCGCCGGCCACGGGGCCTGCAGGGTACTGTGTCATTGCGCGCATGCCGATCCCGCTGTTTGACACCGTGGGGCCATTACAGCCACTCCGGCAGAGCCTGCTGGCCGCGGCCGAGACGACTCTCGAGCGCGGCTCGTTCATTCTCGGCCCGCAGGTCGAAGCCTTCGAGCGCGAGCTCGCCGACTACCTTGGCGTCAAGCACGTGGTCAGCGTCGCGAACGGCACCGATGCGCTGACCATCGCGCTCCGAGCGATGGGCGTCGGCCCAGGTGATGACGTCGTCGTCCCGTCGTTTACGTTCTACGGTTCCGCTGAGGCGATCCCGCCTACCGGCGCACGCCCGGTCTTCTGCGACGTCGATCGCGACACGATGATGGTTACAGCCGAGACCGTCAAGGCTGCCTTGACCCCGGCGACCAGGGCGGTGATCGCCGTTCACCTGTTTGGCAACGTCGCCCCCATCCGCGAGCTCGAGGCGCTGGGTCTCCCCGTGCTCGAAGACGCCGCTCAGGCCGCCGGTTCGCGTGGGCCCCACGGGCGCCCTGGGGCCCTCGGCACCGCGGCCACCTTCAGCTTCTACCCGACCAAGAACCTCGGCTGCATGGGTGACGGCGGTGCCATCGCCACCTCGAGCGACGAGGTCATGGAGCTCGCGCGCATGCTCCGCTGCCACGGCTCGCGCGACCAAGCGACCTGGGAGATGATCGGCTACAACTCGCGGCTCGACGAGCTCCAGGCGGCCTTCCTGCGCGTGCTCCTGCCCGAGCTCGATCGATGGTCGCAGGGGCGGGCCCAAGCCGCCTCCTCCTACGCCGAAGCGGGGCTGGGGAAGCTGGTGGAGCTGCCCGAGCCGACCGACGGCTCCACTCCTGCCTGGCACGTGTACGTGATCCGCTCTGAGGAGGCCGATCGGATCGCCGCGGCGCTCACAGAGGCCGGGATCGGCAGCAAGGCTTACTACCGCCGGCCCCTCCATCGGCATCCCGCCATGGCTCCCTACGCGCACGGCATCGAGTTGCCGGCCACCGACGAGCTCGCGCGACTCCATCTGGCGATCCCGATCCGTCCCACGCTGACCCCGGCGGAGGCTGAGCAGGTCACGGACGCAGTCGCCTCGGTTCGTGTGGCGCGTTAGGCCTTTGCGGCGGTTCGGGGGGGCGTGAGCCCTTGTGGCGGGGGGCGGGAGCTGTTGCGGCGGTTTGCGGGGCGGCTGCTACGGCTGGGGGACTCGCAGATCCCGCGTGCCCTGCACCGCCACCGCGAGGCGGTCGTTCAAACGCGCGGGGGTGAGCGCCGAGGCGGCCGCGGACACTCCCGCGACGTCCGTGCCGGTCACGAACCAGGTGGGCACGCTCTTGATGTTCCCGGTGGCAGCGACCAGACCGGCCCCGGCGCCGAGCTGCCGCACCACGCGGCCATCGGGGTCGAGGAGCTCGAGCGTCCCGTCGTGGCGACCGGCGAAGCGGGCGTACACCCCACCCGTCGACGGTCCGTGAGCGATCAACAGCGCTGCGATCTCCCCCTGCACTTCGCTCCAGGTTCCGACGACGATTCCCAGCGTGCTCGTCCCCGAGCCGGTGCCGATGAGCTGGCGCGCGGCGGGGATTCCCACCGCCGCCAGGGCGCTCGCCACCCGGTTGCACGCGGTCGTCACGTCCGAGGCGCACTCGAGCGTGACGGGCAGACGCTTACCGCCGACCCCATGGATGAAGGGCTCGGGGAACGAGCCCACGACGGTGGGCACGCTCTGCGTCGCGGCGTCGTCGTGTAGATCCCACCAGATCCTGTCGCCGGCATGGACGACCGTCCTCTGTTTAGGCGATCCAATCCCGCTCGCGCTGCCGTTGACGAAGAGAAACCAGCGACTGCCGGGCTGCGCGGTCACACCGTCGATCGCCTCCACCTCGTTGCCGGTCATCCGAACAGGGAAGCTCTGCTCCAGCAGGCTGAGCAGGGTCTCCGAATGGGTGACCCGGGTCTGGCTGATGTCGCCGAGGCGCCGCGCTCCGAAATCGCGCGTGATCGTCATGCTCACGGCGTTGGTGCCGCGGTCGGGGACGAGCCCACACCCGACGAGTGCGGGCGCGAGCACGCCGATCGAGAGCGCGGCTACCGCACGAGCGCCCATCGCCGGTCGCGGGCTCGCGCGAGGGCCTCGACCGAGGCGATGGATGAGAAGCTGCCGAATTTGAACGCGCGGGATCGTACAGCGGGCGTGCGGTGGGTCGTGGCATTGGGGGGACGAGGCGGGCCACGGGGCGGGCGGGGCGGCGCGGGCCGGGGCGGGAGGCCGGGGCGGCGCGGGGCGCGGGGCGCGCGGGGCGGCGGCGGGCCGCACGGCGGCGTGGCGCGGGGCGGGGGACGGGCGGGCCGCACGGCAGCCGAGGCTGGGCGAAAACATGACTGCGTTGCATTGCCGTCACAAACGTCACCGGCCCCCGTCACGGCGGCCGACAAGCCAGCCATATGAGTACAGATTCGACCCCCGGCAGGCGGGCACCTTGGACGTCTCAAGAGTCTCGCGACAGCCTCCATTTGGGGCAAACGCAGCACACCCCCCACAACGCCCGATCAGATCGCCCGCGGAACTCGAGGTCGTGCTGCGAAACCCCCAACATTTGGGGCAAACGCAGCACACCCCCCACAACGCCCGATCAGATCGCCCGCGGAGCTCGGGGTCGTGCTACCTACCTAACCCCCGACATCGCGGGCGTCGCAAACCCCCCAGACGATCCGCCGCCGAAATTTCTGCCTTACCTGCCGGCGTTCTAAGGCCCCCTGTGCGGGCGCAGCGAGACTGATCTACACCCCTCGTTTGCGGCATTTCGGTCGGCTCAAGAGTGTTGCGACAGCCTCATATATTCCGCTTCCTCGGCCAGGCGTGTTGCCCGGTTGGGTTCGCGCGGGCGGATGAAAATCGCGGCCGTTGCACCAGTTATGAGTGCATCTTTGTCGACAGGCGACAACGGCTATTTCCCTATCAGGCTCCCGCGCGGGCAGCGAGTCGTCCGGGTGGGCCAAGCCACGGGCCACGGAGGTCGGGAGAGAGCGCGGGCGAACTATCCGTAAACTCGGATTGCGGTGACGGTCAACCTGACCAAGATCTATACGCGACTCGGCGACTCGGGCGAGACGCATCTCGGTGACATGAGCCGGGTAGCGAAGACGCACCCGCGGATCGAGGCGTATGGGACGGTGGATGAGCTGAACTCGCACATCGGGGTCTCGCTCACGATCGCGGGGATGCCCGAGGACTACGCGGCGTGGCTGCGGCGAATCCAGAACGATCTCTTCGACGTGGGTGCCGACACGGCGGCCCCGCACGACCCGGAGCGCGAGCGCTTACGCGTCGTCCCCGAGCAGACCGCTTGGCTCGAGCAGCGGTGCGACGAAGTGAACGCCACGCTCGCTCCGCTGCGCTCGTTCGTGCTCCCGGGTGGGACGCCGGCCGCCGCTTATCTCCACGTCTGCCGAACGGTGTGCCGCCGGGCTGAACGCTTGGCCATCGCGTGTGGCGAGGAGCTCAACTCGGAGGTCATCCGCTACCTGAACCGCCTCTCGGACCTGCTCTTCATCCTCGCGCGCGGCGCAAACGGCGGCGAGGAGCCGCTCTGGGAACCGGGCCGCTATCGATAGCGGCCACCGGCGTCGTCGCGAGCATGAGCCCGATCGCCAGCGCGAATCCGAGCACGCCAATGGCCACGGCGCCGACGACGAATACCGTATGAGCGCTCGCATACGCGACCACGCTGTGAGGCCTCGCCAGGGCGATAAGGCCGACTAGGGCCAGGGCACCGAGCAGCGCCGCGACAGGTGGACCAAGCGCTTCGCGCGCGGTGAGACGCGCCGGTGAGGATCTCTGCGCGCGACGCGGCCAGCGCGCGTCCGCCATCAGCACGGCCCCGACTCCCAGCAGCGTCCACGTCGCGGCGACGAGGAAACCGCCGAGCACGTCGCTCGGGTAGTGCCAGATCAGGATCAGGAACGAGAAGCACACGGCGACCGCAAAGGCCGCCCCGGCCGCGGCGACCGCCGGCCGCCAGCGCGCCCGCGCAACGAGCACCGCGCACAGCGCCAGCGACATGGCCGCAGTCGCGTGCCCGCTCGGCCACGACCCCCCGCGGACCTGCGCCACCCCGTCGAGACGGAACACAACGGGGTGGGCTTGGTGGAGCAGCGACTTCAGGACCTGGGTCGTGAAGTTGGCGCCGAGCAAGATCCCCGTGACCGCGGCCGCCACCCGGCCACGCCGCAGGATCAAAGCGCAGAGCACGAGGATGGCGGCCAAGATCACGAATATCTTCGGGTCGCAGAGACTGGCAATCCCATACGCGATCGAGTCGATAAGGGGCCGGCGCAGGCCCGCGAATCCGCCAAGCACATTCGCGTCAGCGCGCTCAACGAACCCCACGTGAAAGGCAACAAACCAGGTGACGGTCAGCAAGACGACGCCGATCACGGCGCCAAGCAATGCGACCACTGCACGTCTGGGCATACCGAAAGGGTAGCCCTGGCGCGGCGCGGCTCAGCTCAGTTGCTGCTCTGCGGTACGACGGGCCCGCGCGACACGCGGATCTCGGGCTCTTCTCCGTTACGGAGGATGTGCGACTGGTGCTCGAGATGCTCGAGCGAGGCGACCTCGACGCTCAGCCCGGGTTCGATCTCGAACCGTCCGGCCTCGTAAAGCAGCTCGGAATAGCGCTCAGCGGGGAACATCTCGATGTCGAGGTCGTAGGTAGCTTCGCAGCGAAGTGTCCAGTGCTCGCCCGCGGAGAGGGCGGCGGAGCTGAAGCGCACAGGCGCCACCTCGGCTCCCCCCTCGGTCCGCAACCGCGTGTGGGCGGCGAGCAGCGCGCGGGCCAGACGGTCGAGGTTCCGGTGGTAGGGAGCGGGCACGATGGCCACCGGACCCTCGGCGTTGACGCCACCGCGGATCGCCTCCCCGGCGGGACCTACGACGACGTGCTCGACGCGAGCCTCCGCCAGCCAGCGCAGGACGGTTACCCACTCATCCTGCAGATGCTCGAGTCCCTTCACGGTTTCGGCGGGACGTGGCTCGATGCCTGGGGCGCGGTGTCTTTGCAGCATATGGGTGCGATTCGCCGGGAGCCCGCGGACTCCTTCCTGCCGATTCGCGGAGTCGCCCCGCCGAGGGGTTCGGCGAACCCGAACTCTCAACGCGGTCGGCAAAAGCCCACTCCCATCTTCACGAAATGTTTGTGGCGCGGGTCTATCAGGGCGAGCGGGTCGCGCTTGCCTCAGCACCTCTACTAGCGTCCACAGGTCCCACGCCTGGGCAGGCACAGCGCCGCGGCGTACGCTCCGGTTCGCATGCTCTCGCGCCTCGCCCCAGATCTCCTGCGCGAGGCCCGTCCTCGGCCTGCGCTGGGTGTCGCGGTCGCCGTCGCAGCCGTCGCCGTGGCGACGATCGCCATCTACCCGCTGAAGTCATTAGCTCCGACGCTCTCGCTCAGCGTCGTCTACCTGCCGGCGGTGCTCCTGATCTCCGCTTACTGGGGGGTCCTTCTCGGCTTCCTCACGTCGCTGCTCAGCGCCGCCGCACTCAACTACTTCCACCTCCCCCCAATCGGGAGGCTCTCGCTCTCCGACCACCGGGACTGGGTGGCGCTGGCCGCCTTCGTGACGGTCTCCGTGGTGGTGAGCGCGATGGCCGAGCTCGCGCGCAGCCGCGAGCTGGAGGTCGAGCGCCGGCGCGGCGAGGCCGATCTGGCGGCCGCGCTGGCGCGCGAGCTGCTCGCCGGATCGGACACGCGCACCGCCCTGGGCGCCACCGCGCGGCGGGTCGCCGAGGCGCTGGCGATTCCGTCAGCGGCGATCGAGCTCGGCGTATCCGATGGCGACGAGCGTCGGATCGCGCTGCCCCTGCGGGGCGGCGACGGGGCTCAGATCGCCAGCTTGATGGTGCCGCGAGGGCTCAATCCCGAGCTTGGCGAGCGCCTCCGCACGCAGGTCGTTCCCGCCCTCGGGGCGCTCGTGGCGATCGCGCTGCGCCGGGACGCAATGCAGGTCGAGGCGGTCGAGACGGCTGCGCTCAGGCGCTCGGACGATGTCAAGACAGCGCTCCTGCGCGCCGTCTCCCACGATCTGCGTTCACCGTTGACGGCGATCGTCGCCGGCGGTCACGCCCTCGGCGCGAGCTCGCTGACCGACGAGGAGCGTCGCGAGCTCAGCGCAGCCGTGGTCGGCGAGGGCACGAGGCTGTCGACGCTCGTGGACAAGCTCCTCGACCTGTCGAAGCTCCAGGCCGGAAGCGCCGAGCCGCGGCGTGACTGGATCTCCGTCGAGGACATCCTGCTCGCCGCGCGTGACGGGCTCACCGACCGCTCTGCCGACATCCGCCTCGCGATCGACCCCGACATTCCGGCGCTACGCGCCGACGGAGCTCAGCTCGAGAGAGCGTTCGCGAACGTGCTCGAGAATGCCCGGCGGTACTCGAACGGGCTGCCCGTCTCCATCCACGCGCGGAGAGTAGGCAAGCAAGTGGTGGTGCGGATCGTCGATCAGGGTCCAGGGATCCCGGCCGCGGAGCGCGAGCGGATCTTCGAGCCCTTCTACCGCAGTCGCGGTCCCGGTCCCCGGCCGTGGACCGGCTCCGGGCTCGGGCTGGCGATCGCTCGCGGGTTTGTCGAGGCGAACGGAGGGACAATCTCGGTCGAGTCGCTCCCCGGTCAGGGCACGAGCTTCGTCATCTCCTTCCCTGTGGAGATCCTTGCCGAGAAGGCGAGAGCGTGACCTCGCCCGGCAAGCCGAAGGTGTTGGTGTGCGACGACGAGCCGCAGATCCTCAGGGCCCTGCGGGTGATCCTGCGCGACGCCGGCTTCGAGGCGGTCCCGGCTGAGACCGCCGAGGAGGCACTCGACCTGGTCGCCGTGCGACCGCCTGACGCGGCGATCATCGACCTCGTCCTGCCCGATCTCGACGGCGTCGAGCTGTGCGCGCGCCTGCGCGAATGGAGCGAGATGCCGATCATCGTCCTCTCCGCCGTCGGCGATGAGGACGCGAAGGTGCGCGCTCTGGCCGCGGGCGCGGATGACTACATCACCAAGCCTTTCGGCCCTCGTGAGCTCGTGGCGCGCCTGGAGGCAAACCTGCGGCGGATCGGACCCGGCCCCGACGAGGCGGTGATCGTCGCCGATGGGCTCGAGGTCGACCTGCCTCGCCGGACGGTCCTCCATGACGGCCTCGAGGTCCACCTGACGCCGACCGAATTCGATCTCCTTCGCCTGCTCGCACGCAATCGCGGACGCCTGATGACGCACCGCGAACTCCTGGTGTCGGTCTGGGGATCGGGCTATAGCGACGACACCCAGGTCCTGCGAGCGCACATCGCCAACCTCCGCCGCAAGATCGAGCCGTCGTCGGGACCGCGGTACATCAAGACCGATCCTGGCGTCGGGTACCGATTCGCGGCTTAGAACCGCCGCCGCGCGCTGAGCCTTCACACGATCTGCACGCGAGCGGGTGCTTTCTGCACGCGCCGTTGACGGCCGGCCGCGGACCATACAGCCATGGTTCTTTCGGACATTCTTTATGTCGCCCTAGGAGTTCTCATGTTCGCGATCCTCCTCGGGCTGATCTGGGCAATCGAACGGATATGACCGGTTTCGATCTGCCCGGTGCGTACTTCGTTGCGCACATGGGTGCCGGCGACTTCTTCGGATTGGTCGTCTCGGTCTTGATCTGCGCGTATCTCCTGTACGCACTGTTGCGCGGGGAGAAGTTCTAGACCGATGACGTTCCTGGGCTGGCTTACGATCTTCCTGTTCGTCGTGCTGCTGACGCTGTTCGCGTTACCGCTCGGCAGCTACATGGCGGCGGTTTACACGGGCGAGCGCACCTTCCTCGACCCCCTCTTCGCCGTCCCCGAGCGGCTGACGTACAAGATCCTCCGCGTCGATCCCACTCAGGGTCAGGACTGGAAGCAGTACGCCAAGAGCCTGATCATCTTCTCACTCTTCGGCTGGGTGCTGCTCTACATCATCCTGCGCACCCAGACGCTGTGGGAGTTCACCGGGCTGAACCCGATGCATTACCACTCAGCGCCGGCGAATGTGACTTTCAACACCACCTCGTCGTTCCTCACGAACACGAACTGGCAGTACTACGGCGGCGAGACGACGATGTCGTACTTCAGCCAGATGGCGGGGCTGACGGTCCAGAACTGGCTCTCGGCCAGCGTCGGGATCGTCGTCGCGGTTGCGCTCATCCGCGGGATCGTCTCGCGCAGCGGCAGCAGCATCGGCAACTTCTGGCAGGACTTGGTCCGCACGATGCTCTACGTGTTCGCGCCCTTGGCGATCATCATGGCGCTCATCCTGGTGTTCCAGGGGTCGATCCAGAACTTCTCCTCGTACCTCACCGTTCACGGAATCTCCGGGCTGTCGCAGACGATCGCGCAGGGCCCGGTCGCCTCCCAGGAGGCAATCAAGGATCTGGGGTCCAACGGCGGCGGCTTCTTCAACACCAACGCCGCACACCCGTTCGAGAACCCGACCGGGTTCACCAACTTCGTCCTCATGCTGTCGGTGCTGCTCATCCCCGCGGCGCTCGTGTTCATGTATGGCAAGATGGCCGGCAACCGCCGGCAGGGTTACGCGATCTTCGCGACGATGATGGTCATGTTCCTCGGTGCGGCCTCCGTCGCCTATATCGCCGAGGCGCACGGCTCGCCGGCTCAGCACGCGGCGGGACTGCACACGCAGGTACGGGCGGGCACGACGGGCGGGAACCTGGAGGGCAAGGAGCAGCGTTTTGGGATCGCCGGCTCGGCGCTGTTCGACGTGACCACCACTGTGACCTCGAACGGCTCAGTCAACAGCGCGATCGAGTCCTACACCGGGATCGGTGGCGCCGTCCCGTTCGCCAATCTATCGGCCAGCGAGGTGATCTTCGGCGGAGTCGGCACCGGTCTGTACTCGATCCTGCTCTATGTCCTGCTGGCGGTGTTCCTCGGCGGGCTGATGGTCGGGCGAACGCCGGAGTACCTGGGCAAGAAGATCGAGGCGCGACAGATCAAGCTGGTGGCGTTGGGCATCCTCATCACGCCCTTGTCCGCGCTCCTCGCCACCGCCTTGGCGGTCGCGACTAAGGCCGGTCGCGCCTCCATCGATGCCGCCATCGCCCACGGCCCGCAGGCGTTCTCGGAGTCGTTCTACGCCTACCTCAGCCAGGCCAATAACAATGGCTCGGCCTTCGCCGGCTACACCGGCTTGATCCAGCCCAACGCCGGCAACCTCGGTGCACACGGCGTCACCTTCGCCGACGTCCTCGGCGGGTTCACGATGCTCTTCGCGCGCTACGCGCCGATCCTCTTCGCGCTCGCGGTCGCGGGATCCCTCGCCGGTAAGCGCATCAGTCCCGCCGGTCTCGGGACGATGCGCACTGACAATCCTACGTTCGTGGTGCTGCTCATCGGCGTGATCGTCCTCGTGGGCGCGCTGACCTTCTTCCCCGCCCTGCTGCTCGGTCCGATCGTGCAGGGCCTGACCCCCCACCTCTATTGATATGAAGCGCGACCTCATCAACTCAGGAATCGGAATCATTGTCTTCACCATCGTGTGCGGGCTCATCTACCCGCTGTTCATCACCGGTGTCAGCCAGGTGGCATTCCCCGGAAACGCGAACGGGCAGAAGGTCTATGTCGCCGGGAAGCTCGTCGGCTCAAAGATCATCGGCCAGAACTTCGGTGACGTCGTGGTCAAGAACGGCAAGGTACAGATGAGTGACGGTAATCCGGTGACCGTTCCGGATCCCCACTACTTCCAGACTCGTCCGTCCGGAACCGATCCAGCCGATAACGCGGCGGGTAGCGAGTTCGCCAACTACGGTCCGAACAGCACCGTGACGTTGGCCGCGCTCAAGGCCAACATTCAGGCGTATATCGCGCTCGACATGGCCCCTGACGGCAAGCCCTACTACCCCGGCGGCCTGACCGCCGCCAAGATCCCCGTGGACGCGGCCGACACCTCAGCATCAGGCATCGACCCGGACATCTCGATCGCCAACGCCGACATCCAGGCGTACCGAATCGCGTCGATCCGGCACCTCTCGCTCACGACGGTCCACCAGCTGATCTCCAAGTACACCCTCGGGCGTGGGCTTGGATTCTCGGGCGAGCCCGGGGTCGACGTGCTCGAGATCAATCTCGCCCTCAACCGACTCTCCCCCTCCACCCGCTGACTATGTCCATAACAACTCCTCCTGCCACCCCCGGTTCCTCGGCGACGCACTCCGAGCGCCAGGCGATCTCGCTGTTCCGGCGCGACATCGTCCTCCAGGCGCTGATCGACAGCTTCAAGAAGCTCGACCCGCGCGTGCAGATTCGTAACCCGGTCATGTTCGTGGTCGAGATCGGCGCCGTGATCACGACCCTCACCTGGTTCATCCAGCTCTTCGGCGGCAAGGCGATCGGCGGCAACGACCCATCGTGGTACACGTTCGTGATCTCGATCTGGCTGTGGCTGACCGTCGTGTTCGCGAACATGGCAGAGGCCTTCGCCGAGGGCCGTGGTCGCGCCCAGGCCGCCACCCTTCGGGCCATGCGCCAGGAGACCATGGCGACGATGAAGGATGGGTCGACCAAGCCGGCCGCCGAGTTGACCAAGGGCGACATCGTGGTCGTCGACGCCGGTGAGCTGATTCCCGGCGACGGGACGGTTATCGAAGGAATCGCCTCGGTCGACGAGTCGGCGATCACCGGCGAGTCAGCGCCCGTGATCCGTGAGTCCGGCGGCGACCGCAGCGCGGTCACCGGCGGTACGCGCGTGACCTCGGACATGCTCGTGATCGAGATCACCCAGGAGCCGGGTCAATCATTCATGGACCGGATGATCGCCCTGGTCGAGGGAGCCTCGCGACGCAAAACGCCGAACGAGATCGCACTGAACATCCTGCTCGCCGGACTGACGCTGATCTTCATGATCGTCGTCGCCACCCTTCGGCCGTTCGGTCTGTTCGCGCACACCGCCATCTCCGAGACGACGCTGATCTCGCTCCTCGTCGCGCTGATCCCGACCACGATCGGGGCGCTGCTCTCGGCGATCGGGATCGCGGGCATGGACCGCCTCGTGCGTCGCAACGTCCTCGCGCTCTCGGGCCGGGCCGTCGAGGCATCGGGCGACGTCGACGTGCTGCTCCTCGACAAGACGGGAACGATCACCATCGGCAACCGGCTGGCGTCCGAGTTCATCCCCATGCCGGGCGTATCAGAGGCGGAGCTCGCCGAGGTCGCCCAGCTCTCCTCACTCGCCGACGAGACCCCCGAGGGCCGGTCGATCGTCGTCCTTGCCAAGCAATACGGGCTGCGCGAGCACGACATGACGGATCTCCAGGCGACCTTTGTCCCCTTCACGGCGCAGACGCGGATGAGCGGCGTCGACTTGAACGGAAGTCAGCTTCGCAAGGGCGCGGGCGACTCGGTGATCAAGTTCGTCGAGAGCGAGGGCGGCCGACCGCCGGCCGAGCTCCAGCCGGTGCTCGACCGGATCGGCCGCGAGGGCGGTACCCCCCTGGCGGTCTCCCGCGACTCGCAGGTGCTCGGCGTCATATACCTCAAGGACACGATCAAGGAGGGAATGCGCCAACGCTTCGACCAGCTCCGCGCCATGGGCATCAGGACGATCATGATCACCGGAGACAACCGCCTCACCGCCGCCAAGATCGCCGAGGAGTCGGGCGTCGATGACTTCCTTGCCGAGGCCACCCCCGAGGCCAAGCTTGCCCTGATCAAGGAGCAGCAGGCGAGCGGAAGGCTGGTGGCGATGACCGGCGACGGGACCAACGATGCCCCGGCGCTCGCCCAGGCCGATGTCGGCGTGGCCATGAACACCGGCACGCAGGCCGCGCGTGAGGCGGGGAACATGGTCGACCTCGACTCCAACCCGACGAAGCTCATTGAGATCGTCGAGGTCGGCAAGCAGCTGCTGATCACGCGCGGCGCGCTGACTACTTTCTCGATTGCCAACGACGTGGCCAAGTACTTCGCGATCCTGCCGGCGATCTTCGTCTCGACCTTTGCCTTCACCAAGAACCACGTCGGTCCGCTCCACGTACTCAACATCATGCACCTCGGCGATCCTCGGTCGGCGGTGATCTCCGCGATCATCTTCAACGCGCTCGTCATCCCGCTGCTCATCCCGATCTCGCTGAGGGGGGTCAGCTACCGGCCGATCGGCGCGAGCGCGTTGCTGCGACGCAACCTGTGGATCTACGGACTGGGCGGGATCATCGCCCCCTTCATCGGCATCAAGCTGATCGACTTGATCGTGCACAACCTCCTTGGCGCCTAGGAATGGTGGCGCAGAACGCTCGCTGAGCGCGATGATGAAGTCTCCATGGAACCGCGCAGCTCCACCGAGGCCGAGTCGCCCATCAAGGAGCGGCGCCGAGGCCGTTACAAGATCTTCCTCGGGATGGCCGCGGGCGTGGGCAAGACCTACCGCATGCTCCAGGAGGGCCAGGCCGAGGCCGAGGCCGGGCGCGACGTCGTGATCGGCTATCTCGAGCCTCACGACCGTCCAGAGACGATCGCTCAGGCGGAGGGTCTCGAGCTGATCCCCCGCCGTCGCGTCCGCTACCGCGACGCCGAGCTCGAGGAGATGGACCTGCCCGCGATCGTGCGCCGGGCACCCGAGCTCTGCCTCGTCGATGAGCTCGCCCACACGAACCCCCCCGGCCTCGAGCACGCGAAGCGCTACCAAGACATCGAGGGGATACTCGATGCCGGCATCGACGTCTTCTCGACCGTCAACGTCCAGCACCTCGAAAGCCTCAACGACCAGGTCGCGGAGGTGACGGGCACGCGGGTACGCGAGACCGTTCCCGACGCCGTGCTCGGGACGGCCGACGACGTCGTGCTTCTAGACCTCACACCCGAGTCGCTGATCGAGCGGCTGCTCGCCGGCAAGATCTACCCGCAGGATCGGGTCCAGGCCGCCCTGAACAACTTCTTCACGGTCGAGAATCTCGCCGCACTGCGCGAGGTGTCGCTCCGCCAGGTCGCCGAAGAGGTCGAGCACAAGCGCGTGATCGTCGACCCGGCCCTGAGCAGCCGTGAGGACCGGCTGGTCGAGACCGCGGCGGCCCAGGCGATCCACGACCGCCTGCTCGCGCTCGTCACCCCCACTCCCAAGTCCCAGCGGGTGGTTCGCCGCGCGTGGCGTTCCGCCCAGCGCCTCGGCGGCGACCTCGACATTCTGTGGGTCACCAATCATGAGCCCAGCGAGCAGGAGCGCGAGCAACTCGACGCGCTCCGCCGCCTGGCGAGTGTGCTCGGGGCCCATCTGCTGATCGAGCACGGTGACGACATCGCCGCGACCGCCGCCCGGGTTGCGGAGGACCGCGGGACCACCTACATACTCATGGGCCGGCCCGCGCCCCGGTCGCCGATTCGGCGGCTGCTGCAACCAGCGCTGCCCTTTCGCCTGCTCAGTCTGCTCCCCGGGGTCGATCTCCGCATCGTTGCCGATCGCACCCGCCGCACGGGCAGCATCGAAACCCAGGAGGAACCTTGACCGCCCTGCTCATCGTGCTCGTCGTGCTGCTCGCGCTGGCCGTCGTGGCTTTGGCCGCTACGCACATCCAATATCGCCGCCGCCGCCCAACGAAGCTTCCGACCAGGAGCGCTGGGCGGATCCTCTTCCCGTTCATGGCCGGCGCGCTCTCGCAGCGGGCGCTCGATGCGGCCCTACGCCTCGCGCGGGCGGAGGACGCGACGCTCGTCCCGGTGTTCCTCGCGCGCGTCTCCATGCACCTCCCGATCGACACGCCGCTCCCGCGCCAGAGTGGCGTCGCGCTCTCCTTGCAGGAGGCGATCGAGCAGCGGGCCACGAGATGGGGGATCCCGGTCGACGCCCGGATCGAGCGCGGACGGACTTACCGCCACGCCTTGCGCCAGACCTTCGAGCACGAGCGCTACGACCGTATCGTCCTCGCCGCCGCCACGCGCGGCAACTCTGGCTTCGATGCCGACGACGTCGCCTGGCTGCTCGACAACGCCCTCGGGGAGATCGTCGTCCTGCGGCCCGGTGCCGACACCACGATCGAGGTACCGGCGCCCCCGTTCCGCGAATCTCGATCGCGCGATCTTCAAGAACAGTTGCGATAAGTGCTGAAGCCATGACGCGAATGCTCGACCCCTCCACCGGGTAGTGGAATGACGTGCCTATGTCCACCCGCCAGATGGATGTACCGCTTGAGCGCGTCTTTGCCGTCTTGGCCACCCCGGCGACCTACGCCGACTGGGTTGTCGGCTCGGACATCATCCGCGGCGCCGAGCTGAACTGGCCGGCGGTCAGATCGCGCTTCTATCACCGCGTCGGTTGGGGGCCTTTTAAGGTCAAGGACCACACGGAGGTGATCGATGTCGACCCACCCCGCCGCCTCATCCTGCACGCGCGCGCGCGACCGGTGGGCACGGCGCTGGTGGCCCTGGCGCTCGAGCCACGCGACGGTGGCACCTACGTGACCATGACCGAGACGGGGGGCGATCCGCTTTCGCGCCTGTCGATAAATCCGTTGACCGAGCCGCTCGTGAAAAGGCGCAATGACGTCGCGCTCTGCCGCCTGGAGCGCATCGCCAGGACGGGCGTGTCGAGGCCTGAGAAGCTCTAGGCGCGCCAGGGCCGTAGCCGGCGATCGGCGAGAAGCGCCCGTGCCGCCGACCTGCCGCCCATCCCATGGACCGAGCCACCGGGGTGGACCGAGGCGCCCGCGACGTAGAGCCCGCGGAGCGGGGTGCGATACCGACAGAGCTCGGGGCCCGGACGGAAGATGAGCTGCTGGTCGAGCTCGTACGAGCCGCCCCCCAGGTCGCCGCCGACCAAGCTCGGGTTCTCGGCCTCGGTCCGCTGTGGATTGCGAAGCGCCCGCGCGAGCACGATGTCCGAGAAGCCCGGGGCGAAGCGCTCGAGCTGAGCTTCCACTCGCGCCGCGATCTCCTCGTCCGAGCAGTCGTAGCGGGCGGGGACGTGCGCGTAGCAGTACAGGGTGTGGTTGCCGTCGGGGGCGCGCGAGGAGTCATACAGCGTGTGCTGCCCGACGACGAGCGCGGGGCGCCCGGGCACCTCGCCGCGCGCTCCCGCCTCGGCCGCCGCTGCGAGGTCGCGCAGCTCCCCGCCTACGTGGACGACCGCCGCCTCGCGCGGCTCGGGAGCAGCCCACGGCACGGGAGCGCGGAGCGCATAGTCGAGCTTGAAGGCGGCTGTTCCGTAGCGCCAGATGCGCAGCCGCCGCAACACCCGGTGGGGCAGCGCGTCGTCGGGAAGCAGGGCGGCCAGCGGTCGCGCGCTGATCGTCGTCAACACATCGCGGGCGGGGATCTCCTCGCCGTCGGCCAGCGCGACGCCGGCGACGCGACCGCGGCGCACGAGCACGCCTGCAACATGTGCTTCACAGCGCACGATGACGCCCTCGCGAGCGGCGATCGAGAGCAAGGCGTCGGCGATCCGGCCCTGGCCACCGGCGGGAAACGGCCAGCCGTGCGAGTGGGCCACGAGCTGGAGCAGAAAGCCAAACGCTCCACTACCGGCCGTCGAGGGTGGGAGCCCGGAATGCTGCGCCGACCCGGCCAACCACGCCGTGGGACGAACCGCACCGTCGAATACGTCGAGGCCGAAGGCCTCTACCGAGCCCGTCATGCGCCGCGCGAGCAGCAGTCCGTCGCGGCGTAGGGACGCTGCCAGCGCGATCGGACGCTTGACCGGGGGCAGCGGTCCGAGGATCGTCTCCACGATATCCTGGGCCAGCGGACGGCATTGCTCGATCAGCTCACGCCATCGGCCGCCGGCGCCCGACTGCGCGCGATCGAGCGAAGCGACCGTCGCGTCGAGGTCGTGATGCAGCGCGATCGCCGTCCCGTCCTCGAACGGGTGAGCCATGATCGCATCGGGCCACACCCAGCGCAGCCCCTCGGCCTCCAACTCGAGCTCCCGCATCGCCGGCGACGCCACAGTCATCGGATTGAAGCCGGCGCAGTGATCGTGCACGTAGCCAGGCAGCGTGTTCTCGACGCTCGACGAGGCACCCCCGGGCCGCGGCGAGTGCTCGAGGACGGTTACGTCGAGGCCGGCGCGGGCGAGGTTGATGGCCGCCACGAGACCGTTCGAGCCGGCGCCGACCACGATCACCCGCCGGTCGCGACTCATATTGTCCGGAACCGCCGGGGGACGGCATCGACGGCGGCGGAAGGGGCTCTAGGCGCGGATGCGATCACCGATTGGCAATACCCGGTTGTGGACCACGGGAAGCATGCGAGGCCGGTCGCATGCGGGGATCTCGAGCAATTCGAAGCCAAGACCCGACTTCTACAGCACTGGCACCGACGCGCGCGCTTCGCCGCCATCCTTCCGCACGCCATGCCCAAGCAGAGTTGGATATGGTGCGGTCGGTTGTCCACCACCGTGTCTGACCGCTCGGTCCCGGTTCCCGAGCAACGTCCATTCGTCCAGGGGGTGTGGCTGCGGCTCGTCCGCCATCCGCTGCTGCTCGCCCTGCTCGTGTACATGGTGGTGGACATTGCTTACTTCGGGGCACACGTAATCCCCAATATCGGGCATGTGTGCGCCTGCCGCGCGGGTGCCGATCCGACCAGCTACATGTGGTTTCTCGCGTGGTGGCCGCACGCGCTCCTGCACGGGATCAATCCTTTCGTCACCAATGTCCTGTTCGCGCCGGGTAAGACGAACCTCGGAGCCGTCGACGTGGTCCCGGGTGCCGCGACTCTGGCGAGCCCGATCACACTGCTCTTCGGTCCAGGTCGATCATCTCTTCTTGCTCGACCACGTGGCGCCCGTGCGGATGGCGATTTACATGTTCTTGATCGTCGCGGTGATCGTCGCGATCTGGCTCGGTCAGCCGCGCCGTGGCAGGCTGGGCGCGGCAAAATGGGTGGTCGCCGCCGCCGCGCTCGCGATGCTCGTGCCCAACCTGGGCTCCGGCCTGTGGCATACCCCGACCGAGAACCCGCCGCTGTTCACCACCTCGGCTTACCGAACGGTCATCCGCCCCGGGTCGATCGTGCTTCCGCTGCCCTTCGCGATGTACGGCTCGAGCATGCTGTGGCAGGCCGAGGCCGGCTTCAGCTTCAGGATGGCCGACGGCTACGTCGGGGCCGTCGCGCCGTCGGGCTGGGCGCGTGACCTCGGTTCGCTGTCGAACCCGCAGGTCCCGCCGCAGCCCTCGGCGCTGGCGGCCTTCCTAGCCGAGCGCCACGTGAGCACCGTGCTCCTCGACGCCCACGATGCGGGAGCGTGGCCCCAGGTTCTGGGCGCCCTCGGGCTCCACGCCCGATTGGTCGGCGGAGTGTTCGTCTACCCGCTACCCGCCTCCTTCTCCGCCGGTCGCCCCGCCGCCATCACCGGCTGACCGAGGCTCACGTCAGTCAGGCTGTGGGAGGAGGTCCGCTGGCCGAGTTGCGCTTGATCGCCACCGGGTCCGTCGAGCCGCCGTTCGCGGCGTCGATCGCGCCGGCCGGCCGGGTCGGCATCTGTGCCGCCGCGTAGGCGTCGATCTCGTCGAGAGTCTCGTGCTCGAGGAGCGCGCGGGCGAGCGTTTCGAGCTGATCGCGGTGCGCGGTCAACGCGGCCGTCACTTCGCCGTGGGCGGCGTCGATCATCCGGCGCATCTCCTCGTCGACGATGCGCTGGGTGCCTTCTGAGCTCTCGCCCGCGCCGGTCATGAACGGCCCGCGTCCTTCGGCGGGCAGGACGGTGACGAAGCCGATGGCGTCGCTCATCCCCCACCGGCCGATCATCTGGCGTGCGATCGCGGTGACGTGCTCGATGTCGGACTCCGCTCCGGTCGTGATCGTCCCGTAGACGATCTCCTCGGCGACACGGCCACCGAGCGCCACGTCGATCTTGCCTACGAGAGCCTCGCGCGTGTAGGAGACCTGGTCGTCGTCGGGCGCGGACAGGGTGACGCCGAGGGCGGATCCGCGCGGGATGATCGACACCTTGCGCACGGGGTCGGCGCCCGGGGTGAGCATCCCCACCAGCGCGTGGCCTGCTTCGTGGTAGGCGGTCCGCTCGCGGTCGGCGGCCGAGAGCACGATCCCCCGCGGAGCGCCGAGGAGGATCTTCTCGAGCGAGTCGGTGAAGTCGCTCGTCTGAACGCAATGATGATCGCGGCGCGCGGCGAGCAGCGCCGCCTCGTTGGCGAGGTTGGCGAGGTCGGCGCCGACCATTCCGGGCGTCGTCGCCGCGAGTGCTTCGAGGTCGACGCCGTCGGCCAGCGGGATCGAACGCGTGTGTACCTCGAGGATCTTGCGCCTCCCGACCCGGTCTGGTGGCTGCACCGCTACGCGCCGGTCGAAGCGTCCCGGACGCAGCAGCGCGGAATCGAGGATCTCAGCCCGGTTGGTCGCCGCAAGCACGACTACGGCCTCGACGGACTCGAAGCCGTCCATCTCGGTCAGGATCTGATTGAGCGTCTGCTCGCGCTCGTCGTTGGCGCCGGCGACAGAGACCGATCCTTGCCGGGAGCGGCCGATCGCGTCGAGCTCGTCGATGAAGATGATCGACGGTGCCGCCTCCTTCGCCTTCGCGAACAGGTCACGGACGCGCGATGCGCCGACGCCGACGATCGCCTCGATGAACTCGGACGCCGAGATCGAGAAGAAGGCAGCGTGTGCCTCGCCCGCCACGGCGCGGGCGAGGAGCGTCTTGCCCGTCCCCGGCGCGCCGGAGAGGAGCACCCCGTGGGGCATCCGTCCCCCGAGGCGGCCGTAGCGCTCGGGTGTTCGCAGGAAGTCGACGATCTCGGTGAGCTCGGACTTGGCCTCGTCGATTCCCGCCACATCGGCGAACGTGACCCTGATCGTCGCCGGATCGATCCGGCGCGCCTTCGAACGGCCGAAGCTACTCAAAGCACCCATGCCACCGCCCGCCTTGGCGGCGCGGCGCATGAACAGGATCACCACGCCGACGATCAGTAGCGTGGGTCCGAACCCCAGGAGCAACGAGGTCAAAAGCGAGGTCGTCTGCACCGTGGACTCCGCGTCGATCTGGACCTGGTGGGCCTGGAGGAGCGCTGCCAGCTGATCGTTGTTCCAGAACGCGGGCACCTGGGTCGCGAACAGGGTCGTCGCCGTGGCGGTCTTATCGCTCGCCGGATAGCGCACCTTGGCCTTGAACGTGCCCTGGATCGTGTCGCCCTTGGAAGCGATCGAAGCGACCCGCCCGGCCTGCACCTGCGAGACGAAGTAGGGGCTGAACGGCACGTTGACCCGAGGCTGGCCGCTCGGCGAGAACAGGAGTAGCACTCCCCAGTTCAAGACCAGCAGCGCGATCGCGAATACGACAAACCCGCGAGTTCGGTGTGGCGGTCGCGTCGCCGGCCGCTCGGGCATCCCTCGCCCATCGGGGGCAGGGGCCACGCGCCAGCCGCGCGCGTCGCGCGGCATCGGCTTCCTCGGGTCCGCCTGGGACATCGTGACCTCCTGGGTTGAGAACCTCAGAAGTCAGAGTGTGCTGCCGGCCAAATCGGGCCCGACCTCGCGCTGATGCCCTCCTGCACCAGATGATAGCCACACCTCCAGCTCGTCAGGCAGGTGGGACAGGCGGCTCCGATTCCCGGATCTCGCGTTGGTCGACGAGATCTGTGGGCGCGAGGATGAACACTTCGCACATCATGTCCGGGTGCTGCTGGTTACCGCTCATGAAGCCAATCACCTTGCGGCCCGTCGCCCCTTCGATCACCGCCTCGAAGCGGTCGCGCATCAGGTCCTGAAACTCCATTCGCTGCCGGATGACGGCATCGCCCCGTCCCCCTTCGAGCAGCGTCTCCTCAACGCGCGAGAAACCGCCACGCAGTAGGCAGACGACGAGATCGTCCTCGTAGTAGGACTTGGTGCGCGTAGGTCCTCGCCCGTAGAACTCCTTCAGCAGCGCGACCATCCCATCGGAGATTGCGGTCAGCACATCGCCATGCGATTGCCGGCTGGTGGTGATATCTCGTGGCGTCATGGCTAAGAAATTCAATGGTAGTCGGGAGGGGCGCTAAGTTTGTGGTGTCGCTCGTCGGGTTCTCGCCCTTCGCCTCGCGCGCGAATCTGCCTCGGAGGACGAGAGACAGGCGGCCATGCCGGCCCCCGACCTGCCGCTGACGGGCAACGCGCTGCTCGTCGGCGTGACCGACGCGATGGTCGCATTCCATCAGCGCTACCACCACCGCGCACCTGTCACCGCCAAGACGCTCCTGCTCGGGGATGAAATGCTCATCTGCGTTCTCGGAGGGGTGTACACCGATGTCGAGAAGACGATGATCGAGCTCCAACGGTCCCTTATCGTCCAAGAGACCCGCAGCGCCTTTCAGAACGCCATGCAGCACAGGTTGATCGAGTCCGTCGAGCACCTGTCAGGCCGCGACGTCATGACCTTCATCTCCAACCACCACGTCGGACCCGACATGGAAATCGCGCTGTTCATCCTCGATTCGGTCGCCTGTAACCGATCCTGGAGTCACCGCGACCCTGATTCGAAGCGGCGCGCGAGGACGGCCACGGAGACCGTCGCGATCCCGCCGATCCACGCTCGGGTGCGCTAGCGTTCGGCCGGCGGCGTCGCGGCACCGAGTTGGGCCGGCGCGCTCGAGGGCGCGCCTTCCCTCTCCGGGGTAACCCCGGGGATCACCGATTACCTAGGCAAGTACATCGCGAGCCCTACCGTGCATCCGATGGGAGGCACGTCTGGGCACGCGCGACGAGAGCAGTCGGAGCGCGACGCCGCAATCATTCGCTCGATGTACAGCGCTCGGGAGCGATCCGTGCTCGCCCAAGAGCTCGCGGCCGCATTCCTCGAGGGACCATGGAAGGCAGACGAGGTCGCTGAACGCGGCTCCGGCTGTCTGGATCGCTGGCCGAGCTGGATGAGCGCACTGGCGCTGCACGTCGTGGCCGCTTATCGCACGCCGCCAATCGACCGCCCCGGCGAGCTCATCGGCGTGATCGAGGCCTTCCTGTCCCATCGAAGTGGGAAATCCGAGCCGCTGCAGATTATCCGCCTGCTCGCCTATCAGGACCCAACGCCCCCGCTCCTCAAGAAGAGCCTCGCGATCGACCGCAACTGGTCGATCTCTGCGATCGACTCGGTGAGCGAGCTCGCCGAGCGGCTGGAGCTGAGCGACGGCGAGCTCGCGTGGCTCGCCGATGTGCGTGGCCTGGAGCGAACCGTGACTGAAGCGAAGCTGCGTAACTACCGCTACCGGACGGTTCCGCGCCGGAGCGGATTGCCACGGATGATCGAAGCCCCAAAGGCTCGACTCAAGGAAATTCAGCGGTGGCTGCTACGCGAGATCCTCGACCATGTCCCGCCGCACGACGCCGCGCACGGCTTCACCCGCGGCCGCAGCGTGGTCAGCCACGCCCGGCTCCACGTCGGCCAGCACGCCGTCATGCGCCTGGACCTCAGGGACTTCTTCGCCTCGGTCAGCGCCGGTCGCGTATACGGCATCTTCCGCACCGTCGGCTATGGGCCCGCCGTCGCGCACGTCCTGACCGGACTGAGCACCAACGCCATCCCGGTCGCCGTATGGGGAGAGATCCCGCGCGCCACCGATCCGCTCCTGATCCAGCCCCATTTCTGGCTGGGGCGCCAGCTCGTCACCCCGCACCTTCCCCAGGGCGCCCCGACCTCGCCGGCCCTGGCCAACCTCGCGGCGTTCCGGCTCGACCGGAGGCTCGCCGGCCTGGCTGCCGCGCTGGGATTGCGTTACTCCCGCTACGCCGACGACCTGACGTTCTCGGGGTCGAGGGTGCCGCGGGTGAGGGGCGGGCCGTTCGAGGGACTGGTGGCAGAGATAGCCCGCGAGCAGGGCTTTGCCGTGAACCCCGATAAATCTGCGCTCAGCACCGCGGTGGGACGGCAATCGGTCTGCGGGGTCGTCGTGAATGTCCACCCCAACATCGCCCGCGCCGAATACGACCGGCTGAAGGCGATCCTTCACAACGTCGCTCGTCACGGGCCAGAGAGCCAGAACCGATCCGGGGCCGCCGATTTCGAGGCGCATCTTCGGGGCCGGATCGCTTGGGTTGCATCACTGAACCCGGAGCGGGGAGAAGGGCTTCTGCAGCGCTTTGCCGAGATTGATTGGAGCCACCCGCCCGGCGCGGCGGGCGCCGACGGGTGACACACGTTGCAGGGGCGATCCGAGATATCGCGCTCGAAGGGATCAGATGGATCCGCGCGGCGCCAGCCAGACGCTGACGAAGCGCAGATCGGTCTTCTCAGACACGATCTCGTAATCGTTGTCGTAATGCAGGACACCCAGGTCGTGCGTGTCGGCCAGTGCCGCGATGAGGAGATCGACCGGTGGCAGGCGGTGGTGTCCAGCTCTCGCGAGCTGGCGCTGCGCGTCGATTGCCCTGCGCTCAACGCGCTCGTCGATGTGAACGTTCGGCAGCGCCATCAGCTCACTGAGCAGCTCTTCGTGAGCTCGAGCGTTCCGCGCGGAGTACCCGGCCTCCAGCAAGAACGGGAGGCAAGTGGCGATCCGCCCCTCCTCCAGCCACTCAGCGATCTCGTCGGCTCTATCCTGCACGACCGCGGCTTGGTCGAGTCGCGCCCAAGCTGAATTGTCGAGTAGGAGCTCAGCCGTCAAGGCCGGACCCAGCCGCTCGAGCGGACTTGATCGGCGGCTTCGACGTCAGCGCCGAGCGCACGCGAGCGCACCCGGTCGGCGAGGCGCCGCCGCTTCGCCACATCGCCGTCCCGCGCGGATCGGATTGCGTCGAGCTTCACGCCCGCACCGAGCACCACGAGCTCCCCGAGCTCCACACCGTCGGTTCCTACCTCTTGGCGTAGTTCATCGAGCGCGGCCTGTACGGGCGGCGTTTCGGTAATCGCGTGGCGACGGCGTTTGGTGGGCACCAACGTAGTGTAGCACTGGTGCGACACCGTGAGGTGGGGCCAATGCATGTGACGCTCGCAAAGCAACTGGCCGTCTCGACCGTGACATCAGCCGACCTGCGTCGTATAGCTTGGACACATAACGACCTCGACCGAAAGCAGGCTCGATGCCCTCACGGATCGCGCTCGGCGTGCCCGCACTGGCCGCGCTTGCCGCGTTAGCTCTCCTCCTGTCAACAGCCAGCACCGCAATCGCCGACACGGCCGATACCTCCGCCTCCCCCGCGACGCTGACCGTCGAGGGCGAGGGGCAGGTGAACGTCGTACCCGACCTGGCGAGCCTGAGCGTCACCGTCAACCGCTCTGCGACGACCTCGCGCGCCGCGCTCAGCGCGGCGAACACCCGCACCGACCTGATCACGCGTGCGATCCGGGCGCTCGGCGTCCCGTCCAGCGGGATCCAGACCCAGTCCGTCAATGTCTCAAACACCTCGCACAAGGCCGGTCCGAAGCACAACCGCCACCTGGTCAGGCGGTTCACCGCCACCGAATCGCTTTCCGTCACGAGCGCTGCAACCCTCGCGGGCGCCGTGATCGACGCCGCCACCCACAACGGCGCCTCCAGCGCGAACGGCCTGTCGTTCTCGTTCTCAAACCCGGCAGCCGGCCAGATCGCCGCCAACAGCGCGGCCCTGGCCAACGCCAAGCAGCAGGCGAACGCGGCCGCGGCCACGCTCGGCTACACCGTCACCGGCGTGCAGTCGGTCGACTTGAACCCGCAGTCCGGCGTGGTCACCCCCGGCACCAGCGAGTCGGCACCGGCATCCGCGCCCAAAGGCGCACCGACGCCGACCACGGTCAACCCTGGCGTCCAGCAGGTCGACGCCGAGGTCGAGGTCGTCTACACGATCGCTCCATCATCCGCATAGGTCGGGAGTGATCGCGGTTGCGCGCCGCGGAGACTCGATCGTCTGTAGTACCCGAGCAATCGCTCGCGGTCGGTGTCCGGCGCGTTTGTGGAACGGGTAAATGCCGTTGCATGCTCGACGCCGATGGAATCGCGGAGTCCTGGGAAACGGTGACTTCCCGCCTGCGACGCGTTCTGCGCCCGCCCAGAGCGGCAGCCGGAGCGCCCTACGGGGAAGCCACGCGGACTGCCGGGACTCCGCTCGAGAACGAGGTACGCGGCCAGGCGCGATGCCGGTGAGCACAGACGACTTCATCCCTTCGCCAGCCCGCTGAGCGACGAACCCTAGCCGCGCCCGAGACACCGGACCGCGGCGAAGAGCAACACCAACAAGAAAACGGCCGCCCCGAGTGACTGGGACGGCCGCCGAAGCATTGCCCGCGCGAAGTCTTTGGCGAGAAGCGCGCGGGCACCAACCCCAGGAGGGTACCTGATGCACACCCTGTCCACCCGCACCCTGTCCGCGCTCGCGTTCGACCCGCGTACCCCTGGTCGTGACGCGCGCGGAGGATCAGGGGACGTCGCGCTCGATCACAACGACGAGCGGATCACGATGCCCGCGACGATGACCGCTACGAGCACGGCGGTCCAGAACATCCACTTCGGGCTCCGCAACAGGTCGCCGAGGTCGGACACGCCGTAGTGCTGCTGGCGGAGCGCCTGCAGGCGCTCGCGGTTGGCCGCGATCTCGGGATCGCCGGACCCCGGGGGCTCGTCGGAGGGCGGTGACGCTTCATCGGCGGCCTCCCGCCGCTCCGGCGCGGGGGTCGGGACCTCCTGGCCCGTGGCGGTGAGATGGGGGCCGTCCGGGTTCACCTCGAGCTTCAGGTGCCCCTCGCCAGCGAGCGCCCGGGCGATGGCGTCGCTGCTCGGGCGGTCGGTGCGGCGCCGTATTGCCATGGGCCCAGGATAAGGCCCCGAGCGTGGCCTCCCGACCGGTGAGCCGAGCGAGCGCAGCAGATGTTGGACGAGGCCAAGCGCCACGTACGGCTGAACGCCTCTGTACAGGAACGCCATGGCAAAGCTCACCCAGGCGGCGATCGACGAAGCCGGGCTCAACGATGCTGACTACGCAGTAATCGAGCCGGTTCGGAGTCACAGCATCGCTGGGCGCCAAGGAGGGATACGCCGCCCTTCGGCTGAGTCGGGCGTCGCGCAGTCGCCGGCGTGAGTGGTGCTCCCGCGGCGCTAGACGTCCTTGTCGCGGACGTCGGCCAGGGGTTTGTCAGCGGCCGCGCTCAAGAGCGTCAGCAGCCTGGCGTTCTCCTCGGCAGCCGTGAGCGTGTCCGAGGTCTTCTCGGCGGCGGGCTCCATGACGTTGGAGACGATCTCCGGCATGTCGTCGACCACCTTCATCGCCGCATCCTGGGTAGTGAGCATGCTGACCGTCGACTGGACTACGGGGGGCACGTGCGGTGGAGCAGGGGTGACCCCGCTGATCGCCGCAACCGGCATGGTGGCGCCGGCGAAGAACTTCAGTCGTCTGCGTCGCCGGTCCTTGGAAAGCTTGAGGGGCGGGTGCGTCGGTTGCTCCGCCGCCTGCGCGCGGGCGATGGCCATCACCCGCTCCGCGTTCTTGGGGAAGCGGAGCTTGTCCTTATCTTGCCGGTGGTAGACCCTCATTGGTCCCTCTCAGGAAGGGTACTCCGTGATCGCCTCGGGTTTCGCCGTGTGCAGGTCGAGCAACTCGACTGGCGCAAGTGCGTTGAGCGCTATGACCGACCCGGCGCCGTGCTGGGAGTAAGGCTTGGTCGGCCGCGCAAGCAGGCTGCTCAGCCCGACGATCACCTGCCCGGTGCTTCACCGAACGTGACCCGGCCAATGCCATCGTCGTCCAACACATCGTGGATATCCAGCCGGCTCGGCTCCTAGCCCGCATTGGCGCGCGATCCTTGGGAAAAGCCGGTCCCGTCGTGGGCGAGGGCAGCGGCGCCGCAAGCGGGGGGGATTGGTGCGCGCACGAGCTCTCCGAGGGTCCCTGTCGCTCCACCATTGACGTAGTAGAAGCTGGTCGGGGCGACGGCCAGAAGCCAGCTCTGCGCCGGCAGCCCAAGCGCGGCGCGTGGCTGCCCGCTCACGGGGTTGCCGCAGTAGTTGCGCTGCGGGCCACCAGCGACTTGCGTGACCCACAGGATCCCGTCTCTCACGACGGCCCGGATCCCGTTGGTCGCGTTCACGAGCGGAGACACTCCACCTTTCGCAGCCCAACTGATGCTCGGGTATCGCGCCGTCGCCAGGTCATCGACGTGGACTCGTTCGGCGTATCCCATCATCCCGGTCGCCTCGCTGATCCACGCCCCGCCGTCGATGATCCCGCCCAGGTACGGCTTGGTCACTCCTTCGAAGATCGGCGAGCTGGCGATCAGCGCGCCCGTGTGAGGATCTCGGCGCTGCAGGCGCGCAAGCTCCTGCCCCTCGCTCACCAGCAGCACTCGACCCGAGGGATCAGCGGCGACGTCAATCCCCCCAGCGCGCGGAATCGGTAGCGCCGCTGTCACCTCACCGCTCGCCAGTGAGACTCGGTCAAGACGATCGGCATTCCCGCCCCATAACCAGCCGCCGGCGACAGCCAGCGCCCCGACGGTCCCGTCGTCAGGAACAGATCCCGGCAGAACCTCCCGCGAGCGAACATCGAGCGAGGCCGGATCAAGCCGCCACAGCCACGACGTCTGCGCGCGAGTCGTGCTCACCCAGAGCACCCCGTCGTCGAGGAGCGCCTGGTCGAACGCGCTCCCCAGCCGGCGGACCGCGTCCACGCGGCCGGAGATCGGGTCCACCCGCATCAGCTCGCTCAGAACGCGATCACCGGCTGGCGTCACCTGCTGCGCCACGTACAACTCGCCGCCGGCCGCGTACGCCTGCGGATTCAGCAAGTGCCGCAGCAGAACATGTCTGCCGCCGCGCGACGGCGCAGACGAAGCGCGCTTGGACAAGGACGGGTGATCCGTCAACGAGGTGTGCGAGGCGCTCGAGGAGCCGCAACCCGCCGGCACCAACAGGGCGAGCAGCACTACGACGCCCGCGACTCCCGTCGACACACGCGGCATCCGGCTCGAGCGAGCGAAACCGATCAAACGCATTCCCTGTTCTATTGCTTCAGCCAACTCACCTGTGACCAGCGCGCAGTAATTCGAGCCGACAACCTCCAATGCTCGACCGTGACTCGGAGCGATCCCAGCACCCCCGCGGCGATCCCTTCGCCTCGCGGAGCAAGCCGGGCAGCTGGTGCTCGGCGCCGATGTAGTCGTGCTTGAGCCCCGCGCCTCCTCCTGCGCAAACACACCCACCTCGCGGAGCGACGCTGTGGACTGTCTGAACAGGCCCAAGGGTCGCACCGTCGCCTCCGGGCCGCAAGGGCCCATGTTTGCGTCCCCCGCCGACCACCGAAAACGGGAAGCGGCGTGACCTGATCTCAGGCCGGCCGCTGCGCGCCATCCGACGGTTCGGCCAACAGAGCGCGTTGTTTCGTCGGTGAGGGATGCGGGGCGCGATTCCAATCGGGCGGGTGCTTGGGGCAGTCGGGACCGCGACGGCTCAGGTGGCGCGAACCTCAGGCTCGTCGCGTGGGAGCTGTCTGTGGAGGAGCGGCGGGTCGCCGATGGCTGGGAGCAGGCGGTGAACGACGGGCTGATCAAGGTCGCCGGACGCGACGCCGCCAACGACGAGGAGCTGTGGCGGCTGACGCCGGGCGGCTGGTCTGCGCTCGCGTCGGCGCGCGAGCCACGCTGAACAGCGAGTGCACCGGCACGGACGGAACCGTTCGGAGGTACGCCCGAACGGAGATGGCCGGACGGCCTGATCAGCACCTCCGCGTTCCGGCGAAGGAGACGAGACATGACCGGGGCCGGTTGGCCCAGGTGTCGCTTGAGAATCGCGCCGCAATGCTGACCGACAAGACCACGCCGCCACCGCCCCAAACGACCGCCGCACTGCACCCGCCGTCGTTCGTGGATCCCTCAGCGGGACATGCACGAAAGGGTGCGCGACTCCCATTCCGCGTCACGCGGGCGCGTCCATGCCCCGCTCTGCGTCGAAGTGGAAGCGATCGAGTTGCCAGCGCTGGCGGCGACGACGCCACGAGCGCTTCTGGACTTGGTGATGATGCGCCGCATGGTTGTCGGCCCGTGCCGCGGACTGTGGGAGCATGGAAACGGATGAATTGGCTGGACCGAGTGCGTGGTCAGAGAGAGCCGCGGCTCGCCCGCAGACGTTTGGGCCGCGTTGGCGTTCGGGTGCTGCTGATCGCCGTCGCGATCTGTGTCGTGGCGTGTGGGAGCGCCCGCCCGGATCGGAGCGGTGCCGACCGACCGGCTTCAGCGTCGAGCGAGCCCGCATCATCACGGCTGGCGTTGGCCGCGTCACTGGCGAACGCGCTACGGACGATCTCCTTTCTCGGCCCGCAGACCGGGTACGGATTCTTCCAGACCCAGGGCAACGGGGCCTGCATGGACGCGGTCGCGAAGACGGTTGACGGCGGGGCGCGCTTCACCGCGCCGGTCCGCGTGGTCAGGTTCGGGTGTAACGGGTTCGCGCCCGTGAGCGCGCTCGCGTTCGACGCTTATGGCGACGGCTTCCTCTATGGGCCGCGGCTGTTCGTCTCCCACGACGGTGGTCGACGCTGGACGCGCCGCGCGATGCCGGGCGCAGTGATCGCGGTGTCGGCTATCGGACGGTCGGTGTGGATGCTCGAGGACGTGTGCACCGCCGGCCGGAGCCGCACTGGGCGGTGCCCGGTCCGGCTGCTCGTCTCGCTCGACGGCGGCCGCACGTGGGTGCCGTCGCGTACGCTGCCGTCCGGCGCCACAGTCAACCCCGACTTAGCACAGTCCGGCGCAAATGGGCAGAGCTGGCTCGTGCGCGTCAGCGGCTCTGCGGGCTACCTGCTGTCTGACCCCACCGACGGCAAGACGCTTGGAGGTCGCACTGCACCGTTGTGGTACACCGACGACAGTGGTGCGTCGTGGGTGGCCAGGCGGGTCGTCTGCGCTGAGCGAGACGCCTTTTCCGTCGTTCTCTCAGCAGCGGCGGACGGTTCGCTGGTGGCCGTGTGTGCCGGGGAGCCGACCGCCGGCTTTCAGCCCAAGTCCTCGTCCGTTTCGACCAACGGTGGGCGAACCTGGGCGGTGCACGGGCCGTGCACCACGGACTACGCGTGCAAGACGGGTGTACTCAGCGATGGCTACCTCGGCGAGGTCGACGCCGTCACGGCTGACACCGCGTACGTGATCGGCCCGCGCAACCCACTCGTCTTCACCCACGATGGCGGCCTCACATGGCACGTTCAAACCGCTGTCGGATATGGAAACGGTTCGCCTGCTCAGGTCGTGTTCTTCGACCGCGCCGACGGCGTCGTGATCGGCCGACCGAACACCGCGACCGCGCCAGTCAACATCTGGCGCACCTCCAACGCCGGCGAGACCTGGACCGCCGTAACTCCGACCGTCTCGTAATGATCACCGCTGCAGGACAGGATCATGGGCCCGGAACCGAGCTCGGTTCGCGCCGGTAGCGCGTCCTGCCTTGCGAGTAAGTCCGGTCGGTGCGCCGGATGTCAATCCTGCGTGCGGAGATCCTCGTACCCCGGGTCGTACTGCAGTTCGACAGCATCTCCGTAGCGCTCTGCGACCGCCCTCGCGACTCGCGAATCGACATCGGTGCAACCAACGCAGACGGTGCACGTGGTTTCGGCCGACCCGATCGAGACGATCGACCCCGACGGGTCCTCGATCGCCACAATCGTGATCTCGTCCTGAATGGCAAGCACCAGCGACCACGAGCGGATCGCAGCGAACACCTCGATGTTGGCCTCCGGCACAGCACCTCTGACCGTAAGCAGCAGATCTCGCTTCGTTGCGGGCGTCACGCCGACGTGGATGACCCCGTCTGAGGTCCCGTAGATCGGCCCGACCCCCATCGGATCCCACGGCGCCCGCCGCGGCGCGGACTGCGCTCAGCAGCGGGTATGGATGGTGTGTGGTAGAGGGGTCAGGGTCAACGAAGCTGCGGGAAACGAACGGGTTCGTCGGGTCTCGCTCGGTCTCGACGAACCGCTTGTAGTCCTCGACGGCCGCTCGCCGGGCCGTGTCGTCGCTCTCTGCCATTTGCATCTGTCTTCGTACATGGTCGGGGGGCTCCTGTGACTGCTCGTTAGCGGATCGAAGATCGAACACTCTGCGTCGTCGTCTATGCCGCGTACCAGCGGCCGGGCTGGGGGTACACCTCGACGGCCTCGGGCGCTGCGATCTCGCGCAGTTGAGCCGCGACCTCGTCGGTCATCGGCCAGACGCCGACGCGGATGACCCAGCCATCCTTGCGACGCTCGGGGAGGGCTTCCCGCAACGCGTCGATGTCTCGACGGCCGATCCGCGTCATCGCCCTGTCTGGGATGTTCTCGCCATCGAGATCTGTCGGCGGCCAGTTGCGCTCGTCATATTCGCCGATCGGGCTGCTCCACTCGGCGTTCGGGCACTCCCAACGCACCGCACCGTCGGCGGACCGGCACACCAAGGCGTGATCGTGCGACTCCGCGGGGCAGGCCGGCATTGGTGCGTTGTGGACGTCGCTGACATACGCCTGCAGCTCGGCAACGAATGTCTCAACCGACTTCGGGGACGACAGGTCCGGCAACGCCAACTCGCGGCGTCCTTCCTCGCCGGATTGGATCATCACCCTGCCCGGTGCCGCGGCCCCGGCGCGGCGTCCGACAAACATCGGACCACCGAAGGCCAGGTCGTAGAGAACCAGATCAACGAACTGGAGCACCGGATTATCGTCGCCGGAAGCCATGACCGTTGATTATCCGAGCTGACGGCAGGCGGTCCTGCTCAAGAACCCTCCTTGAGCAGATCGACGGTCAGCCCGATTTCGCTGGCCGGCGACTCGATGTCTGACTTGTTCGTTGCGCGAGAAGCCCGGGTGGGCCGGCAACGGGTCGTCTCATTGCCGATCCTTCACCGGCCACGCGTGAGGCCGCGGGTCCGGGCGAGCTGATTTCGGGATCGCATCCTTGCGATCGCCAGGACCGAAGACTCAAACCAGTGACAGAAAGGAGTGAACCGGAGCGTCCCCATGCTCGACGGCAGGACACCTCTCTCGACGCTCGCGGCGGGCGACTACGAGCTCGTGGCCGGGATCGCCGAGGATCTGATCGACCCCCGTTCACCTGAGCCGATGAGCCTGGACATAGCTCGCGTCCCCGTGAGCGGGACGTGGGTGCGACACGTGCCTGCCGGCGGAGAAGCACTGAGGACCGGCAAGCGCGGGACTCCGGGCCGCTTCCACCGGCCCGGTGAGATCGCGCTGTACCTCGCCGCGCGTTCGAGGCCGACGGCGTGGGCAGAGTGGTATCGGGCGCTCGCCGAGCGCGCGCAGGAGCCGAACGAGGACGTGCCGCGGGACCTGTTCCGGGTCTCCGTGAACCTCAGCGAGGTCGTCGACGTGAGCACCACGGCAGCGCGGGCGCGCGCTGGGCTGCCCTCCAACGGCCTGGCGGTGCGTAAGCTGACGACGGCGGAGAAGGTTGCACACACAGAGCGCACAGGGGAACCCGCCTTCCCCCCGCGCTCACCTCAGATCAGATCTTCGTACAGCGCGCACCACACGGTTTGGTCCTGGGGGTTGCTCGCAGCGACGTAGAGCTGGTCCGATCCGGATATGCAGATCGCCGGGCGGCAGCCTGCGACGATATTCAGCACCGTCTGCGGCGCCCAACTCGTACCGTCAAACGTGGTGCTCCACAACCGCGGGTCGCCGGTCTCTCCGCGCCATACCGCGTATACCTGGTTGCCCCACTCGGCCAGCGCGGGACCTTCCGATGAGAGGATGCCCGGGACGCGCTGCTGCGGTGACCAATCGACGGCCCCGCCGGTCAGGGGTAGGCGCGACCACCAGATCGACTGGTCGTTGTTCATTCCCTTCCAGGCGGCGATGAGGTCGCCGCCATAGGAGGTGATATTGGGGCCGTTGCTGGAGAAGGTTCCCCCGATCACCTGCTGCGGATTCCAGGCGTAGCCGTCGGGAGAGCTGCTCCAGTACTGGGCCTGATCGTCATTCAGGCCGCGCCACGCCGCGTACACGGTCGGGCCGACGCCGGCGAGGGCGGGCTGCGAGGCGCTGCCGACGTGCGGGATGTCGATCTGGGGCTGCCAGCCGCCCCCGCCGTCGGGCGTGCCCGGAGCGAAGTAGGCCGACCACAGTCCCTGGTCGCCGTTGGCGCCCTTCCAGAGCGCGCACAGGTATTGGCCGGTATCGTCGAGGCGCTGCGCGAGCGCAGCGCCGATGCTCGAGGCAATGCCCGGGATCGTCACCGGTGGCGTCCAGAGCTCGTTTGTCACGTTGACGCGTTGCGAGTACCAGATCCACTCGTCGTCGGACCCGCGCCACGCGACTGTCGGGAAGCCATTCCAGTCCGATGCCGCAACCCCTCCCTGCGTGAACGCGCCAGGTACCACTTCCACGGCCATGTCCCGCCTCCCCGGTTGACTCGACAAGCCGCATCGTATCCGGGGGTGTGGGTCACCGTATAGGTGCCAGCACTTGTTTTGCCCCCCCAGGCCAGAATTCAGGAGGTGGCAAGCGGATGGCAAGACTGTGACGCTCACCGAGCCGGGTGTGGCGGGTGAGTGGGACGTCGAGTCGCTCGATGACGGGCGGCTGTTGCTCTCGCCACACATTGGGCCTAGCATCGTCGAGCTCGAAGCAGAGTACGGCGAGCGGCTGCAGCGCGAGGCGTTCGAGCGCCGCTGGGACCACCTTCCCCGCGACGGGAACGGGTAGTAGCCGATCGACATACCCGAGGGGCGCCGCCAGAAGCGCTACCCGGCGGCGAGCCGGGCGCTGATTGTCGCGGTGGAGGGTTGCCGCGTGTTCGAGGCTACGGTCTGCCCGAGCGCGAGGCTGCAGGGATGCGAAGCCGAGGGCCCTGACGGGACGCGGGCCCCCGGGGTGCGAGTACGCCTGTGCGGGCGCGACGAGCCACAGAGACGAATGGAGGTGAACGGTGAAATGCGAGTAGGAAATCGCGGTAGCCTTTGAGCTGGTGTCGACGATCGTGCGTGACCCCAAGCCTGCGGAGTTCGAGGCGCTGCTCGAGCGGCGTCAGCGACTGGGGCAGGATCGCTGGGATGAGGAGCGCGACGGGGTCTACTACCTGAACCCATCGCCCACCCATGAGCATCAGCGGCTCAGCCAGCAGCTGGCTGTGATCCTGGACCCGCTTGCCAAAGGCGCCGGGCTAGAGGCGGTCGTGGGTGGCGTGAACATCGGCGAGAAGGGCAACTACGTGATCCCCGACGCGAGCCTGCACCGGCCGGGCGCCGGCGGCACCTACGTCCCGACCGCGGCACTGGCGATCGAGATCCTCTCGCCGGGCGACGACACCTGGGAGAAGGTTCCGTTCTATGCGAGACGCGGAGTCGAGGAGTTGGCGATCGTCGACCCCCGCGAGCGCCGGGTGACTTGGCTGGAGCTGGGCACCGAGAACGAGTACCGCGAGGTCGAGCGCAGCCGCGTGATCGAGCTCTCCGCCGCCGAACTCGCAGACCGATTCGACTGGCCGAGGTAGCCCGACGCCGGCGGACGGCGCCGGCGGATGACCTTCGACCTCAGCCAGCACGTGCCGGTCCCCGCTGACGACCACACCGGCTTCGTCGAAGCCGGCCATCGCTTCAAGGCGTGGCAGCCGGCCGGCGAGACCGCCCGGCACGTACTCGTGATCCAGGCGTGGAAGGAAGGCGACGAGGACTGGGATCTCGAAACCTCTCCGCGAGCGGCCGGCCCGCCACCGCTCGAGCAGCTCACGGACCTCCGCGAGCATCGACCGGATCGGGTCAGGGAGTGAGAGACCGCCGACCGCGACCGCCCAGCCCCGCCTGTGGCACGCCGCCCGCTGCCCTCAGACCGGTTGGCCCCAGAGGCCGTACCCCAGATCCCGCAACCCGGGCCCGCCGAGCGTCTTCACTGCGGCGCCGGCCACGCGCAGCCGCGTGAAGTGCCCGTTCCGGGGAGAGAACGCCTCGACCCTCACGTGGTAGTGCAAGACGTGGCCCTGTTCCTCGGCGATGCCGCTTCCGGAGCCGAATGCATCCTTGGCGGTCCACGATGACCACGTGAGTGTCAACTCGCCGCCGCATGCATCCTGGCAACTGAGGTGACGTGGCCGGACTTGATAGCAGTTGCCGACGTACTTCTTTCCGCGGTAGCAGTCGCTATCCAGCTTCGGGAGCGTTGCCGCTTCACGAGCGGTGACGCGCCGCGTAGGCCTGCTGACGCTCCCTGGCCCGTCGGTGCCGCCGTGAACCGTGGACGCGGCGACCGCAAGTGCGGGTGCGGGCACCAGCACTGCAGATACGAGGCACGCCATCACACAGCGTTTGCGCATGACCTCAGTCC
>Ga0302324_100003205_pt1 | contig 37037 bp, 32 predicted proteins | sample Palsa_T0_1_FD_201949 | JGI IMG/M metagenome (GOLD analysis project Ga0302324, IMG submission 201949) | Peat permafrost microbial communities from Stordalen Mire near Abisko, Sweden - Palsa_T0_1 | ecosystem: Environmental > Terrestrial > Soil > Palsa > Peat permafrost | place: Sweden: Abisko... | reverse complement strand
CATTACGCAGATCATTCTCGGCACGGTCGGTCAACCTGCTTCAACGGACAGCACCATCGAGCATTTGAATCTGATCGGCGACACCACGGAGACGCTGGCGATAGCTTTCGCGCTGCTGTTGAACAACGGCTATACGGCGGTCTGGGCGCAAGCCAGCGGTAGCCAGGTCACCATTTATTCGCGCGCCATGGGAACGGCGGGCAATGCGATCACACTCGCGACCAGTGCGAATACCACCGACCTGACGATCACGATCTCCAGCTCCACACTGTCGGGCGGCGTGGATGGCAACTGGTACACCGACCTCGCGGTGATTCCGCGCCTGAACCGGGCGGCACGTGATTGGAGCCAGAGTTATTTTACGGCGCTCGCCGGCTACGGTTACGATGCGACCGCGTCGTTTAGTATGGAACTCGGCAACGGCGATCCATCGGCGGCTGCCGGCATCGCGCAAGTTTATCCCGATAACGTCGCCGTGATCGTCAGCACTCCCGCGCTCCAAACCAACTTTTCGCCCACCAGCGCCGCTTTTTGGCAACAGGTATATCTGGACATGGCGACTGTACTGACTGCCGCGGGACTAACTCCGTATCTGCAATTCGGCGAAGTGCAATGGTGGTACTTTCCCGATGACGGATCGGGAATGCCGTTCTACGACGCCTACACCACGAGCACTTTCGAAGCGCAGTATGGCCAGCCGATGGCGGTGATCACGAGCAACACCGTGGACCCTACGACAGTTCCACACGAGGCCGTTTTCCTGCCGGGTTTGATCGGCAGCTTCACCGCTCAGATGCGCAGCTTCGTTCGCGCCACCTATCCGGCCTGCCGGTTTGAAGTGCTTTATCCCCCCGACGTGAACGCCTTCCCGCTCACCAGAGTCATCAATTATCCAACTACCGACTGGACGCCCGCCAATCTGAACTGCCTCAAAACGGAAAATTTCACTTATACGGCCGATCGCGACTTAGACCTTTGTGTTACATCCATGAATTACGCAAACATTTACGGGTTTACGCCCTCCGAGCGCAGTCATCTGGTTGGCATCAGCGATCCGTCCACCGCGTGGCTCAAGGAAGCCAGGCTCGCCGAAGCAGAAGGATTCGAATCCGTCGTATTGTTCGCGCTGGATCAAATGTGTTTAGTTGGATATTCATTGCCGCTCTCGCGCGGTATGCACCGGAGCGCGCACCTCGGCTGATCCGAGCGGCGCGCGAAGCCTTCGCGGTACAGTGAATGTGCACTCGTGATCTCAGTCCAAAACGTCTCCAAGGTTTATCATCTCTACCGGCATCCCTTCCACCGCGTCCTTGGCGCACTGACGCTTTCCAGAAGACAAAAGGCGGAGTTCTGGGCTCTGCGAAACATCAACTTGCGCGTCGAGAAGGGTGAAGTGTTCGCGCTGCTTGGGCCGAACGGGTCGGGAAAAAGCACTCTGCTGCAAGTCATCACCGGCATTCTGCAGCCCACCAGCGGCCGGGTACACTGCTCAGGGCGCATCGCGGCGCTGCTCGAACTGGGCGCAGGCTTCAATCCTGAGTTTAGCGGCCGCGAAAATGTGTATCTCAACGGCGAGATTCTGGGATTGTCGCGCAAGGAATTAGACCACGCGTTTCCCCGCATCGAAGCCTTCGCCGAAATCGGGCAATTCATCGACCGCCCCGTGAAAGAATACTCCAGCGGAATGTACGTGCGCCTCGCATTTTCCACCGCGATTCACGTCGATCCCGAGATCTTGATTGTAGATGAGGCGCTGGCCGTCGGTGACGCGATCTTCGCCAGCCGGTGCGTGCAAAAATTCGAGGAGCTTCGGCGAAAGAACGTTACGGTAATCCTGGTCTCGCACGATCTCGGCTTGATTAAACGCCTGGCCGATCGCGCCGCCTTCATGCTGGATGGGCGAATCGTCATGCAAGGCGCACCCAAGGACGCCGTCAATCAGTACGTCGGCTTCGTGCTGGATCGCGAGCGCGCCGGCAAAGAGGTGATGGAGTCCAACGGGGCAATTGCCGCCGGCTTTGTTCCGAGCAAGACCAGCTTTCGTCATGGCGATGGCGCCAGCCGCATCACGGACGTCCGTATTCTGGATGCGACAGGTGAAGTCTGCCGCGCCTTCCGTCCAGGCGAATCCATGGTGCTTCGCATTCGTGCCGAGTTTCAGCAGGCCGTGTCGAATCCCGTCGTCGGCATCCTCATCCGAAATCGCATCGGCATGGACATTTTCGGAACAAATACTCGCCTGGAACACGCCCAACTCGGGGACTTTGAACCAAGGGACGAACTTGAAGTCGAGTTTGAACTGGATTGCTTGCTCAGCCGTCAAGAATATACACTGACCGTTGCGGTGCAGTATTGGAACGGTCTCAGCCAGGATTGGCTGGACGACGTGCTCGATTTCCGGGTGGAAGACACAAAGGACGTCGCGGGTGTGCTCAACTTGAATACGCGCGTGCGCCACCACAAAGTTGCCGCGGTGTCCAATCAAGAGCGAAGCCATGCACATTGACCAGATTCAAGCAGCATTACGCGACGAACATTTGGACGGCTGGTTGTTTTTCGACCATCACCAGCGGGATCCTCTCGCCTACCGCATTCTCAAGCTGAATCCGAAACAGGTCGCGACTCGCCGCTGGTATTACTTCATTCCGGCCCACGGAGAACCGAAGGGTCTGGTTCACGCCATCGAGCCCGGCGTTCTCGCGGGCCTGCCTGGCGATGTACAGAAATATTCCAGTTGGAGCGCTCAGCTGGATGGGTTGCATCGGTTGCTGGCCGGCAGCCGCAAGATCGCGATGCAGTATTCGCCGAACTGCTCCATCCCCTATGTCTCGCTCGTCGATGGAGGCACCATCGAGTTGGTTCGCGCCGCGGGCGTCGAGGTCGCGACCTCCGCCAATCTGGTTCAACTGTTTGAAGCGCGCTGGACCGCCGAGCAACTGGAGATGCACCTGGAGGCTGGCCGCCGGGTTGATCGCGTTCGCGCGGAAGCATTTCGGAAGATCGCCGCCGCTCTCGCCGCCAGCCAAACCATCACCGAGTGGGACGTGAACCGTTTCATTCGGGCCGGGTTCGAAGCGTCCGGCTTGATCACCGATCATGGGCCCATCGTCGCCGTGAATGCCAACATGTCGAATCCGCATTATGAACCCGAGGCCGAGGGCAGCCGCGAAATCCGCAAAGGCGACGCCGTGCTGATCGACATGTGGGCCAAGCTCGATAGGCCGTCCGCCGTGTTCTATGACATTACTTGGACTGGATACTGCGGCCTCACTCCGCCCTCCGCTCTTCAAAACATATTCGAGATCGTCCGTGATGCTCGCGACTGCGCCATCCATCGAGTGCAAACGGCGGTTACCAACGGGGAAGTGATTCACGGCTTCGACGTCGATGACGCCGCCCGAACGTATATTAAGGACCGGGGATTCGGCGAATACTTCGTCCATCGCACCGGGCATTCGATTGGCGAAGAGGTGCATGGCACCGGCGCGAACATGGACAACTTGGAGACTCACGACGAGCGCAAGATCATCGCCGGAACCTGCTTCTCCGTTGAGCCGGGCGTCTATCTACCTGATTTCGGTATTCGTTCCGAAGTTAACGTCTACGTCGGCGTGACGGAGGCCACGGTTACTGGCGAAGTCCAACTGGAACTCGTTGCCATGGAGTGACCGGTGAAAGGAGTCGCACGCGCGGCAGCCGCTTGCTCTGCGACGGCAAGCCAAGCCCAGTCTTATCAATATGTTTCCACCTATTCACTCTATGGCCGATCGACTCCATAGGAAATTTCGATTGGACCCAAGGCGGCCCGCTCGCTACCCTGAGTTATGGCAACCGTTCACATGATGGAGCCCGTGAGTTCGCATGTCGCTTTGCTGCATCGCATTAGCAACATCGTGAGCTCAGAGCTGTCTCTAGACGAAATGCTCGGAGAGGTCGTTGGACTGACGGTCCAGGTGACTGACTGCGACGCTTGTCTGGTCTACCTCCTGGATCGCGATACCGACGAAGTAGTTTTGCGCGCCTCGCAAGTGCCCCACGCCGCCGCGCTCGGGACTTTGCGCATGAAAGTTGGAGAAGGCGTTACTGGATGGGTCGCGGAGCACAAATCGGTCGTCGCGTTATCCTCCAAAGCGGCTGCGGACGCCCGCTTTAAGCGCTTTCAAACTCTGGTGGAGGACACCTACGAAGCCTTCCTTTCGGTCCCGCTGGTTAGCGGGGGCGATGTCATTGGTGTCATCAACGTGCACCATCGCGAGCCCCATAGTCACAATGGCGAGGAGATCTCGTTGTTGACGTTCGTCGGCGAGCAAATGGGCGGAGCGGTGGCCAAGTCGATCCTGTCGGAAACCAACGCCCGCCTCATCGAGGAGACCCTCGAGATGCGGCGCCAGCTGGAAACACGCAAGCTGGTGGAGCGCGCCAAAGGCATCTTGCAGCAGCGGCACGGCCTCACGGAGGAAGAGGCTTACCTGCGCCTTCGCAACGAGAGCCGCCGGCTTCGCCGCCCCATGAAGGAACTGGCCGAGGCGATCATTCTCGCCGAGGACTTAAGCCGCAAGACCGAGTCCGCCAACTAGCTAAACTGAGCTGCTGCGGTCCCGGCTTGCGGTTGATGTCATCCTAAGTTCGCTAGCACCTTGCGCATGCGGGCGTGGGCCAGTACTACGTCCGGATCGCGCTGCAATGCCTCAAAATAGCGCTTGGCGAAGCCTCTGCCGTTTTCGTTGGGCGCCATCAGCTCCCACGCCTGCGCGACCAGCCGCTCCGCATCGATCCCCTGGGGCGGCTCTTCGGCATCCAACGTCTCATCGATCAGCACCACGAATTCCGACAGCTCGTGCAACCAGGCGAACCATGGATCGTACAGTACCAGCTTCAACAATTCGCCCTTGGAGCTAATGCGGGCGATGTCGCGCTCGTAGGCCGCCCGCTCGGAATCCAGCAGCGTCTTGTGCAATCCCAGCAGACCGTTGCGCAACTCCGTCAGACGCTGTTTTACGGGATCGAGAGAGGAATTTGTGGACGACATGACGCCCTGGTGTTATAGTACATGACACCCAAGCACTTCCATCGCGTCACCGTTAAAATAAGATCGTGCGTCCCGAGTCCACAGTCCAACTCGCCACCCGTCATCTCGACCAGGTGCGCCAAGAAATCGGTAAAGTGATCGTCGGCCAGCAGCATGTGGTGGATGGCGTCCTCATCTGCCTTCTGGCGGGTGGGCACGTTCTGCTGGAGGGAGTCCCTGGACTTGGCAAGACCACCCTGCTGCGGACGCTGGGCCGCGTGCTCCATCTCAAATATTCCCGCATCCAGTTCACGCCCGATCTGATGCCGGCGGACATCGTGGGCAGCATGATCATCGAAAGCGACGACCATGGCGCCAAGGCTCTGCGCTTCCAGCCCGGCCCGATCTTCGCGAACCTGGTGCTGGCCGACGAAATCAATCGCGCCACTCCCAAAACGCAATCCGCGCTGCTGGAAGCCATGCAGGAACGCACCGTCACCAGCGGAACCACCACGCATGAGCTCGAACTGCCGTTCTTGGTGATGGCCACCCAGAATCCCATCGAAATGGAAGGCACCTATCCGCTCCCCGAGGCCCAGCTCGACCGTTTCCTGATGAAGATTCTGGTGAGTTACCCCTCGCGCGAAGATCTGAATCGCATCGTCGAACGCACCATTCATCGCGATGAAATCGCGCTCGAACAAGTGGTGGACCGCGAGGCGATTCTCCAACTGCGCGCCGCTTGCCGGGACGTTCTCGTAGCCCAGCATGTGCAGGATTTTGCGATCGACGTGGTAATGGCCACCCAGCCCGGAACCCCTGCCGCCCATGCGCTGGCCAATAAATATATTCGTTATGGCAGCTCGCCCCGTGGCGCTCAGGCTCTGGTGGAGTGCGGGCGCGTCTTGGCTTTTATGCGGGGCCGGCTCAACCTGAGCACCGACGATATTCGCGAGATCGCTCCCGACGTTTTGCGTCATCGGATCATTTTGAATTTCGACGCGCACGCCGACGGTCAGACGCCCGAAACCATTCTGCCGCAAATTATCGAAAGCGCTTCCACGTTGGCGGTCAAGTGAAACCTCAGCCACTGATCGACAGCGCGTTGCTCGAGAAGCTCGAGAGGCTGGCGATTCGCTGGCAAAAATCTTTCCCCGGTCTCGTCGGCGGCCACAACATTTCGCATTTTGCCGGCCCCGGCCAAGAGTTTCTCGATCATCGACAGTTCCATCACGGCGACGATCTGCGGGCCGTCAATTGGCGCGCCTACTTGCGCCTGGAAAAGCTGTTCCTCAAAATGTTCCAAGTGGAGCCGCGCATTCCCGTCCGAATATTGCTTGATTGCAGCAACTCCATGACTACGGGCGGCGTCTCTAAGTTTGACTATGCGCGTAAACTGGCTGCGGCCTTGTGCTACGTCGGCTTGGTGCGCCTCGATACCATTTGTATTCAACCTTTCGGAGAACGTTTGGGCGACTCGTTTCTGTGCGGCGGCGGCCGGCATCGTTTCATCCCCGCTGTGAATTTCCTGCAGGACCTGAAGCCATCCGGCCGAACCAACTACTTTCAAATCGCGCGCGAATTCATCTCCACCTACCCGCAGCGTGGTCTGCTGATCATCATTTCCGATTTTCTCGACGACGCTGGATGCGAGCGCCCATTGCAGTATCTATCCGATTTTGGCCACGAGCTGGACCTGGTTCAAGTCTGGGCCCGCGAAGATCGCGAGCCGGCTTGGGAAGGCCAGCTCGATTTGACCGACGCCGAAACAGGTGCGACGCTCGAGATCGGCTTTGACGACGCGGCGCGCCGCAACTACATCGAAGCGTTCGATGCCTATGCTCGCGATATTCAGAGAGTGGGACTGCGCAACGGCGGCCGCTACGTGGGCATCTCCACTGCCACCACGATCGAAGAAGCTGTTTTCGGGCCGATGGCCCGGTCAGGCGGGCTTGAGTAAGCATGTTTTTCCTCAATCTTTCCTTGCCCGAGTTTCTCACCATCCTGGGATCGCTCTCGGGCGTTGTGGTGGCGCTCTATCTGCTGGACCGCCTGCGCAAGCATCACACGGTCCCTACGCTGCGCTTCTTTGCCGCGATCGAAAAGCCGCCCGTATTGAAGCACCGCCGCAAGCTGCAACAACCCTGGTCGCTGCTGTTGCAGTTGATCAGTCTGCTGCTGTTGTTGCTGGCAATCGCGCAGCTCCGCTTTGGTTCACCAGTCCGGTACTCGCGCGATCATGTGTTGATTCTCGACGTTTCGCCCTGGATGGCCGCCCGCCTCGGCCCCAACCGCCTGATGGATCAAGCGCGCATTGCCGCCCGCAACTACGTGAATGCGCTTCCGCCGGCCGATCGCGTAATGGTGGTGCGCGCCGGTCTTCTGGCCACTCCCGCGCTCTTGTTTGAGTCGGATCGCAAGAAGATCCAGCTCGCCATCGATCAAACACAGCCCGGCGCGGCATCCCTGAATCTTCAGGGCGCCCTCGACTTTGCGCGGCGAGCGCAGAGAGTGCAGTCCGAGCGCCCCGGAGAAATTGTGTTCATCGGCGCGGCTCGCATCCCCAGCGATGAAGCCGCTCGCTTGGAACCGCCCGCGAATTTTCGCTTCATCCCGATCACCGGTCCCAGCGAGCATGTTGGCTTGCGCAAAATCAGCGTTCATCGCGCCATGGACGACCCGGATGTTTGGGAAGTCTTTCTCGCCGTCAAGAACTACGGCACGGCGGCGCGCTCCATTCCCGCGGTCGTCAATTTCGGAGGCTCGCCGGTCGCAACTCGCCGCTTTGTGCTTGGACCGGGCGTAGAGGAAAGCTTTTCGTTTCGTTTCAGAACCCGCGCCAGGGGATGGTTGGAAGCCCGCCTCGCGCCGTCCGAGGCCTTGCGACAGGACGCCGCTTTCCGACAGGATAGCCGCGCCATTCTCGAACTGCCGCCGCGTGGCGTTGCTCCGGTAACCATCTACTCGGCCGAGCCCGATCTTCTGCGCCCGATTTTCACGGCCATCCCCGGCATTCAAGCGAATTTTCTTCCGATCGCCAAATACGATCCGAACGCCCGCACCGGCATCGTCGTCCTCGATCACTTCGCTGCGCCGTCTCCCCCCGCGACGCAAAGCGTCTGGATCGAGCCCCCCATAAATGGATCGCCGATCCCTGTGGAGACCATTCAGTCATCCGTGAAGCTCAATCAGTGGCTGGCCGATCATCCACTGGGAGCGGGTCTCAGAACGCGCGATATAGAGCTCGCCAGCGCCGAGATTTTCCGTCCTGCGCCGGGTGACATCACGGTGGCGCGCTCCAACGCTCGCCCGCTGATCGTTGCCCGGCCAGGTCCGCCGAAGATCGTCGTACTCGGTTTTCATCCCGTCCGCTCCGGCCTGAAGTATCAGCTCACCACGCCGCTGCTGTTCGCCAACATCATCCGCTGGATGGAGCCCGACGCCTTTCGCTCCTGGGAATTAACCGCGGGAGCGGCCGGCACGGTGGACGTGGAGCTTGAATCGGAAACCGATCCCAATACGGTCCGTGTTCAAACCGAAGATGGCAAGTCGCTGCCGTTCACCATCGAAGGAAAAGCCCTCCGCTTCTTCACGGCCGACCCGGGAATCGTACGGGTGCTTGCCGGTGATCGCGAGCTGGTCTACTCACTCACCTTGCCGCAGCCTGGAGACACCGTGTGGCGGCCAGCGAACGTGAAGTTGGGGCTACCCGGGCGGGCGCCCGCCGGACCCGCCTCTCGAGACATCTGGCAATGGCTCGCGATCTTGGGGGCGGCTGGCTTGCTTGCAGATTGGATTCTCTTTGGCCGGATCGATCGCCGGACCCGCGCTTCTAGAGGTGCGCCGCAGAGCGAGGCTGGTTTTCCATGGTGGAGGAAAGCTTCATGACCTTCGAGCGCGCATGGGTGCTGGGTTTCTTGCTCCTCCCTTTGGCTTGGGCGGTGTTCGAATGGCGGCGCACGCGCCGCGTCACGGCCCTGGCCCTGAAGACGCTGTCGTTTCTTGCCATCATTTTGGCGCTCGCCGAGCCGACGCTGACCGTTCCTCAAACGAAGATGGCCATCGCGGTTTTGGTGGACACTTCCGCAAGCGTCGCGCCACAAGACTTAGCGCGAGCTTCCGAATTCGCATCCGCATTGGACAAAGGGCGCGGCCGCCACTGGGTTCGCATACTGCCGTTCGCTCGATCGGTTCGCGATCTAGCTCCCGGTGAACAACGCGGCTTCCACTTGCAGCCCACGGCCGGCGAGACAGGACGCGCCACCGATCTCGAATCCAGCATCGACGAGGCCATCAGTTCGCTTCCCTCCGGCCTGGTGCCGCGCTTGGTTTTGGTTTCCGATGGCAAGGAAAACGCGGGCAGCATCACCCGCGCAGCCTGGCAAGCGCAACGCCTCGGGATTCCCATCGACACCATCCCCATGCAGGGCCGCCCGCAACCCAGCCTGCGCCTTGAATCGGTCACGGTTCCCACTGTTGCGTTCACGGGCGAGCAGTTCCCCGTGGACCTGAGCATCGTGTCGCCATCCGCGGTACCGGGCTCCGTCCAAATCGGCGCGGAAGGAAAGGTGCTCGGATCAAATCCGGTGAAGCTCGAAAAGGGCGACAACCAAGTCCGCGTTCATGCCAGCTTGACCGCGGCCGGCGCCTTAAGCCTCACCGGAGTGATCCAGACCAACGGCCTCGGCGACATTCGATTTGATCGCGCACTCACGCTGCGGCGCCCCAAGGTTCTGTATATTTCGCAAGACCCCGCGGGCACCGAGGCGAACCTGATCCAGGTTCTGGGGGCCGCTCAGTTCGACGTCGATCGCACCGCCGATCCTTTGCACGGCTCGCTGGCTAATTATCAGGTGGTGGTTTTGAATAATCAGGATCTCGAGTCGCTGCCCGCCTCGCGAAAGGACGAGATCGAGAAGTTCGTGCAACAGGGCGGGGGGCTGCTGGTTATCGCGGGCGAACGCAATGTTTACGCCGACAACAAAAAAGTGGAAGACGCGCTCGATCGAACTTTGCCCGCGAAGCTCGCTCCGCCGCGATCGCCGGAAGGGACCGCTGTCGTCATCATCATCGATAAATCCTCCTCCATGGAAGGCAAGAAGATCGAGCTCGCTCGGCAGGCCGCGATCGGTGTGGTGGAGAATCTTCGTCCCATCGATTTGGTCGGCGTCCTGATCTTCGACAATTCATTTCAGTGGGACGTGCCTATGCGGCGTGCCGAAGACAAGGTCCTGATCAAGCGATTGATCTCCGGCATCGTCCCGGATGGCGGCACGCAGATCGCGCCCGCGCTGGCGGAGGCGTATCACAAGGTGCTGCCCGCGCACGCGACGTTCAAGCACATCGTGCTGCTCACCGATGGCATCTCCGAAGAGGGCGATAGTCTCGATCTATCCAAGGAAGCCGCCGCCCAGCATGTGACCATTTCCACGGTTGGTCTGGGCCAGGATGTGAACCGCGCCTATCTCGAAAAGATCGCTTCGGTTGCCAATGGCAAATCGTATTTTCTGAATGAGCCGGCGGGCCTGGAGCAAATCGTGCTCAAGGACGTGATGGAGCACACTGGCTCCACGGCCGTGGAGAAGACGTTGCAGCCGGTGGTTGTGAAGAACACTGAAATCCTGGACGGCGTCGGCATTGAGAGCGCTCCGCCGCTCAAAGGCTACGTCCGATTCATCAGCAAGCCCGGCGCGGACACGATCCTGAAAGTCGAAGATACCGATCCGCTGTTGGTTCGCTGGCAATACGGACTGGGCCGCGCCGTGGTCTTTACGTCCGATGCGAAGAGCCGCTGGGCCGCGGATTGGGTCACCTGGAAAGGCTTCGACAAGTTTTGGACCAACACCATGCGCGATCTTTTGCCGCACGCCGAGAGCAGCGAAGCCAAAGCCGAATATGACAGCGCCAGCGGCGCCCTGGTGGTCAACTATCATCTCGGCAGCGACGTCGAAGATCCCGCGACGCCGCCCCAGGTTTTTGTGCTTGGCCCCAACGGATTCCGCCATCCGGTGCCGGTGGTGAAACTCGCCGGCAAATCGTATCGCGGCAAGATTCACATCGGCGATTTGCAGGGCCTCTTCCGCGTCCGTCCGCTTGAGGACTCGCGTGCGTTTCCCGAGATCGGTTTCTATCAGCCCGAACAAGAGCTGCTGGAGTACGGATCGAATGAATTCCTGCTGCGCTCGGTTTCGCGATTCACTGGCGGCCGTTTCAATCCCGAACCCAAGCAGGTGTTCGACTCGGGCGGCCGATCGGAGTCCTCTACATTGCGGCTCTGGCCGATGCTGTTAGGCCTTGCGATCGCGCTCAACCTGGCCGAATTGCTCATGCGAAAAGCTCCACTACAGTTTCGAGGTGGAATGTTTGGGGGAAAAGGTCGACCAGCGTGATCTTCGCGATGCGGTAGTTTTCGGCGAGCAGACCTTGCAAATCGCGAGCCAGGGTTGCGGGATCGCACGAGACGATGGTGAGACGCGGCGCGCGAATTCGGGCCAGCTCCTTTACGACGAGTTTACCGAGACCTGCGCGCGGCGGATCGGCGAGGACAAAATCGGGCGTTTCGTTGAGACCCGCGAGGTAATCTTCGACGTTGGCATTCACGGTTGCTTGCGAGAAGTTATGCGTCAGATCGCGGAAAGCGCTGCCGCCCGATTCCACTGCGGTCACTTTGATGAAGCGCTCGGCCAGTTTTACCGAGAATAGGCCCACCCCTGCAAAGAGGTCGACGGCCCATTCACCCTTCGCGTCCGCAATGGCGCACTCCACCAAGCGATCGATCAGGCAACGGTTCACTTGAAAGAACGAATTGCGGCTGACGCGGAATCCCGAGTATTCAATCGGCGTGGTTACTCCGAGCGATGCCAGCGCGGTCAGCTCCGGGCGAGGCACGCGGTCCAAAACATTTACCTGCACGTCCGTTTCGTTGGTGAAGAGCTCCACGGCCGTGCTAGCACGATGGGCCTTGATCCTGCCAATGGTTTCGTTGAGCTTGGGCGAAGCGATCGGGCAGTGATCGATCGCGCAGAGATCGCGCGAGCCTTGGCCGAAATAGCCAACGGCGCCGTTCTCGATGTGAAGCTGCACCCGGTTGCGGTAGTGCCAGGGTTCGCCCGAGATCGCGCCGATCTCGCCCGCGAAATCTATTTTGCCGACACGCTGCAGCGCCTCGCGCAGAATCTCGCGCTTCTGCTCCAACTGGAACGGATAGTCGATGTGTTGGTACTGGCACCCGCCGCAGCGCTGGAAATACGGGCATCCGGGCGTGACGCGCAGGGGCGATGGCTGCAGCACTTCGAGCAAGCGGCCGCGCCACAAATCGTTCTTTGCGCGCTCGATTTCCACACGCACCACTTCGCCCGGCAGTACGAAAGGCGTGAGGACCACCTTGCCCTCCAGGCGCGCCAATCCATTGCCGCCGTAGACGAGCTTCTCGATCGTTAGAGTTTCTTGCACCGGCAAGCGAAAGGGTACCATGTTGGTCAAGTATGGTTGATCAAGCATGAAAGCACGCGTCTTCTCCGGCGTTCAGCCGACCGGCAATCTGCATATTGGGAACTATCTGGGTGCGCTGAAGAATTGGGTTGAGATTCAGGGCGATTACGAGAGCATCTTCGGCATCGTCGATCTGCATGCCATCACGGTTTATCAAGAGCCGGCCGAGCTGCGCTTGAAGATTCTGGAAACGGCTGCGCTGTTCCTGGCGGCGGGGATCGACCCGAAGCATTCGACCATCGTGGTGCAATCGTCGGTGCCGGAGCACGCCGAACTGGCGTGGATGCTGACTTGCGTGACTCCGGTCGGCTGGTTGGAACGGATGACGCAGTATAAAGCTAAGGCGCTGGCGCAGGAGACGGTGGGCGACGGGCTGCTGCAATATCCGGTATTGATGGCCGCCGATATTTTGATCTACCAGGCGGCGATCGTGCCGGTGGGCGACGATCAGGCGCAGCATCTCGAACTGGCGCGGGACATCGCGCAGCGCTTCAATTCGATGTACGGGGAAACGTTCGTGATGCCTGCGACGCATCTGCCCCTGGTCGGCGCGCGAGTGATGGGCTTGGATGAACCGGATAAGAAGATGAGCAAGTCGGCCGCAGGATCGGGGCATGCCGTCGCGCTGCTCGATCCCGTCGATCAGATTCGCAAGAAGATTATGCGCGCGACTACCGATTCGCGGCCAGCGGTGGACTTCGAGACGATGGGCCCGGGCGTGCAGAATTTGTTGAGCATCTTTCAGGCATTCAGCGGCTGGCCGGCGGACAAGATGCGGGCGCACTTCAGCGGCATGCGCTATGGCGACCTGAAGAGACAGGTGGCGGAAATGGTGATCGCGAATCTGGAGCCGCTGCAAAAGCGCTATGCGGAGATCATGGATGAGCCGGGCTATCTTGCCGGCGTGCTCAAAGAAGGCGCGGAACGAGTTGCGCCAATCGCGAAATCCACTGTTCAGTTGGTGAAGGAGCGGATGGGGTTGTATTAGTGGAAGTCGTGTGATGGCACAGCCTCCTCGGCGACGTGGAGCGGCTCGAAATGCGCGGCTCGCACGGTGTAGACGTTGTCGACGTTTTGCATTTCTCCGTCGATCATCAAATAAGAATTGTTGAGGATGGTTTTGCGCTCGCGATCGAAGACGTCGGGCATCACCACGGCATTCGAGACGCCGGTTTCATCTTCGATGCTCAGAAATAGCAGTCCTTTGGCGGTGCCGGGACGCTGGCGGCAAATGATGCATCCGGCGATGCGAACCACGCGGCCGTTACGGACGAATTTCAATTGAGACGCAGGGGTGACGCCGAGTGCATCGAGCTTTTCGCGATGAAAGGCCATGGGATGTTTGCCGATGGTGAGGTGGGTCTGGCGAAAGTCCGAGTTCAAGCGCTCGCTGGCGCTCATGGGGGGAAGTGGCTGGTGGCTGGTGGCTGGTGACAGGTGATCGGAAAACAGTGGGCCGGTGGGGCGGATGGCGAGTTCGGAATCCCAGAGAGCGGCGCGGCGGTGCGTGGGTGATGCGGTGATGAAATTGAGCGCACCGATTTCACTCAGCTTGCGCAGTTCGTCTTTGCGAAGATCGGGGACGCGATCCACTAAATCCTGGATGCTCGCGAATGGCGCTTGCGTTCGAGCGGCGAGGATCGATCGAGCAAGTAGCTCGCGCAGTCCTTTGACGTAATTCAAGCCCAGGCGAACGCGCCGCTCTCCATTTTCTTCCTCGATGGTACACAGCCAATCCGAGCGCGTCACATCGATTGGATTGAAGTGCAGGCCATGGCGCTGGGCATCTTTTACTAGCGTAGCGGGCGCGTAGAATCCCATGGGCTGATTATTCAAGATCGCGGCGGTGAAAGCGGCCAGGTAGCGGCATTTCAGATAGGCGCTGGCGTAGGCGATCAGGGCGAAGCTCGCGGCGTGCGATTCGGGAAAACCGTACAGCGCGAACGCTGTGATGGATTTGACGATGCTGTCCTGCTGCTTGCCAAGGATGCCATTGCGCGTCATTCCATCGCGCAGCCGGGTTTCGATGTCGTGCATGCGGGCTTCGGAGCGCTTGAATCCCATGGCGCGGCGCAGCTCTTCGGCTTCGCCTCCGGAGAATCCAGACACGATCATCGCCATGCGGAGCAATTGCTCTTGAAATAGAGGGACTCCCAAAGTCCGGCGCAGCACAGGTTCGAGCGATGGATGCAGGCACTCGGCTGGCTCGCGGCCCTGGCGGCGGCGCAGAAACGGGTTTAACATTTGGCCGACAATAGGGCCGGGGCGGATGATGGCGACTTGCACCACGATGTCGTAAAAGCGCGTGGGCCGCAGGCGAGGCAGGCACGACATTTGCGCGCGGCTTTCCACTTGGAACATTCCGATGGTGTCGGCATTTTGCAGGGCTTGATAAACCAGCGGGTCGTCTTGCGGCAGATGCGCGAGGTCCACTTCTTCTCGATACGCCGTGCGAATGAGCTGGATGGATTCTTCGAGCACGGCCATCATGCCGAGGCCCAGCAGATCCACTTTGATGATGCCCATGTCGGCGCAATCTTCCTTGTCCCACTGGATGACGACGCGGCCGGGCATGGTGGCCGGTTCGAGCGGAACAACGGAGTCGAGCTGGCCTTCGCAAATCACCATGCCGCCGGAATGCTGGCCGAGATGGCGCGGCAGATCCTGGATGGTCATATACAGATCCAGAAACTTCGAGATCAGCGGATGTGTGTCGGGCGAGAAGCCGGCCTCGCGAAATTGGCGCTCGGCAGTGTCCTTAGGATCGGTCCAGCCCCACGCTGGAACCAGCGCAGAGATGCGCGCGAGATCCGTTTCGGGAAAGCCCAGCACTTTGCCGATGTCGCGCACGGCTGAGCGGCCGCGATAGGTGATGACATTGGCGGTCATGGCGGCGCCGAGCTGGCCGTAACGTTGGTAGACATACTGGATAGCGCGCTCGCGCTGATCGCCGCTGGGGAGATCGAGATCGATGTCCGGCCACTCGCCGCGTTCTTCGGAGAGAAAGCGCTCGAACAGCAGTTCCATTTCGACGGCGTCTACCGCTGTGATGCCGAGCGAATAGCAGACCGCGCTGTTGGCGGCCGATCCGCGGCCTTGCACCAGAATGTTTTGTTTGCGGCAGAACTCGACGATGTCCCAAACGATGAGGAAATAGCCGGCGAGGTCGAGTTTTTCGATGAGCGCGAGCTCGTGATCGATCTGGCGGCGGGCGCGGCGGCGCAGATCGGCGGACTTGTGATGATAGCGATTCATCGCGCCTTCTTCCACGCGTTTTCGAAGAAACGAGTTCATCGTTTCTCCGGGCGGTGTGGGGTATCGCGGGAATTGATAGCCGAGATCGGCGAGGGTGAATTGGAGGCGGTCGGAGAGAGCTTTGGTGTTGGCGATGGCTTCGGGATGGTCGGCGAAGATGCGCGACATCTCTTGCGAGCTTTTCAGATAACGTTCGGAATTGATGGAGAGCAGGCGTCCGGCTTCGTGAATGGTGGTTTTGTTGCGGACGCAAGTGAGGACATCGAGCGCTTCGCGCGATTCGGGCGTGGCATGGCTCACGCCATTGGTGGCGAGGAGCGGCAAGCGATGATGGCGCGCGAAATCGATCAGCGCCTGGTTGCGCGCTTCTTCGGCGCGATTGTAGTGGCGCTGGAGTTCGACAAATATGTTCTTTGCGCCGAATAATTCGAGGAAACGGGGATCGGGCCGCGAGGCCAGGAATACCAGGCCTGGGGAGAATTCTGCGAATTCTTCGGGGGCTGCCGCGCCTTCACCTTTTTTCGCGCGCATCTTCATGCGGGTGATCAATCGGCACAGATTTTGATAGCCGGTGCGATTTTCGGCCAGCAGCGGATAACGGTGACCGTCGGTACCGGTGACTTCGGCGCCGATGTGCGCGCGGATGCCGGCCTTTTTCGCGGCCATGTGGAAGCGAGCGGCGCCGGAGATGTTGTCGCGGTCGAGGATTGCGAGGGCAGGGAAGTCGAGCGCGGCGGCGCGGGCCACCAGCTCTTCGGGCGCCGAGGAGCCCTCGAGAAAGCTGAAGGCGGAGCGGGCGTGGAGTTCGACATACGGTGGCTGGTGGCTGGTGGCTGGTGAGTTAGTCATACGAACCCTCCACAAACCATTGGGAATCGCGGTAAATACGGTAAAGAGAGCCGTTGGATAGTGCGATGTCCCATTCGTCGCGGTTCCAGACAGTAGTGCTCCACCAGTCGCCAGAGGTTCGCCAGGGGCCAGCGGCGTTGAGTACCTTTCCATGAATGCCTGGGGCGGAGAGGCGCACAGGGCGGTTGTGATCGAGCGCGACGGTGGCGGGAAGGGGAGGGCGGAAGAAGCGGAAGGCCTGGTGGCTGGCGACTGGTGGCTGGTGGCTGGTGATGGGCTGCGCTTTGACCAATCGAAAGGGATGGGGGTGGTGGGTGTTGAGGAGTTCGGGGATGCCGACGTTATTTTCGCCGACGATGCCGCGGATGCGGGCGAGCGTTAGTTCCAGTTTGTCGGGCGCGGGTGTGATGGGGAGAAAGATGCCGGTTTGCACGGTGCGCGGATGAACCGGTTTGAGCGAGAGAGTGAGAGCGATGGTGGGAGCCGGCGGCGGATGTGCTTCGAGATCCATTTGCAGAAGCTTCAAAAGCGACTTGCTTTCGCGCATGGGGACGGGGAGGCGCAGGGTGCGGATGTGCTGGGCGCGATTTTCTAGCTCTAAACAGATAGTCACTTCGTTGGCGGCCATGGCGTTGGAAAGCAGCTTGTCGCATTGATCGTTGAGCAGCCGCGCAATTAAAAACAGCAAGGGTTCGAGCAGGCAGACCGGGTGATCGAGCTCGATGCGATCTTCATAGGTGGTTTCAGGCTGCAATATTTTGAGCGGCCGGTGGATGGCGTTGCGAGCCAGCCGTTGCAGGTAGACGCCGGCGGATCCGAAGCGCTCTGCGAGGCCGATTTCGGGCAGTTGAGCCAATTGCTCGAAGGTATAGATGCCCCAGGTTTCGAGGACTTGGGCCATCTCTTCGGTGAGCGGGAGCGTGGCGACATCGAGATGGCTGAGATTGGGCGCGACGGTGACGCCGGGGAAATTACGAGCGGCGATGATGGCGGCGTCGGCGGTTTCGGCGATCGCGATATTGACGTTATCGCCGGCGCGTTTGGCGATGGCTTCGACGATTTGCCGGGGCGTGCCATGCAGGCGTTTGAGGCCATCGACGCGGAAGACGACGGTGTCGGGCGCGGTCTGTTCGAACGAAGGCGAGAATGCGGCGGCGATTTGAGGCAGGGCAGTGGAAGGGCCGTGAATACAGGCGAAAATCATCCGACGGCCCTCGCTTTGAATTGCGCCGTGGCAGGCCGCACGGGTTTGCGCGAGAGAGCTTCCAGTTCCACGCCGCGCAGCAATTCGAATCCGGGCGCGCCTCGCCAGGCGGTTCTTTTACGCTGTATATCGAGCATCAAGGAAGCGCAGGACTTGGCTAGTGGCTGTCGTTCGACCAGCGCGAGAATCGTTGGCGTGTTTTCGATGGCGCGGCGGAATCGGTACCAATAGGAGATCGGGATGCGGTTGGAGATGCCGGGCGGAACTTGGCAGAGGTCGAGTACAATGGCGCCGAATCCACCGGCGTGGAGCAGGTAATCGGCGGCTTTGAGCGCGTGTCCGGCGTTATGGCCGCAACGAATCCAGACGAGCTGCGAGAGAGCTACGCCGGCCGCGGCTGCCGATACGGGATCGAATGAGTCGTCGGTGTCGACGTAAGCGCAGATTTCAAGCTGGGCGGTGGATGCGGCCAGCAGGGAATGGACGAGGGTGGTGCGGCCGGAGCTTTCCGGACCGAGGATTTCCGAGATGGCGCCGCGCGGGAAGCCCTGACCCTGGGTGAGCAAGGCATCACCTTGTGAAAACATGGCATCGAGAGACGCGATGCCGGTGGGGAGGCATTCCCGGATTTTGGCGTCCGGACGGAATCCGAGCGTAGTAATGCGAGCGGCGTTTGGGTTCATGCAAGTTCGCCCTTTCTTCGCCTCTCATATTTTGCTCACTTGCGGTGAAGTTGTCAAGAGTACTGGCGGGAATCAAACATGATATTCTCCTTACCTAGAGGGAGTGCCGATGCGGATTCGTGCCTGTTCTGTCGTGGGTCTGTGCGGCCTTGCCGCCTTGCTTTTCGCGGCGGATGAACGCTCCTACACCGGCTGGAGCGACTATTTGGGCGGACCCGATTCGGCTCAATACTCCGCGCTGAAGCAAATCAACAAGTCGAATGTGGGCCAGCTCCAGGTCGCCTGGACCTATCCCACCGGCGACAAGAACAACTACGACTTCAACCCTGTGATGGTCGACGGCGTAGTGTACGTTCAGGCCAAGAACAATTCCATCGTCGCACTGGACGCCGCCACGGGCCGAGAAATCTGGGCGCATCCCAACAACACGCGATCCATCACGGGCCGCGGCGTGAATTACTGGGAAAGCAAGGACCGATCGGATCGGCGGCTGTTCTATTGTGCCGACAACTTTCTGGTCGCCATTGACGCGCGCACCGGCGAGTCAATTCCATCGTTCGGCGAGAACGGGCGCTCGGATCTGCGCGTCGGCTTCGATGGCCGCGATCCCAAGACGCTGGTGAGGGTGCAAAACAATAGCCCCGGCCGTGTTTTTGAGGATCTCCTGATCCTCGGCTCGGCGGGAGGCGCCGATTATGAATCCAATCCCGGTGCGATTCGCGCCTTTGACGCGCGGACCGGTAAGCTCGCGTGGGTGTTCCACACGATTCCCCATCCTGGCGAGTTCGGATACGACACCTGGCCGCCGGATGCCTGGAAGACCGTAGGCGGCGTTCAGAACTGGAGCGAGATGACGCTGGACGAAAAGCGCGGCATCGTCTATATTCCGCTGGCGTCGCCCAGTTACGATTTTTACGGAGGAAATCGGAAAGGCCAGAATCTGTTCGCCGATTCATTGGTGGCGCTGGACGCGCGCACGGGAAAGCGGCTGTGGCATTTCCAGTTCGTGCACCACGATCTTTGGGATTATGATGCGCCCGCCGCGCCGAAACTCCTCACCGTGAAGCACCACGGGAAGGTGGTAGACGCGGTGGCGCAGCCCACCAAGATGGGATTTTTGTTCGTGTTCGATCGGGTCACAGGCGCGCCGCTGTGGCCAATTGAAGAGCGAGCGGTGCCGAAATCCGACGTCCCCGGCGAAGAATCCTCGCCCACTCAGCCTTTCCCCACCGCGCCGCCTCCATTCTCGCGGCAGAAATTCACCGCCGACGAGATCAATCCGTATATTCCGGAAGAGGAACGCGCGAGTTTCAAGGACAAGATTCTGAGCGCGCGCAACGAAGGATTGTACACACCGCCGAGTTTGCGCGGAACGATCGAAATGCCGGGGCACAATGGCGGAGGAAACTGGGGCGGCACGGCAGTGGATCCCTCGGCGGGCCTGCTGTACGTTCAATCCAAGGACCTCCCGACGTACATCAAACTGGACTCGAAGCCTCCGCGCGGAGGAGCGACGGCCGTGGTGGGCAATGCGAGTCCGGCGCAACTGGGCTCCGCGATTTACTCGCGGAATTGCGCGGGCTGCCATGGAGCGGACCTGGCAGGTCAGGGCGATATTCCGGCGCTTACGGGCGTTACATCGCGTCTGACGGCCGACCAGATCAAGACGACCGTGACGGGCGGCCAAGGCCGCATGCCCGCTTTTTCGCAACTGACGCCGGGAAACTTGAACTCGCTGGCCGCTTATCTTGGGAATCCCTCCGCCGCAACTGCTGCCCCTGCCGGACCGGCTGCACCGGAGCCGCCGGTTGTGGCAACCGCAGGCGCGCCGCAACGCTTCTGGGCGCCTTACGATTTTCTGATGGCCAGCAGCAACCGGCTATCGGCGATTGGTCCGCCGTGGTCCCGATTGACCGCCTACGATCTGAACACAGGCACAATCAAGTGGCAGGTTCCGCTAGGCGAAGTCAGCGCGCTGGCGGCGGAAGGACACACGGACACCGGCAGCCATTTCCCGCGCGGCGGGATGACGGTGACAGCCGGCGGGCTGCTGTTTTCGGCGACGACATCGGACCGCAAGTTCCGCGCGTATGACCGCGACAACGGCAAGGTGATTTGGGAAACCGCGATTCCGGAAGGCGCCGAGGCCGTTCCGGCGGTCTACGAAGTCGGCGGACGCGAATATGTCGTTATCTGCGTCGCCTCCGGCAACGGGATGATGATGGCTCCAGCGACCGAGCGGGCCGGCGCGTACATCGCTTACGCTTTGCCGGAGACGCACTAAGAACCGCTTGCTTACGCGCGCGGCTCGGAAAAGCTGTAGAACGATTTCTACTGTTCAGCTTTTTGCTGCTGCTGGCGTTCCTGGAAATTCTTCACGAACGCGAGCATTGCGGTGCGCTCGGTGTCATCGAGCTTGCCATCGCCGTTCTTATCGAACATTTTGAACACTTGGGTCAACCTGGCGACCGCGTCCGGCGACAGCATCTCATAGGGCAGATCGTCCAGCGTGTGGACCTGGCTCAAGAACTGTTCGACGTACTGCCGGCCAACGTCGCGCTGCAGGTCGCGCGCGTCGTCGGTGTTCGGCAGGAGGATCGTTAGGAAAACCAGGGCCATTTCGTCCTTGGTCTCCTCGCCCCAATGAATGTGGACCGGAGGATGCACGGGATTGTGCGGGTTGTTCTCGGAGTTGTCGTAGGTGTACACCAGATCAATTCGCGTGCCCTTCGGCAGATCGAGCGGCGTCTTATAGCGATAGGCGTTCTGCCAATTGAAGTCCCAATCCTTGATCCAGATCAGCGGCTTCGTTGTTCCATCCGGCAACGTCGCGGTCACTTTCATGTCCTTGCAGAGATAGTGCGCATGCGGAGTGACGCCCGCCAGCTGCACATCGCGCGGCAAAGTGAGCGATGCTTTCGCGACGTAGCTCGAATCTCCAGGCGCGATATCCAAGTGATGATCGAACAACAGAATCGACGTGCGGCCTTTGGTCGGCGGCCCGGAAAACGCCAGTCCGAGCGACGATTGATCCTGCTCGGGTTTTCCGGAGGGATGGTAGTGAATCTGAATCACCACGTCCATGCCTTTGCGAATGGGCTGCGAAACCGACGGATCGCGCGGGAGCGGGGTCAGGCCGGGCGCCCATCCTCCAATCAATCCGGCCGCCGGAAATCCAGGCCCGCCGAAGCACGGATAACTTCCATCGGGGCTCGCCGCAGCCATCTTTTTGGCTTGGCCGGAGGCATCCAAGAACACCAGCGCATGATGCACGATGCGCCGGTTGTCCGGGCGGAATTCGGTGCCGTCGAGATACACGTCGTGATCGAGGCCGGTGGACAGAACGAAGCAGCGGTACTGATCGGGACCATCGGCGGGTAGCGCATATTTCACGGGGATGGTCAGCACTTGATCGGGCTCGCCGCCTTGCCACCCATCGGTGAATTTGGGGGGCTGGGGCTTAGCGCTCGGGTCGCCCTCGGGCGCGCCGGCTTTGGCCCAATCTTGGATCAGCGCGATCTGCGCATCGGTGAGACGGCGCTCGCCGGCGAAATCACCGAAGCCCTGTTCGGCTTTCCAGGGCGGCATGAAGCGGCCGCTGACGGCGCCGGCGATCAAAGAAGCTCGCTTGGAGGCGTCCTGGTAGGTTAGCAAAGAAAACGGCGCGACTTCGCCGGGGCGATGGCAAGTGGCGCAGTTGGCGTAGAGGATCGGCGCGATGTCCTTGTTGAAGGTGGGCGGGGCTGTGGCTCCAAGGGTAACCGCCAAGGCGGCGGCGCTAAACAAAATGACAGACAATTGTTTCATCATGCGTTACCTCTATTTCAGGGGATTGATGGCGCATCCGAACGCTTTGGTGCGAGGATGAGCCACGGGCTTGCCGGCTAGCACGGCGTCCAGGGCTTCCCGCAAATCGAACTTGGTCGGTTCAGACCGTCGTATGTTGAAATCTTCCACGCGATTGTCGATGCGGCCGAGGTACAAGATGTTCCCACCGCTGGACAACACGGCCGCTTCAGGGATGGTGGTCGCCCCAGTCATTTTCACCAGGAGTTGATGGGGATCGAACAGCACGGGAAAAGTGAATTGGTAATCCTTGGTATGCTGCACCACGTCGGCATTGGCGATGGTGGTGTCCGCTTGCACCGCGTAGAAAGCCACGCCTCGGGCTTCGTAATCCCGCCGGGTCCGATTCATTTCTGGAACTTCATTGTTGCTCAAGGGGCAATCCGTAGTCGTAAAGAATACGACGATGGCTTTCTTTCCGTTCCACTCTTCCGAGGAATGAATGGCGTTGCGGGTGTCGCGCAGGGCGAACTCGGGCCGAACTACGGCGAACGCAGCGGCGCAGAGGAGCGCACCGGCCAGAATAACTCGGAGCATTATGCTTTTAGTTTAGCCGGTCCTGAGGCGGTTTAGTTGGTCTTGAGCTCCGCGTACAATTGGCGGACAAAGCGCTCGGAGGTGGTGGACGAGTTGGGGACGATGGCATCGTAATCGGACGTGGGCTTGGCCGCGAGGACCTCATCCACGGTCTTGCCTTGCTGCACCAACGCCGCGACCTTATCGCGAACCACGAGAATCATATCGCGGTGCGCGGTAACCGCCGCTCGATCGACCGTGGGCCCGTGACCGGGAATGATCTTGGTCTTTGGACCGGCCATGCCAATCGTGACGCCGAGCCCTTCGATCATCCCGTCCAACGACCCGCCATTGACGCGGTCGATATTCGGGTATTGGATGGAGCGGAAGTAGTCGCCCGTCATCAGCACGTCGTTCGCGGGGAAATACACCAAGGTGTCGCCATCGGTGTGGGCGCGAGGGATCGGAATCAAATGCACATCTTCGCCATCCATATGGATGGTCACGGGACCTTCGTAAGTTACGACGGGAAGCGCAACGGCGGGAGCGGCAACGCCAGGCGCACCGTTGGCTCCAGGCGAGGGATGGGCCAAACGCCAGCGGAGCTCATCGCGCGAGAAGATGGTGGCGCCCATCTTTGCGAAGTTTTCGTTGCCGCCGGTGTGATCGCCGTGCACGTGGGTGTTCACCATGAAGCGGATCGGCTTGTCGGAAATCTGGTGGATGGCGGCGGCAATCTTCTGCGAGAGAGGCGCGAATTGCGAGTCGACCATGAAGATTCCATCGGGGCCGGTCAGCACGCCGATGGTGCCGCCCTGGCCTTCGAGGGTGTAGAAGGTGTTGCTGATTTTGGTGGTCTTGATCTCCACCTTGCTGAAATCGGGTTGCGGAGCTTGCGCATAGACGGTGGCAGCGAGCACCGCGAATGAGAATGCGAAAAGGGGAGTTTTCATTGGGTATAGTTTATCAGGATAGGCCCTAGGGAGAAGTCGGAATCCAGAATTCAGAATTCAGAATTCGGAAGAGGGGAAGACGGGAAGACGGGGAATACGAGGAAGACAGCACAGACACTGACCCACACTGCACCGCACTGGTGCAACAAATAGGAGTAAGCCAACCCGAGCGAAGACGCAACACAGCACCAGAACGAAGGCAGTTCGGCAGAGCGTGACGCCGCAACACAGCACCAGAACGAAGGCAGTTCGGCAGAGCGTGACGATTCCGGCGCCGATGGTAGCAGAGGTGCGCCGCGTTGCCAAGGAGCAGAAACTCACGATGAGCAGGGCGTTGGTGTCCCTGGCCGAGCGTGGCATCCAGGCAGACCTCGACGCCAAGGCAAAGCTTAAGGCTGCTTATAAGCGCTTCATGAACGAACGGAAGCCCGGTCCAAAAAACGAAGCGGGCAAAGAGCTGGTGCGCGCGATCTTTGGGACGGACGCGATTGCCGAAGATACGCTTCTCTGACCTGCCCCGCGGACTTTGGGAGCACCATTGTCGTGGAAATCGAAAGAGCGTGCCGGGCTGAAATGGGCGGGTGAGCCAACACTCACGGAGAATGTTGGCTCAGATTGCTAAACGCCAACTAGCGGCTTGCTGTAACGGTCTGTTTTTCCGCGGCTAGGGCGGCATCGGTGGTTTGCGCATTCGATTGCGCCCACTTGGTGTACTCGGCGAGTTCCGAACTCAGGTGCGAGAAGTTGCCAGGTGTGTGAATGTTCTTTTCCTTGGTGTAACGCACCACTTGATCAATCTGATTTTGGAGCTTCGTGCTCCCATCGCAATGTTCTCTGTTTGTCATGACCCAACAGTAACACCCTTAGGAGTAAATAAACGCCTTATTTTAAGTTATTTTGTGGATGTCCACGTGCTCTGAGTGTGCCTATGCGATGTGCGCCCCCACTGTGTCCACGTACACGGCGTAGAGGGATTGGCTGGCGGCCATAAACAGCCGGTTGCGCCGCGTCCCTCCGAAGCAGATGTTGGCGCAGTTTTCCGGAAGGCGAATCATGCCGATGGGGTCGCCGCTGGGCGCGATCACTTGCACGCCCGGCCGGGCTCCCGCCCACACGTTGCCGTCGATGTCGCATCGAATGCCGTCGGCGGCGGCGGGACCGCCTCCACCGGGAACTTCCAGTTGTACAAAACGCTTGCTGTTGCGCAGCGTTTTTCCGTCGAGATCATAGACGCGAACCTCGCGGCCCGTGCCCGTGTCGCAGATGTAAACCTTTTTATAGTCCGGCGAGAAGCAGATGCCGTTCGGTTCGTTGAGCTCGTCGGTCACTTTGTCCATCTGTCCAGTTTTCGCATCCACGCGGTAGACGGCTTCCTTTATTTCCGAATCGCCCTTGAACCCTTCGTAATTACCGCGGATGCCGTAAATCGGGTCGGTGAACCAAATGCCGCCGTCGGGATGCACCACGATGTCGTTGGGCGAATTCAGGCGCTTGCCTTGAAACTTGTCGGCGATCACGGTGACGGAGCCGTTGTATTCATAGCGCGTCACGCGGCGGTTGCCATGCTCGCAAGAGAGTTCGCGTCCTTCGAAATCGAAGGTATTGCCGTTGCTGAAACCGGAGGGAGCGCGGAAGACGGTGACGCGGCCATCCTCTTCGATCCAGCGCATCTGGCGGTTATTGGGAATATCGCTCCAGACTAAATAGCGGCCGACGCCGTTCCAGGCCACGCCTTCGGCCCACAGCGTGCCCGTGTAGAGGCGCTGGATCACGGTATTGCCGACTATATATTTTCCGAAGCGATTGTCGAGCGCGACGACGTCCGGGTCCGGATACTGGACCAATTGATCGCCCGACCAACTGCGGGGTGTCGGACGGCCGGACACCGCGGATTGTTGCGCGGCTGCCGGAGCGAGGGCGACCCCGCCCAGCGCGGCCAACAGAAAGGAGCGCCTGCCGAAGCCGGCGGAGGCGTTTTCACTATCAGGGTGTGAAGGCATACCTGTTAGTTATACATCAGCCCGCGGCGATTTGATTTGCCGCACAGGGGGGTGTGCGACATCAAAGAGGAATGGCCAAATCTAATACCCGGTATACGCGGCTTTTTTAGCCGCGTCTTCGATGCCTGAAGCTCCTATGGTTCGGGCGGCTCGCGATTCTGAGCAAGGGGTAGGCAAAACGCAGCAGCCGCGAGTACCACTATTCCGACCCGGTACATCGAAAACAGTCCAGCAAGCCGGACTGTGCGGCAGCGTGCAAGACTGGCCCTGGTCGGGCACCGGGAAAAACGCGGCTTTGGAAGCCGCGTGTACCCGACCCGTAGCCGAGCGTACCTAGAGGCTCGGGTTTTTCCTCCCGGCCGACCTTTTTCCGAAAACCTGCACTTTCAAGTCGCACACCCAGGGGGGCCAACACCAGCCATTGAAAATATATGCGCCGCGATGTTGGGATTGTGTGTTAGGCTCCGAGGCAGTAGAAGGAGATCTCTCCTTTAAGAAGGATCTCCCACTATGGAAGCTTACGAGAGCGAGACGCGCGCGGTGATAGAACGCTTCCTGAGGAACGAGCTCAGCTTCCCGGATTGTATTGCGGCTTTGGATGCCGCGTTGGCCGATCTCATCCCGAGGCTGACTGGCGAACAACTGGCTCCTCTTCGCGCTCTGATGTTGGCGAACAACGAGATTGTGATGAAGGAAATGGAAAGGCGCGGCCGCCCTGAGGATTCAACGTAGCCCACTCGGACGACTGCAGTGGAGTAGACTGTGATCTTAGGCAGTGAAATGGACAAAATCATTTCCGCCTTTCGTCCCCTACGATTCCGGGGCAAGTACCGTTTGATGAACCTGTTCGCTCCAACGCATGGGTCCCGAAGCGCACGCATTTTTGGCTACCGCATGGATCTCGACGTTTCCGATTGGATTCAACGCAACATTTATTTGGGATCCTACGAGCAAGGGGAAACCTCGCGTCTCTTGCGCCATCTGCGTCCAGGCGCGACTTTTGTGGACGTTGGAGCCAACGTTGGATATTACACCGCCATGGCCTCCTCGATCGTCGGCGCCGGCCGCGTGTTAGCTTATGAGCCGAACCCCTGCGCGTATCAGAGGCTGACCGCGTGGGCTCGGGCTAATCATGCGACCAACGTCATACCGGTTTGCGCCGCGCTCGGAAGCAAGGAGGGAACGCTAACCACCTATTTCGAGGATGGCGATACCGGAACGACATCGCTGGTCCCTGCTCTCGCTCGCCGCACAGGCAACGAAACTGTCGTCAATGTAAGAACGTTGGACAGTGAAGCCGAGCGCCTAGGGATTCGCGACGTGATGAAAATAGATGTGGAGGGATACGAGCCACAAGTCTTCAAGGGCGCCTCGCGGCTTTTGAAGGAAGGCAGAATTGGAGCCATCCTGTGCGAGTTCGTCTCCGAATGGCTAACCGCGGCGGGCAGTTCGACCGGCGAGTTGGAGCGAATGCTTACATCCAGAGGATTTGTCCAACGCGCGATGTATGGCGCCGCGATTGCCGGCGATCGGTGGCTTGTGCGGCCTTCCCGCGATTAAATAGAGATGGCGGAGAGGGGGGGATTCGAACCCCCGGTAGACTTTAAAGGCCTACGACGGTTTAGCAAACCGCTGCTTTCGACCACTCAGCCACCTCTCCGGCGTGCGCGGCGGGTCTCAAACGGATGGTAGCACAGGCCGTTACTTCCGCCCAAAAACGGCGATGTACTGGCTCTTGGGCACTAAATCGTGCTTGGACACCAGCCGGAATCCGTTGGCTTCCACCTCATTGATGAGCTCGGCCTGATCGAGGCGGATGTGCCGCAATGGGAGATCCGGATCGTCGCCAGGCATGGCGCCGGGACGCTTGAAATATTCGACGATGACCAGCTTGCCATCCGACAGCAGGCTGTCGTGAATGTGTTCCAGCATGGCCTCTGGATAGTCGAAGTGGTGATACGCATCCAGCACCAGCACAGCCTCAAGCGTGTCGGCCGGCAGCTTTGGATCGCGCTCGGTCCCGAGCACGAACTTCACGTTGTTGAGGCGGCTGAGTTGCACCTTCAGCTTGGCCTTGTCCAGAAAATCGGTCTGGATATCTTCGCCGTACACGTGGCCCGTGTCGCCGACGGCGTGGCTGAGGTAGGGCAGCATGAAGCCGACACCGGTGCCGACGTCGGCCACCGATCCGCCAGGCTTCAAATCCATCGCCTCGATGATGTCGCGCGGCCGCTGCCGATCCTCACGGCTGGGATCGCCGAGCGTGCGTGCGATGCGCTCGCGTCCCGCAGGTGTCTTGTAGCTCTCGTTTGCTTGCTCCGCCACCTGCGCAAACGCGGCGGACCATATTAGAAACGGACCGGCCAGAACCAGGCTGGCGATTTTTCTCATAGCGGTGCTTACTGGTGCGGGTGCGCCGCCAGGTGCTCTTCGAAATTGACGGGCGGATTGTAGAACAGGATGCGGCCGCAGCTCTCGCAGAACATCATTTCTTCGCTGTGGCGGAGATCCTGAAAGAATTGCGGGCGCAGCAGGATTTGGCAGGCGGAGCAACGCCCGTCGACGGCCTCGGCGACAGCCGAACCACCGCGCCACTTCCTTCGGATGCGCTCGTAGGCGGAATAGGCGGGCTTGCGGAGAGAGGCCACCAACTGCTGCCGCTCGGCCTGGAGCTCGTCGAGCTGTTTCTGATCAGCGGCGGTACGTTCGCGCGCGAGCGCCTTCTCGGCCTCCACCTGCTGCTTTTCTTCCTTCAGCGCGGCCTCAGCCTTCTTGACGTTGGCGTCCAACGGCTCGGATTCGGACATGAGATCCAAGGTGCGGTCCTCGGCCTTGCGAATCGCAGTCTCGCAGAATGTGATCTCGTGCTGGAACGCGCGGTATTGTTCGTTGGTTTTGGCGCCCAGCATCTGGTCTCGGAGCTTGGAGATCTTCTGTGTCTCCACTTTCACGTCGTCTTCCAGTTGTTTGCGCTCTTTCTGGTTGGCGGCGAGTGCGGCGCGATCGGCCTCCAAGCGGCGAAGGTGCGAATCCAGCGTCTTTTCTATGTGCGCGATGTGTTTCGGTAAAGTAGCGATTTCCCGCTCCAGGTCTGCAATCCCCTTATCGAGAGATTGCAAGCGGGTGACCTGCTCGATCTCAACGGTCATCTCTGCTTCATGTTAACATTTCCGCTTGCTCACGCGCGCGGCTCGGAAAACGCGCGGTTCGGGAAAGATGGGGCGCCGCTCGCCGAGATTCGGAAGGCGATTACGGCGCCCTTGGAGCGCAGACGTTTACCGGCGTGTTCTAGCGACGCACGCTCGGTTCGTGTGGCTCACGCGCCGGCTCCTCGGACTGCGCACGCGCCCATTCGTCAGCCTGTTTCTGCGCTTCGTCCTTGGAAATGCCGTAGCGTTCTTGAATCCGGCCCACCAACTGGTCTTTCTTTCCGGCGATCTGGTCCCAATCGCTATCAGTGAGCTTGCCCCACTGCTCGCGAGCCTTACCCTTCACCTGTTTCCAATTACCTTCGACTCTGTCCCAATTCATAGGGGTGTAGTTTCTCCTTCGGTGCGAATCGCAGCACGAACGCAGCCATTCGGTGAAGTGCTGACGGATCAGTCAGACACTTTCGAGTAACGTGGAAAAACTTACGGCATGACTAATTGTCCGAGTCGTGATACCAGTAGAGATTGGCATCCATTTTTGAAACCAAACTGCCTGGGGTTGAGCTGGTTGCGCGGGGCAAGGTTCGCGACGTCTATGCCGCCGGCGAATTTCTGGTGATTGTCGCGACGGATCGCCTTTCGGCCTTCGACTACGTGCTGCCGACGCCGATTCGCGATAAGGGCAAGGTTCTCACGGCGCTCACCATCTTCTGGCTGGAACAATTGCGGGACATTGTTCCGAACCACTTCGTATCGGCGAATGTAAGCGAGTACCCGGCCGAGTTTCACGCATTCCGGAATCAGCTGGAGGGCCGCTCCATGCTGGTGCACCGGGCCAAGATGATCGAGGTGGAGTGCGTGGCGCGCGGCTACGTTTCCGGCTCGGGCTGGAAGGATTACCGGCGGGACGGCCGGATTTGCGGTATTCCATTGCCGGCCGGATTGCGCGAGAGCGAGCAGCTTCCGGAGCCGATTTTCACGCCCGCGTCGAAGGCGCAATCAGGGCACGATGAGAACATCACTTTCGAGACGGTGACTGAGCGGATCGGGGAGTCATTGGCGGTGAAGCTGAGGGACTTGACGCTCGCGATCTACAAGCGGGCCGCGCAGTACGCGGCGACACGAGGGATCATCATCGCCGACACGAAGTTCGAGTTCGGCTTCGCGGGGGATCAATTGGTGTTGGCGGACGAGGTGCTCACGCCCGATTCCTCGCGCTTTTGGCCGCGCGAGAGCTACCGGCCGGGCGGCGCACAGCCATCCTTCGACAAGCAGTACGTACGGGATTATTTGGAATCCATTCACTGGAACAAGCAGCCTCCAGGGCCGGCTCTGCCTCCGGAGGTGATGGAACGGACCAGCGAAAAATATCGCGAGGCCTACCGAGTCCTGACGGGGAAAGCGCTTTGAACTGGATCGACCTGTTGCTTCTGGTTGTGATCTGCGCGTCCCTGCTGGCGGGTTTCGCGGCTGGATTTGCACGTGTGGGCGTAGGTTTCATCGCGATGATGGTGGGGCTGTTTTGCGGGTTCTGGTTTTACGGCATCGTGGGGGCGTACTTTCTGGACTATGTGAGCTCGCGCGCGATCGCGAATCTGGTCGGCTTCTTCGTGATATTTTCCGGCGTGCTGATTGTTGGGGCGATCGTGGGGCGGGTTCTGGCGAAGTTTTTCAAGTGGGTGGGGCTCTCGTGGCTGGACCGCTTGCTCGGCGGCGCGTTTGGATTGGTCCGAGGCCTTGTCATCGCCGCCGGGATCGTGACCGTGCTGCTTGCCTTTTCGCCGTGGCCGCCACCGGGCTCGGTGGTGGACTCCAAGTTTATGCCTTACGTGATCAGTGTGTCCGGGATATTTGCAGATTTGACGCCTCGTGAAATCAAGGAAGCCTTCTCCGCCACCAAAAACAAAGTGATGGAGGACTGGTCGCAGCAGAAGGCGCGAAGGCCGGGGGAACTCCGCCGGGAATAGGCGGGGCACGAATGAACTCATCGATTTGCGATCTGGTGATTTTTGACCTGGATGGCACACTGATCGATTCCAAGCTCGACTTGGTGCATTCGGTGAACGCGGCGCGCGGGCTGATGGATCTGCCTCCGATTTCCGACGAGCTGGTGTCGTCCTATGTCGGCGATGGCGCACCTGTCTTGATGCGGCGCGCCCTTGGGCCCCAAGCCAGCGAAGCTGACGTTCAACGTGGGCTGGAATTCTTTCTGAAATACTACCGCGCCCACATGCTCGACAACACGCGGTTGTACCCGGGAGTGAGAGATGCGCTGGACCGCTTGCGGGAAGCCGGCGCGAAAATGGCCGTGCTGACCAACAAGCCGGTGCGCTTTAGCCGTTCGATTGTGGAAGGACTTGGCCTGACCCAGCATTTCTTTCAGGTTTACGGCGGCAATAGTTTCGAGCGCAAGAAACCCCATCCGATTGGGATCGAGACACTGCTGGGCGAAAGCGGCCTGGCGCGCGAACGCACCATTATGGTGGGAGACAGCGGCGTGGACGTGCAGACCGCGCGCAATGCGAAAGTGCAAGCGTGCGGCGTGGCGTACGGATTTCAGCCGGAATCTTTCGTGGAATACCCGCCCGATTTAATTGTGGACGATATGGCGGAGCTGGTTGAATACGTGCTCAGCCGCTCACTTTAGCCCTGGCTGAATTCGGCGAGTTGCCGCAGTTTCGTCCAGGCCGCCCCGGAATCGATGGACTGGGCAGCACGCTGCATGGCATCACGAGGGTCGGCTACGGGAAGACCGGCGCAAGCCCCCGCGGCGACCAGGGCAGCCGCGCTGTTCACCAGCACAATGTCCCGGTGCGCGCCGGGTGCTCCCTGGAGAATCGCTGTAGCGATGGCGGCGTTGCATGCGCGGTCGGCGCCGCGCAGAGCTTCGGGGTTTGCGTGCGGGACACCGAAGTCGGCGGGCGTCCAATGGAAGGAGCGAACGTTGGCGCCCGTAATCTCGAAGACCAGCGTTGATCCGGTGGTGGTGACTTCGTCGAGCCCGTCGGAGCCATGGACGATGAAGGCGCGCTCAGGGCCGAGCCCAGCCAGCGCGTTGGCCATCAACTCCGCGGCTTGCGCGGAGGGAGCGCCGATCAGTTGTCGCGTGGCGCCGGCGGGATTGGTAAGCGGCCCGAGCAAATTGAAAACGGTGCGCGTCTTCAACTCCGCGCGAGCCGCCTGGGCGTGCTTCATCGCGGGATGCAGCAGTGGCGCGAAAAGAAATCCGATGCCGATCTCGCGAATCGCCTGGGCGGCGCGTTCCGGCGCCAGCGACACGTGAACGCCCAATTGTTCCAGGATGTCGGCGCTGCCGCATTGACTGGAAAACGAGCGGTTGCCGTGCTTGGCGACGCGCACGCCCGCGCCCGCCACCACAAACGCAGCGACGGTGGAAATGTTGAACGTAGCGCCGCCATCGCCGCCCGTGCCGCAGGTATCGAGCAAGGGCTCGGAATGCAGGCCCACGTCGATGGTTGCGGCCTTTTCGCGCATGGCTCGCGCGAAGCCGAGCAATTCTTCGGCGGTCTCTCCCTTGGCGCGCAGGCCCACCAGGAACGCCGAGATTTGTGGCGTGGTGGCGTGGCCGTTCAAGATGGCGAGCATGGCATCGTGCGCTTCGGCCGCCGACAGGTTTTCCCGCGCGGTGATTTTCTGGAGGAAAGGCAAAAGCATCGGGCAGCTTTGCCTCACGTTACCATGAATTCGAGGGGTTACCGACGATGAGAACTACAGCGGTCATGGCGGGGTTGTCAATGATCGCAATTTTGCGTGCGCAGCAACATCCGGCGCCCGAAGCACCGCCGCACCAGGCTTCCGCCGAAGCCTCGAAACCCGCTGAGCCGCCGCCCGTCGAGACAGCATCCACCACCAAACACTCGATTCAGATCAACGGCAAATCGCTCGCGTACACGGCGACCGCGGGCACGCTGATTATCGAGAAAGACGCGAAACCATGGGCCAGTATTTTCTACGTCGCCTATACGCTGGACGGAGTGCGGGACCTCTCGAAGCGGCCCATCACGTTTGCGTTCAACGGCGGGCCCGGGTCGTCTTCCGTGTGGCTGCACTTGGGCGCGCTGGGGCCCAAGCGCATCGCGATGGGGCCGGATGGTGAACAGCCCAAGCCGCCGTATCAAATGGTGGACAACGAAGATACCGCGTTGCAGTTCACCGACCTGGTGTTTATCGATCCGGTGACCACTGGTTTCAGCCGCGCTGCGCCGGGCGAAAAGGACACGCAGTTCCACGGTTTTGACGGCGATTTGGAATCGGTGGCGGAGTTTATCCGCCTGTATTCGGTCCGCGCGCAACGTTGGGGATCGCCGAAATTTCTGGCCGGCGAGAGCTACGGAACCACGCGGGCAGCCGCGCTATCGCAATACCTGTTGGACAAACAGGGCCTCTATTTGAACGGCATTACGCTGATTTCATCGGTGCTGAATTTTGAGACGATCTCGTTTGCCCCGGGGAACGATCTCCCGTTTGCGCTGTTCTTGCCCACCTACACGGCAACGGCGTGGTATCACAAGAAACTGCCGAGGGAATTGCAGGGCGACTTGGAAAAAGCGATCGGCGAAGCGCGCCGCTTCGCTGGAAACGAGTACGCAGCGGCTTTGATGAAGGGCGACAAGCTGACGGCGGCCGAGCGGACCAGTGTCGTGCATGAGCTGGCGCGCCTGACGGGCTTGCCCGAACCGTTCATCGAAGAATGCAATCTGCGTGTTTCGGAAGCTCGGTTTACCAAAGAACTGCTGCGCGATCAGCGCAAGACGGTGGGGCGCTACGACAGCCGGCTGGAGGGCTACGACATCGATGCGGCCGGCGAGCGGCCGGAGTATGACCCCAGCTACGCGTCCGTGCAAGGTGCTTATACGGCGATGTTCAACGAGTACGTCCGCACCGATCTTGCGTACAAGAGCGACCAGCCTTATCAAGTGCTGACCGACAAAGTGCAGCCGTGGAGCTACGAGAAATTTCAGAACCGGTATGTGAACGTGGCCGGCATGCTGCGCGAGGCGATGTCGCAGAATCCGAATCTCAAAGTGATGATCGCCACCGGCTATTACGATCTGGCGACGCCGTTCTTCGCGGCCGAGTACACCGTGAGCCACCTGGGCCTGGAGCCGGCGTTGAGCAATCATGTGAGCCTGACCTATTGCGAAGCGGGCCACATGCTCTACACCAAGAAGAGCTGCCTGGATGCTCTGCATGGGTCCATGGCGGATTTCTATCAGAAGGCGCTGCCGGCGTCGCCGTAAGGGCTTAAAATGGTGGGCTTGGAGGTAAGAGTTGAATGAATCGGAGAGCTTTTCATAGCCTGTTTGCGATTTTGGCGTTCGCCGGTTCGGCAGTGATCAGTGCTCAGACTCTCGCGAACGTTCCAAGTGCGGAACCCCGCGCCAGCACATCCGGCCCCGGCATTATCGCTATCGGTTCCCCGCTGGTTTTCGGCGGCACCAATGCACCGGACACCTACTCGGCGAACACCACCTTCAGTTCGACGCCGGTCCAGGTGGACAACGGTAAGGTGACGATCTGGCAAAAGCAAGTGCCGACCGGGTCCAATGGCGAGTGGGATATCTTCTATACAAAAATAACCGATGGCGGTCCGTTGGCCGGCGATACCAGTGCCTACTGGAACATTTTGATGAACTATACTCTCACCGCACCAGTTTTTTTCGATCAGGTGGTCACTCAGTGGCAGGTGGACGGCACGCCAGTAAGCCCGCTCGGCGATAACATCGGCGGCACCGGCGGCATCTGCTGCGCGGTCACCTCGAACCCAATTCTGCCAGGCCCAGCGTTCTATAACTCGGGCTTCAGTGGCGCCTTGCCAGCCGGCATCCAAACCAACTGGCGCGAACTATATGTTCAACCTTATAGCCTTGTGTCCGAGGCCGGCATCAACCCCAGCACGGCGAACGAATTGGTTTTTGCATTACACTTCACCCTACAGACCCTGCCGGTCGTTACGGGAGTGATTAGCCTCAGTGAATTCGGCGCATTTCCGACCTTCGGCTCGGGCTCCTGGATCGAAATCTATGGAACAAATCTTGCCGAAATCACACAAGAGTGGGCCAACAGCGACTTCAACGGCCTGGCCGCCCCTACGACGTTAGGGGGCACTAGCGTGACGGTCGCCGGCCAGGCGGCCTTTGTCGAGTACGTCAGTCCCACCCAAGTGGACGTGCAGGTGGCCGGAGGATTGGGCACGGGCTCTCAATCGGTGGTTGTCACCACCGAGTCTGGCTCGAGCGCGCCCTTCACAGTGACGATGGATGCGGTCCAGCCCGGGCTGCTGGCTACCCCCAGTTTCGATATCGGTGGCACTCAATACGCGGTCGCGCTGTTTCCCGACAATGTAACGTACGTGCTTCCGCCCGGCGCGATTTCCGGCGTCGCCTCGAAACTTGCAGCGCCCGGCGATACCATCACGCTCTACGGCATCGGCTTTGGCGAAGTGAATCAAGGTATTCCACCGGGCCAGATTGCTCAAGGCCAGACCTCGTTGGCAGCGCCGCTAACGATCAAAATCGGCGGTTCTCAGGCCACAGTCACTTACCAGGGGCTGGCTCCCACTTTTGTGGGACTCTACCAGTTCGACGTTGTCGTACCGAACATCGCGGCGAACCATGCGGCGCCTTTGACGTTCTCTCTGGGCGGCGTAAGCGGAACGCAGAAACTATTCCTAGCAGTCGGAAACTGAAGACCGTACGACCACCGGCGGCGGGTCGGCTAACTAGAAAAACAGATGACGTATTGGCAGCGCTGGATTCGGCAACCGCAGACCGTCTGGCTGCGCAAGGCGATCTTCCAGATTCACCTATGGAGCGGGATCGGCGTCGGCCTCTACGTGCTCCTGGTCAGCGTTACCGGCAGCATTGTTGTTTACAGCAACGAGCTCTATCGGGCAGCCACACGCGCCCCGATCATCGTGGCGGAGTCGGGCGCGCGGTTGACCGATGAGCAATTGAGGCGGGCGGCAACCAGCGCGTATCCCGGATACACGGTCCTCGCCATCAGCCGGGCGCGGAATCCCGATGAAGCCGTCAGTGTTTCGCTCAAGCGCGGCTCGGACCTCAAGCACCGCCTCTTCAGCCCCTACACGGGAGCAGATCTGGGCGATTCGGCGCCGCTCCGAATCCGTCTGGTTTCCAAGCTCCTCAAGCTGCACGACGATCTGCTCGCCGGGGCAACGGGCCGCTCGGTCAATGGCGTCGGCGCGCTATTGGTTGTCGTCCTCGCATTCACTGGAATCGTAGTTTGGTGGCCGGGCATCAAGACGTGGCGGCGAAGCCTGACCGTTCCGAGGAACGCCGGGTGGCAACGCTTTACCTGGAGCTTGCACGGCATGATCGGGTTCTGGAGTTTTGGATTCATATTGTTGTTTGGTGTAAGCGGGATCTATCTCGGCAACCCCGAGCTGTTTCAAAACCTGGCCGACCGAATCGAGCCGCTCACCGAAGCCAACGCCCGGACGCGCACCGTCGACCAGGTTATCTATTGGCTCGCCTACCTGCATGTCGGCCGCATCAACGGTATAGGGATTCCGTGTCGCGGCCCCGGACTCTGCGACTTCACGATAAAGCTGATTTGGGCCGTCTTCGGACTCGCGCCCGCGGCCATGTTCGTGACCGGCGCAGTGATGTGGTGGAACCGGGTGGTCCGAAAGAAGCTAGGGCGTAGCCGATTTTTGGAGGGACCGCTGGCTAACGCGCGCGGCTCTGAAAGGGTTTCCGAGCCGTGACCGTGAGGGGGCAGTGTCCGGTAATTGCTATCGGGCCTGGCAGTCCGCCTGGCCGTTCCCGGCACAGAGATTTTCCGCTTTCCAGCGCATCGACGAAAAAATGCGTGTCCGCCCACTGGGGTGATCGAAGAAGATAAACTCCTCCGCCGGGCCCGGCGAAAGCTTCCGGTATTCGCTCAACAGTAGCGCGGCCTGCGCAAAGCCATCCGGCTGGCGCGAGGTATTCAGTCCGAAAATATCTGCTTCGTATTCCTCGGTTCGCGTCAACGTGTTGTTCACCGGAGTCAGAACAAAGCCAAACACCGAAATAATCAGCAGGGCCAGCGGCAGGAC